>Ga0182021_10008092_pt1 | contig 12464 bp, 11 predicted proteins | sample 612E3MmetaG_FD_120493 | JGI IMG/M metagenome (GOLD analysis project Ga0182021, IMG submission 120493) | Permafrost microbial communities from Stordalen Mire, Sweden - 612E3M metaG (Illumina Assembly) | ecosystem: Environmental > Terrestrial > Soil > Wetlands > Permafrost | place: Sweden...
CACAGGCCACAACAGTATTCAATTCAACGTTCTTGGTTTTATCGATCCGGTTCTGCGTACCGCAAAGCTTCCATCGGAATTATTCAATAAGGGAGGGAGGGAAATACAGGTCAGGATCGGAGTTCCTGTTATGGTTGAGGAACAGGATGAATTTAAGGATATAACCGATTACGGCAGGTTTCTTCGAATGAAAACCTATGCACTTGGGTTGACCGGAAAACCTGAAAAATTTAAATACAAGCTCCTGAACCATTCACCGGAGCCGATCATTGATCCCATACCGGATGATCTGGTACGGAAGGAAATTGAGCAGCTCAAAACGGAACACCTGCTATTCAGGATCAAGGAAAACTTTGTTTTTTGTGTACCATCGGCAAAGATCCCTAACATCCTTTCGGAACTCGGCAGGAGAAGGGAAAAGACATACAGGGAAGTAGGTGAAGGGACTAATAAAAGTCTGGATGTTGACCAGTATGATCCCTATTTTGAGCAGCTTTTTATCTGGGATGAAAACGAAAAGCAGCTGGTCGGAGGGTATCGTGTTGGGAAAGGGAACCAGATACTCACAAATTTCGGGATGAAAGGTTTTTACATTACAAGCCTTTTCAAAATAAGCAGGAAATTCGCACCCATTCTCAATGTCTCCCTGGAACTTGGCCGGTCATTTATCATTAAAGAGTACCAGAAGAAACCACTTTCGCTATTTCTGCTTTGGAAAGGAATTCTATACCTGTTACTCAAAAATCCCAACTATCGTTACCTGCTGGGGCCGGTAAGTATCAGTAATGAGTTCAAATCATATTCAAAAACCCTTTGTGTGGAGTTTCTGAAGGCAAATTATTTTAATTCGGAATTTGCCGGATACATAAAGGCCAGGAACCCTTGTAAATTAAGGCTTCTGAGGATTTTTGAAAAAGACCTTTTTCTTAAATATACCGAGAAAGATGTTGGCAGGCTGGATAGTTTCATCCATGATTTTGACCCGCAATACAGAACCCCTGTCCTTCTCAGGAAATATCTGAGTGTTAATGCGGAAATCCTTGGATTCAACATCGACCCCTTATTTAATAACTGCCTTGATGCACTGATGATGCTGGACCTGTTTGAAGTGCCGTTCCCGACGATTGAAGGCCTGGCAAAAGAATTCCACGACCAGTCATTGCTTGAAAGATTCAGAAAATAGCTCAGGCCAGTTTATTCTTTTCGATCAGGTCAAAGAAGTTTTTACGGAAAGTTTCGCTAATGGGAATGTATTTATCGAGAATTTTGATTCGATTTCTTTCAATGGATTCAATCTTGTCCAGAGCCACGAAAAAAGACTTATGGACCCGGCAAAACAAGGGCTCATGCAATACCTCTTCAAGTTTTTTGGAATTCATGAGAGTCATGATCCTCCTGGTTTTTGTCACTATTCTCCAATAGTCGCCCATGCCTTCCACATACAATACATCAGGACATTCTATCCTTTCCATCCGTGTTTCGGTCTTCACAAAGAAATATGAATGTACGGTGCTTTTAAGGTCAGGCGGGGCTGTTTTTTCGCGTACGTTATTTTCCATCTGCATGCGTTCATAAACCTTACTGACCCCTTTTAAAAACCTTGCAAATGATATGGGTTTCAGCATGTAATCGATGACATCCAGCTCAAATCCCTGAATGGCATAATTTTCATAGGCCGTGGTGAAAATCACAAAGGGAGGGTTTTGAAGGGAATTGAGCAATTGTATGCCCGACAGTTCCTCCATCTGTATATCCAAAAAAATCAGAGCGACCCTACCGGAACGGATGAATTCGATGGAATCCACCGCGTTGTCGAAAGTCTTTAACAGATTGAGAAAAGAAACCTTTGAGCAATAATCCCTGATAATATCCAGTGCGAGGGGCTCGTCATCTATTGCAATACAATCGATCTGCATCAGTTCCGTATTATTAATCTGATTATAAATAAATCCTCATCTTGCTTAATTTCCAGGCTGTATTTCCGGGGATAGAGCAATTCAAGCCTGCGACGGATATTAATTAGCCCTAGGCCTCCCTGCTGGTCTGTATGGGCATGCTGGTTTTTGCGAATGAAATTTTTTACTTCAAAAATAATTTCCAGGGAACTGATGTCAAGAGAGACCATGATCCCGGGTGCGGCAACGATGCGGCTGGCATGCTTGAATGCATTTTCAACAAAGGGGATCAGGATCATCGGGGCAATGGTCAGCCCTTCAGACGACCCGTTAATGGTTAGCGAGACAAAATCCTTATTCCTTAACCTCAGTTTCTCAAGTTCGATAAAGCTCTTCAGGTACTCGATCTCTTTTTCAAGAAGAACTTTGTCGGTAGTGGCATCATACAACATGTACCTCATGATGGACGACAGCTTCATCACGGCCTCCGGAGCGTCATCCGATTTCTGGTAAACAAGAGAATATATATTATTGAGTGTGTTAAAAAAGAAATGAGGATTTACCTGTGACCGCAGCAAGGCAAGTTCGCTGATCTGTTTCTGGTTGATGAAATCGGCCTGGAGTTTCTGGTTTTCGTACCAGTTGATTGCGAGCCGGATCAGAAGACTGTAAATGAAAAATATGATGATAAGACGGATATCATTGAAGACCCAATCCCTGTTCACCGGCATTTTGGTCATATCATAATGGACAATATATTTCCAGAAGGGATACTCCATCCCCAGCCTGCAAGCCAGTATCAGACCTGCAAGGGCAAGTCCGATAAGAACACTGAGAAATTTATTCTTAAGGAGGAAAAGATATTTAAAGGAAAAATAAAATACGTAAAAAGAAAGCATCCCGGTGAGCATATGTATAATGAGGTCCGGGACAAGATATGGGACTTCCTTGTTTAAAAAATAGGGGAATGCCGCCTTGTTAAAAATGTATAACCAGAAAACCAGATGGATTATTATTTTGTATTTAATTTGCATCCGATACGTTTGAAAATCACTGCTAATATATGAAAAGAATCAACCCCCTGATAAGATATTGCGGCCTAATCTGCAATGGGGTTAATTCTGTCGATAAAGCCGGGTAAACCATCGCTGAAAATTTGAGGCAAAACCAATTAAAAATCCCCGGTAATAAAAGGAAACATATACCGGGGATCTTGTTAAAATCAAAAAACGCAGCGCTATTGAATCAGGGTAAGTTCATTGATCAGGTTCGTAGCTCCGGCAAATTTGTCGATGATGAAAAGAACGTAACGGATATCCACATTGATAGTTCTCTGCAGATCCGGTTCAAAGGAGATGTCACCGCTCATGGCTTCCCAGTTTCCGTCGAATGCAAGGCCGATCAGTTGTCCGTCACCATTGATTACCGGACTGCCTGAGTTCCCGCCTGTAATATCATTTGTGGTAAGGAAGCAAACGATCATCTCACCGTTTTGACCGTACTTTCCGTAATCTTTCTGCTGGTAGAGGTCTTTCAGCTTTTTTTCAACGATGAATTCTTCGTTATCCGGATCTTCCTTCTGCATTACGCCATAAAGCGTAGTAAAATAGTCATAATGCACTGCATCAGCAGGATAATAATCGAGGACTTTTCCATAGCTTAATCGCATGGTTGAATTGGCATCGGGATAAAATTTCTTATCCGGTTCCATCTCACGAAGTCCGGCTACAAACATACGATTCCCTGTTGCAACATTATTTCTCAAAGTCGTCATGGCATTAACGTATTTAGCCGCGGTTTCGTTGACAGACTTTGAAAGTTTCCAGGCCGGGTCCTGTTCGAGCGTTTTGCGCTTTGGTTTGTCAAGGAATTTGTTCAGGCTTTCGGCAGACGCAAAAATGGAAGTGGTATAAACGTTATAGGCATAGGCATTAAAATCTGTTCCGTATTCCCTGGTGATTTCCGCAAAGATGGAAGGTTGTTCGGCAGCCGATACATTCTGGGAGTATAATTTCAGGATCCCGGCCAGCTTGTTTTTCTCAATGGCCGGGTCTTTGTCCTTGAACATGGAAGGAACAGTTGACCTGTAAGCCTCAATGGCTTTGGCGAGAGCTGCTTTATCTTTTTTCGCATAGGCTTCCTCAATAGCTGAGGCCCTGCCGGCAATCTGTACTATATCGAGACCCGATGCGCCGGAATTGGCGTAAAACATGGGACCGGCAACTTTTGCAAGGGCCATGTAAGCCTGTTTAAGGTCATCCAGCACATGTCCGTATTTCTTCTGCCTTGCCGGGTCTTTGCTGCACCAGGCAGTAAAGGTGGTTTCAATTTCCCTTTTCTTATCCTCGACATGATTACGTTTAAGCATTTTGATCTGGCCGATATAGTTTTTCCAGGTATTGGCTATACCCGCGTAGTTGCCGGCATAGGCGATCTTTACGGCCTTGTCAACATCCATTCTTTCCTTCATTACTTCAAGGTTCTTGCCAAAGATGGAAATAAGTGTAGGATACTGAACAGTAAGATTGAACTCAATACCGTAGGAAGTGAGGTAGCGGGAGGTTCTTGCGGGGTAACCCCAGATCATGGCAAAATCGTTTTTCCTGATCCCTTTAAGGCTGACAGGCAGGTGGTATGCGGGTTTCAGGGGAACGTTGTTCTTTGAATATTTTGCAGGGTTCCCGGTCGAATCGGCATAAATACGGAAGACGGTAAAGTCACCGGTATGCCTGGGCCACATCCAGTTGTCGGTATCACCGCCGAACTTCCCGATGGACGAAGGGGGAGCTCCGACAAGACGGATATCCCGGTAAGTCTTGTAAACAAAAAGGTAGTATTCATTTCCTGAATAGAAAGGTTGTACGACTGCGTCATATTTGCCGTCTTCTTCCGCTTTCTTTCTTATCCTGTTGCTGATATTCCGCACTTTTGCCAGCCGGTCAGCTTCTTTCAGTGTATCGGACAGGAAGGGAATAATAGAATCGGTCTCATTCTCAACTCTTACAAGAAAAGAAGCACACATTCTTTCATTGGGAAGTTCTTCACTTTTATTCATTGCCCAGAAACCGTTAGTAAGATAATCATGTTCGGTAGTGCTGTGGTTCTCAACGGCATTAAAACCGCAATGGTGATTTGTGAAGATCAGGCCCTGGTCCGAAACTACTTCGGCGGTGCAGAAAAAGCCCTGTCCCCCTCCGTTGGCTGAAAGACCGACAATTGCATCTTTCAGGCTCGAGTGGTTAATGGAATAAAGTTCCTCGGCTGTGAGGTGAAGCCCCATCTTCTGCATATCGCCATAATTGAGGCGGTTAAGCAAAAGAGGCAGCCACATTCCTTCATCGGGAGGATTGTCAGCGAAGGAAGGCAGTGTTACGATCACTATAAGCAAAGCACTTGCTGCCAGCATCATTTTTTTCAACATGTGTTTCATAGAGACAGATTAAATAGTGGTTAATTATTTAAGGCATATGCATTGAAATTCCCCTGTAATATTCAAATAAAGACCCGGCTATGATGAATGAGCCAATGATCATGAAGAGTAAACCGACTATGCGGTTCAGCCATAATTTTACCTGGGGGTTTCCAAGGATTTTAATCCTGTTGGCCAGAAAACATTTCAGGATGTCGGTTGTGAGTACCATGAACAAAGTCCCGCTGAAGAATAAAGCCACAGCTCTCTGGTCACCACCATATGTGGCATTGATTGCAAGCATGGAAGTGATCCAGAATACCCAGAGAAAAGGATTGGCCAGGTTGATTACAAATCCCTTGAAAAAGTAAGGGAGAAGCCCTGGTTTCCTGACCTTTATTTCATTAATTGCCTCAACCTGCTCCGTCATCGGGATTTTCTTTAAGAAAGTGTAGATGCCAAAAATGGTCATAATTACACCCCCGATTATTCCGAGTATAAGGTGGTAAAACTTATCGTTGACAATCTGTGAAGCGCCGAAATAAAAACCTATGACCAGAGACAGATCGCTGGTAAAAATTCCCAGTGCCAGAAAGATACCGGTTTTAACACCATGCTTTACGCTGGTTTGAAGAAGGGCAAAGAGAGCCGGGCCCAGGGTAATGGCAATAGTAATACCGAGGATCATGCCCTCAAAAAGAGGGTGCAATATGGCCAGACTATTGACAACCATAATTTCTAAGATGCTCTTCCCAGGATTTCAGCTGTTGGTTTTTCAGTACGCGGGGAAATTTATGCGCCCCTCCTTCTTTCCCCTGAGCCTTCATCCAGTCATAAAAGGCCTGCAAAGGTATAATTTCCGCCCGAATCTCCCTAATGGCTTCGAGTCTTTCCACGCGGTAATCGTCATTAAGGATCTTCAGGTAATCATCAAGCTTGCGGGCAAGGATAACAGGATTGGCAGGGCTGTTGGTTCCCAGGTACCATTTGTGGCCAAACAGACTGCCATGGTGAATACCACATACGGTAAACTCGCTGATTTTAATATTCATCTCATCCTGCAGCATCTTTACTGCCCTGTTCATATTATCCTGTGAAAGATGCTCCCCGCAAAGGCTCAGAAAATGTTTCGTCCTTCCTGTAAGCTGGATTTCACAGGTTTTCGTATTGGTAAATTTCAGGGTGTCGCCGATCAGATACCTCCATGCCCCCGCGCAGGTTGAAATAAGGAGAGCATAATTCCTGCCTGCCTCAACTTCTTCGAGACTCAATGCTTCAGGGTTTTCTTTAAGGTTACCTTCTTCATCGAAATTCCGGCCGGTATAGGGAATGAACTCATAGTAAATACCATTATCGGTTATAAGAACCATCGAATTTTTGCTGTCGGGATACTGATATGCAATATACCCTTCTGATGAAAGATATGACTCATTGTATACAATTGACTTCCCAAGCAGGTGCTGAAAGCTGTTCACATAAGGTTCAAACGAAACACCGCTGTGCACATAGGCGGCGAAATTCGGCCAGATCTCATGAATATGCCGGAGCCTGTATTCCGAAATGATCCGTTCAAAGATGATCTGTATCCAGGCAGGCACTCCGACAACAATCCCTATATCCCAGTCCGGAGCCTTGCGAACGATTTCGTTAAGTTTCACCTGCCATTCCACTTCTCTTGAGATGCTTTTCCCCGGCTTATAGAAATGCTGGAACCAGAATGGTATGTTTTTGGCTGTTATACCCGACACATCACCCTGGTAATAAGTCCCGTTATATTGCAGATGTGTGCTTCCGCCAATCATCAGTATGCCTTTCTCATAGAACTCATCGGGAAAGTCATACTTTGTTGTGCTTACAAGCAGCCGTATGGTTGCCTTGCGGATAGCCCAAAGCATATCACTGGTCACCGGAATCTGTTTTGAAGAAGCATCGGCAGTGCCGGAGGTCAATGCAAAATATTTTACCCTGCCCGGCCATGTTACATAAGATTCACCATTAAGGCTCCTGTACCACCAGGAACGGAACATGGAATTGTAGTCATGAATGGGGATGCTTTCACGAAATCTGTCAGGGATAGCTAAAGATTCAAGGATATCCGGGAAGTGGTAGTATTCCCCGAAAGCTGTTCCCTGGGCTTTGAGCAGCAGCGTTCTCAGGACTTTTTTCTGTTCACCCACCGGGTCAATAGTTTTAATGTCAATCGGGAAACGGCGTATCTCATACGCTTTTTTTATTATAGACCCAAGTAGCGGCATCCCGGAAAAATTATTTGAATCGTGTAAAATTACTAAAAAAAGCCCTTAATTTCGATTCAGATTTAATCCCTCCGGGTAAATTCTCCGCAGCTTGCTGCGTAACCTTGGTACGGCGCTTGCTCCGGGATTCATACCATTGATTCCGGAGCTTTAAGGGAAATCAGATATACGAAGAGCAAATGAAAAGGAAAATGATTTATGCATTGGTGGTCGTGGCAGGATTACCGGTAATTGCAGTAATTATTTTAATATTGTATCTGCAGTTTACGGAATATACCCCTGCGCCTGTTGAACAGGTGCAGACACGGGGAAAAGGCCAGCCGCTTCCTTCAGTTAAGACAGAGTTTTCGTTTCTCACATGGAACATCGGATATGCCGGCCTGGGCAGGGAGATGGACTTTTTCTATGAAGGAGGGAAGATGGTCCGGTCGGGCAAAGCCGAATCGGAGAAGTATATTAAGGGGATATATGCAGATCTGAAATCAAATGACACGGTGGACTTTATTTTTTTACAGGAAATTGACATAAACAGCAAACGCACATACCGGCAGGATCAGCTTGAAGAGCTGGAGAAAGCCATACCTGAATACTGCTGTGCGTTTGCTTTGAATTACAAGGTTGGATTCATACCAGTTCCCATTCTGGAACCCGTAGGTCAGGTAACTGCAGGCCTTTGCACATTTTCAAAACACCCTCCTGAAAACAACGAACGGCATGCTTATGATGGTTTTTTCTCCTGGCCCAAGAGGCTGATCTTCCTGAAAAGATGTTTCCTTGCTTCAGCATTTGATATCTGCGGAGGAAAACAGCTGATCGTGGTCAACCTTCATAATTCAGCATACGATGTTTCAGGGGAATTGCGCAGCAAAGAACTTGCGATGCTCCAACCGTATCTTCAGAGGGAATACCAGAAGGGTAATTTTATTATTGTGGGGGGCGACTGGAATATGAACCCGAGAGGATTCAGGCCGGAAAAGATCAACTCAGGCGACAAGGTTTTTTCAATACAGCCTGTTATGGACAGCACATTCATGCCCGGCTGGCAGGTGGTTTATGATCCTTTATTCCCAACCAACCGCAATGTAGATGCTCCTTATCAAAAGAGCGTAACGGGAACTACAGTGATTGACTTTTTCGTTATTTCACCCAACGTTAAAGTTTTGAAATGTTTTACAATGGACAAGGGTTTTGAAAACTCCGACCATAATCCCGTTTTTGCGAAATTCAGACTTGAGATCGAAGTCGCAGGTTTTTCTTTCTTTTAATACTTACCCCATGCTAAGCCAGGCCGAAAAATATACTGTATCAGAAGACTCATCCCTGATTGATTTCCTGGCAGCCCAATATCGGCAGTCATCGAAAACAGGTATTAAAAAAATGATTGTCCATGGAAGTGTGGAGGTCAATGGGAAAATCGCCAGGAATCCTGCTATGAAGGTGATTAAAGGGGATGAAATAAGTTACCGGAAGCATACCCTGGTTTCCAGGCCCAATGCGCCATTCAGACTGGTTTTTGAAGACGATTTTATTATTGTTATTGAAAAGCCTGCAGGGCTGCTGACATATGGGGAGAAAGGCACCAGTGGTACTTCCGCGTATAAGGAGCTGAAAGAATATCTTGGTATTTCTTCAATGAGCAGGGCGGAATTGTTTGTGGTTCACCGTCTCGACAGGGAAGTTTCGGGACTGCTCCTGTTTGCCAGATCTGAAAAAATCCAGGAAAAACTGAAAGAAAACTGGCAGGATTTTACGAAAAAATACCAGGCATTAACGGAAGGTATTTTTAAAAGCAAAACCGGGGAGATCAAAAGCTGGTTGTCTGACGAATATGGATATAAAGTTCGTTCGGGTGACAGGCGTGAAGGTGCAAAATATGCGGAAACATCTTACCAGGTTCTGAAGGTACTCGAAAGCCATACCCTGATCGAAATACAGCTTGTTACCGGCAGGAAAAACCAGATTCGGGTTCATCTTGCCGATTTGGGACACCCGGTAGTGGGTGACAGGAAATACGGTGCAGACGCATCGTGGGAGCGCAGGATAAGGCTTCACGGCTGTTATTTGCGGATACGGCACCCGCAAACCGATGAGTGGTTGGAATTCCGGAGTGAACTACCGAAGGGTTTTCTGGTTCTGCGGCCTGAGCATGAAAAGTATAAATAGGCAGATCAGGATCCGAAATTCCGCTGTCGTTTTGCCTCAAAAATCACGATGGCTGCAGAAACCGAGACATTCATGGAATCGATTTTGCCGTTCATGGGGATTTTAACGGAATGATCGGTCGTTGTAAGCCACTGTTCACTTAGGCCTGTGGATTCAGTTCCCATTACAAAGGCTGTTGGACCGCGGAAGTCACAATTATGATAGTACAGACCGGCATCAGGGGAAGTGGCATATGAGGTAATGCCATTTGAACGCAGCCAGTCCAGGGTTTCCTTCGTCGAACTGACTGCTACCGGCACAGTGAAGATGCAGCCTATACTGGAACGCACGGCATTTGGGTTATAAACATCAGTAAGAGGATCACAGATTATAACGGCATCAAGGCCTGCGGCATCTGCAGTACGAAGCACAGCGCCAAGGTTCCCCGGCTTTTCCAAAGCCTCAAGTATCAGGATGAGTGGGTTGGAAGAAAGGGTCAGATCATTTAATCCGTAATGTTGCGGCCGGGCAAGTGCAATTATTCCTTCCGCATCATTCCTGTATGCCATACGGTTATAAACCTGCCGTGAAACCTCATTAAGCCTGGAATTAAGGGAAATGCCAATTGCCTTTTTTACCTCTTCAGGTGGTAACAATTCCGGGCAATAAAATACAGATCGTATGGAAAATCCGCCCGAAATTGCAAGGTTGAATTCACGCAATCCTTCAATAATAAACAGATCCTGTTCTTTTCGTTCCCGCGATTTTTCCCTGAGCAATAGCACATTTTTGATGAGAGGATTATGAACGCTTGTGATCTTGTTAAACATGTGCCGAAGATACAAAGAATCAGGAATGGATAATATTCGAAGGTTTTTTTTGACCCTTTTCATCCCTGGGAACATTAATATTTTATCAATCAAATCTGAAGTTTTGTATGGGATTTTGAAAAAATCCTGTTCAGGTGCTATCCTGAAAACAAAATTTTATAAATTTGCGTATTAAAGTACCACAAATATTTTATGTCAAAAATTTTTGCATTATCTGAAGCCGCCTCGATTGCAATTCACAGCATGGTTTTAATTGCACGTGCCGGTGATGGCATCAATGCTGTGAAAATTGCAGAATTTACAGGTTTTTCCAAAAATCATATTGCAAAAGTTTTACAGCGGCTCGTGAAAAGCGATCTGTTAAAATCAGTGAGAGGGCCGGCAGGGGGATTTAGCATGAAGAAAAACCCGAAAGATCTCACTTTGCTGGATATTTACCAGGCCATTGAAGGACCCATTGAAATGACCGATTGTCCTTTAGCGTATGAGATATGCAACTTTGACCGTTGTTTGATTGGCAATGTAATTAACAGGCTCACTTCTGAATTTAGAAAATTTCTTGAGGATCAGACTCTTAGTACATACCTGAATTAATTTTTTAATGTGATATTAAATACCTGATCAGCGTGAAAAGATTAAATTTATCAGTGTCATGGTCCTTCTAACCCTTATGGCAGGATCGGTTTCAGGGCAGGAGATTACGACCAAATTGACACGTATCCAGTGTCCTGATAGTGTTGAAACCTATGTTTGCAAGGCCCTTTACTTGGATATTTCCCCGCCTTTGATTGAAATGGCCAAAGCCAATACCGATGTTATCCGTATAATCCCGAATCCTTCAAAAGGAACTTTCCGTATTGACGCGGGCCAAATGAAATTCGGATCGCTGAATGTCATCATTATGGATATCACCGGAAGAACCATTATGCAAAGGGCTTGCAGGGATAAAGCGGATATGTTGTTCGATCTTTCCGCTTCACCGGAGGGATCTTATTTTGTAAAGGTCTCTGCGGATAACCAGGAAGTGACACAGAAACTCATCCTTACACATTAAACTTTCTATATATGAGTCTGGAAGAAAAAATCAATACCGACATCAAGACGGCCATGCTTGCCAGGGAACAGGAAAAACTGGAAGCCATACGTGCCATAAAGGCAGCCATACTGCTTGAAAAATCAAATGAAAGCGGAAGAGGCACGGTTGATGAGGCGGCCGAATTGAAAATATTACAGAAACTTGTGAAGCAACGCAGGGAATCTGCCGGGCTTTATCTTAGCGGAAAGCGTGAGGACCTGGCCAAAAAGGAACTTTTCGAAGCCTCCATTATCGAAACGTACCTGCCTCAGCAGCTAAACCCTGAAGATGTTGCGGAAAAGATCAAGCAGGTCATTGCCCAAACAGGTGCCTCATCCATGAAGGATATGGGCAAAGTGATGGGAATTGCCTCTAAGGAATTCGCAGGAAGGGCGGATAATAAAATGATCTCGGAGATAGTGAAACGCCTGTTAGGGGGATAAAACCTTTAATACAGGCTACCAATACAGACAGAATTATGGAATTCCTTACCCCTGATCATTGGACAGATTATGAACTGATCGATACAGGCGGGCTGGAAAAGCTTGAACGTTTCGGACAGTTCATCCTGGCCCGGCCCGAGCCCCAGGCGGTGTGGAAGAAAGCCTTTCCGGAAAGCGAGTGGGAAAAGTTAACCCATGCCAGGTACAGGAGGCATAAGGGAACGGATCCGGCAAAATCGGAAAGCGCTGAAAAAGGCGAATGGACTAAGTTTAAAAAGATCCCTGACCAGTGGGGGATAGGCTATCAGTACAAAAACATGAACCTCAGGTTCCGCTTGGGTCTCACTGCATTCGGACATATTGGGGTTTTCCCTGAGCAGGCCGTGAACTGGGAATTCATTTATGACTTTGTTTC
>Ga0182021_10008094_pt1 | contig 12463 bp, 6 predicted proteins | sample 612E3MmetaG_FD_120493 | JGI IMG/M metagenome (GOLD analysis project Ga0182021, IMG submission 120493) | Permafrost microbial communities from Stordalen Mire, Sweden - 612E3M metaG (Illumina Assembly) | ecosystem: Environmental > Terrestrial > Soil > Wetlands > Permafrost | place: Sweden...
ATACCGCTAAGTCTCAGCAATTCAAAAACCTGCACCGCAACCAAGTCCACGTCCACGTCAAAGTCCAGGTCCAGGTCCAAGTCCAGGAGCCAATATCGAAATTGGCATGCAAAGATTGAATTTCAGAAAAACTATGCGGCATTGGGCGAGACGCCCGCGGTCCCAGGGGCGATCGTCACGATGAGAGCCAAGACTCAGTAGAATCTCAGGGGAAAGCTGGAATGAAAACGATTTCCGGGATGTTTCTGATCGTTGCGGTTTTGATCGCCGGCATTGCCTCGACCGGCCAGACCCCAAAATGGGTGATCGGGATGAGCCAGTGCAACCGTGGAGAGCCCTGGCGGGTTCAGATGGACGCGGATATCAAAAAGGCCGCCGCGGAACATCCAGAGCTGACGGTCATCTTCAAAGACGCGCAGAACGACACTCTTAAGCAACGGGCCCACCTGGAAGAATTTGTCGACGCCAAGGTCAATCTGCTGATCGTCTCGCCCAAAGAGGCGGCGCCGCTGACTCCGCCCGTGGCCGAGGCATACCGCAAAGGCATACCGGTAATTATCCTCGACCGCCGTGTCCTGGGAAACGAGTACACTACCTTCATCGGCGCGGACAACAAGAAGATCGGCCGTGCGGCGGGACAATGGGCTGCCGCGCGATTTCCGAAGAGTGGGAAAGTCGTCGAACTCAAGGGACTGATGACTTCGACGCCGGGGCAGGATCGTCACAGCGGCTTTCTCGAGGGGATCAAGGGCGCCGGCCTCGATGTCGTCTTCGAGGCTGACATGAAATGGCTGGAGGGCGACGCGCGCAAGGAAATGGAATCGGCTCTTGCCGTGCAGAAGAAGATCGACCTGGTCTATGCGCACAACGACCCGGGCGCACACGGCGCCTACCTGGCCGCCAAAGCGGCCGGACGTGAAAAAGAGATGCTCTTCGTCGGGATCGATGGCCTGCCCCAAGAGGGTCAGATCTACGTCCAGCAAGGCATTCTCGCCGCCAGCTTTGAATATCCCACTGGAGGAAGAGAAGCCATTGAGACCGCCCTCCGAATCTTGAAAGGAGAAAGGGCGCCCAAGGAGATCACTCTGCGGTCGAGAGTATTCACCCCGGAGAACATAAAAAAGGGCGGCGAATGGCTGGACCAGATCCCTGTTCGTTAGAAAAAAACTGATGCCTGATGTGTGCCGGCGTTCTGTTCCGACAATAACCGCTTCCACGAAAGTCGTGGCCGTGAGCGGGGTCGTAATCGTAGTCGGCAGTTTATGAAGATTAAAAAGCCGATCACGACTACGATCACGCTCATGGCCACGAGCAGTGATAGAAGCCGTACGGCCGCAAACTGGCATTTCAAGGAGTGGGCTATGACAAAAATCGTCGACATCTATATGCCTCTTGATGCACGCGCTGAGCCGAACAACACGATTTGGCCGGTGGCATTGTCTCAACTCAATGAACTGACCGCAGTGATCACGAAGTGCGGCTGGCAGGCGCACGTGCTCAATCCGGACGCGCCGGTTGCCGGCGTCGCTCAAGGAATTCAGACGATCCGCAAGGCGCGCGGCGAGAGGTTCCTCAATTTTATCGCCGGCTGGGCTTATCCGGATTTTTCGGTGACGCCGATGTGGCAACTGGACCGCAACCTCCCGAAGCTGATGCTCGGAAGTTCCATCCCCGATTTCCCCGGCAACGTAGGACTGTTGGCTGCTGCTTCGGGAACCGAGCACGTCGGCATCCGCACCAGCCGGCTCTTCGTAGAGGATTTTGCAAAGCACGACGACTACGCGGGCGCGCTCGCGGCCTTCCTGGAGACCGGATCGTATCCGCCGCCGAAGCTCCGCGCGATCGATATAGGCATCAGTGCCGCGGCGCGAACCGGGGCCGGGAAGGTCAGGGAACAGCTCAAGGGAATGATCTATGGCGCCATCGGACCGCGCTCGATGGAAATGTGGAACAAAATTCCGGAGGCCGATTTCCTCAATGTCTTGGGCATCGCGCGTATGGGCTTCGACGGATTGCGCCTGCTGAAAATGGCGGAAAAGGTCCCTGATCGGCGCGCGGAAGATGCGCTCAGCTTCCTGGTGAAGAATGGCATGGAACTGCGCCTCGGCTCCAACCCGGCCGCGAACCTCACTCGAGAGATGGTCCTTTTTCAAATGAAAGTCTACTTCGCCCTCCTGGAGCTGAAGAAGGAGTTCGGGCTGGATTTTGCCGGCGTTCAGGATCAGTTGGATTGGATCAATCATTATCCAGCCACGGACCTGACGCTGGGTCTGCTCAACAACAAGCTTCGCCCCGAGACTGACGGAAGTACTTTTGTATGCGCCACAGAAGCGGATGACGGCGCGGCACTCACCATGCAGGTGCTTAAGCTGCTAAGTGGCGGCGAGCCGGCAGGCTTCAATGACCTTCGCTATTGGGATCCCGCACGCGGACTCTACTGGTTTGTGAATTCGGGCGCGCTGGCGCCGTACTTCGCCGAAGGAAGCCATGAATCACTGCGGGGTTCCTGGTCGGAACGCCAAACCTACATGTATTTCCATGAAGGAGGCGGCACCTGCTCGATGGTGGTGCGCAAGCCGGGCGTTGTGACCTGGGCGCGCTTCTCTTACCGGGATCGTCAGCTCTACCTGTGCGCCGGGCGCGGCGTCACCGATGTGCCTTCAGCAGAGCAGTGGCGCGAACGTTCCAGCCGCTGCAGTCCTGACTGGCCCCACTGGTATCTCAAGCTCTGCGGACGGATCGAGTGGTACGTCAACTCGAATCACCCGATGACCGTGTGCGGCGATTATCTGGCAGAATTGAAAGCACTGGCCGAAGAGCTGGGCATCCCTTTCGAATGCTACGACCACTGCAGCCCGGCCGACCTGAATTGACTTGTGGAGAGGCGAGTATGGCTAGAAATGGAAAAAGAAATCCGAGGATTCCACGTCGTGATTTTCTCAAAGCCTCGGCTGCATCCGTCGCGGCGATCGGCACAATGACTTCCGAAGCCGCGCCGGGACAAAGGGCTCCACAAGGGCAAGCCACTGCCGCAGCTCGATCGTACAACAGCCGATACTCGGGCGAGCGCAACAGCCGGATCGCTTTCCCAATGGGTGGGATTGGTGCCGGCATGATTTGCCTCGAAGGCACGGGGGCATTGTCTCATTTCTCTCTCCGCAACAAGCCCGAGGTGTTCAACGAGCCGCTCACCTTTGCTGCACTCTCGATCAAAGGCCAAGGCAAAGTCGCCCTCGTGCTCGAGGGCCCAGTGCCTTCCTGGAAGATATTCGGCGCGCCGGGAACCGGCAATGGCGCTTCCGGAACATCATTCGGCCTGCCGCGTTTTGCTTCGTCATCATTCCAGGCACGCTTCCCGTTTGCCACGGTCAATCTCTCCGACAACCGTGTGGGCATGAGCGTTCAGATCACCGGTTGGAGCCCATTTGAACCGGGCGATGCCGACAATTCCTCTCTGCCGGCCGCAGCCCTGGAATACAAGTTTGTCAACCGGTCCGCAAAGACCGTGGACGCCGTGTTTTCATACAACGCCAGGAATTTCATGGTTGTGGGCAGGAACGCTCAAGCCGTGCGCGCAGTCCCTGGAGGATTCGTTCTCTGGGGCGGCGGCACCGAGGAGCGACCTTTCGAGGAAGGCGCCTTTTCCGCAGTTGCGGCTGACCCGGAGGCAAAAGTCAATGCCGCGTGGTTTCGGGGAGAATGGTGGGATGCGCTCACAATGACGTGGAAGGACATTTCCGAGGGAGCCTGCTATGACCGGGCGCCGATCAGTAGCGGCGATCCATCCCCTGGGGCCAGTTTGTTTGTGCCTTTTCATCTGGAACCGGGCGCATCAAAGACCATTGTGCTGCAACTCGCCTGGTATGTAGGTCGCACGAACTTGCGGGCCGGCAAGGATCCGGCCGGCGCTGCGCCAACCGATCCGCGGACCGCACCGACTTACAGGCCATGGTATTCCGGGCGCTTCGCCGATGTCGGTGAAGTGGCCGACTATTGGAAAAATCAATACGAAGAGCTGCGGCGCAAATCAAAGCGTTTCAGCGACTGCTTCTACGGATCGACGCTGCCTCCGGAAGTTATCGAGGCGGTTGCGGCCAACCTGACCATCCTTAAATCTCCGACTGTGTTGAGGCAAAGCGACGGCAGGCTCTGGGCATGGGAAGGTTGTTCCGACAGCTCCGGCTGCTGTGCCGGCTCCTGCACGCATGTGTGGAATTACGCACAAGCCATTCCTCACCTGTTTTCGGCCCTGGAGCGTACGCTGCGGGAAACCGAATTCGGTCCTTCGCAGAACGACGAAGGCCACCAGCAGTTTCGCAGCGCCCTGCCCATCCGCATACTGGACCACGACTTTTACGCGGCGGCCGATGGCCAGCTTGGCGGCATCATGAAGGTCCATCGCGAATGGCGCATCAGCGGAGACACCGACTGGCTCCGCGCGCTATGGCCCAAGGTCAAACGGAGCCTGAACTATTGCATTGACACCTGGGACCCGCGGCACAAGGGCGTGGTGGAAGAGCCGCATCACAACACCTACGACATCGAATTCTGGGGAGCCGACGGCATGTGCACGAGCTTCTATCTCGGCGCGCTGCAGGCGGCCGTCGCGATGGCGAAGGCGCTCGGGGACGATGTGCCCATCTATGCGGAACTTCTTGCGAAGGGAAAGCAGCTGGCTGAGACCGAGCTGTATGACGGCGAGTATTTCATTCAGCGCATCGATTGGAAAAATCTGCGTGCGCAGAATCCCCTGGAGAACAAGAGCATGGTCGGAAGCTATTCGTCCGAGGCAGTGGCTCTGTTCGAAAAGGAGGGACCGAAGTATCAATACGGAACCGGCTGCCTGGCGGACGGTGTGCTCGGCTCCTGGCTGGCCCTGGTGTGCGGCGTTGAATCCGCGCTTGATCGAGAGAAGGTGGCCAGTCACCTCAAGGCCGTCCATCGTTACAATCTAAAAAGGGATCTCTCTGCGCACGCAAATCCGCAACGGCCTTCCTACGCCTGCGGAAAGGAAGGCGGCCTGCTGCTATGCACGTGGCCGAAGGGGGGCTCTCTTTCCTTGCCCTTTGTCTATTCCAACGAAGTGTGGACCGGAATCGAATATCAAGTCGCATCCCATTTGATGGCAATGGGAATGGTCACCCAGGGACTCGAAATCGTGCGCACCTGCCGCGGACGCTACGACGGCCGCGTGCGCAATCCGTTCAATGAATATGAGTGCGGCCACTGGTACGCGCGCGCGATGTCTTCCTACGCGTTGCTGCAGGGATTGTCGGGTGCTCGCTACGATGCCGTTGAGAAGGTTCTGTACCTGAATCCCAGTATCAAAGGGGATTTCCGCAGCTTCCTCGCCGCCGCAACCGGATACGGAACCGTGGGCGTCAAAGGCGGGCAGCCGTTCTTCGAACCCGCGGCAGGCAAAATCGAAATCCGCGAAATCCGGTATCAGCCCAAAGGGTCTGTCACTCCGTGACGGACCCTCAGGCCAGATGAAGCACCGGGATGCGTTCCGCAGCGGGCGGCAACGGCGGCAGATCGGTATAAGGTTCCGTCTGATACCAATAGCCACAAGAGTAAAAATTATCACCACGGTCGTTGGCATGCCCGTGCTCGATCGTGTGCCTCAAATAGCGCGTGAAAGTTACCGGGTTGTCGCCGTGCCAGCGGTAGCAGAGATATCGGCCTGCGGTGCGCTCGGCAAACTGTATGTACTGGGCGCCATACATATGGTGTGAGAAAGGACGTGCTCCATCACGTCCGCCGAAATCCCAGCTGCCCAGGAAATAATCTTCCGTGCCGGTACCGTTGATCAGGGGCTTCGATTCGTCGTCGACGAATATCATGTCGTCGCCCTCGCCCATCCAGTTATCACTGTTCTGCTGGACGCCGAGCGTAACTCCCATCAGGTGACCCCGGCCGAGGGTCTCGCAGAAGACGTAGTTGTTTTTGCCGTCGGGATTGAGCACATCACGCCCATCGGGCCCTGTGATCGGCTTGTTGGGCGCGGCCTGACGGTAGCTGGCGTGAAAGTAAACTACATCGTCCGGCAGTGAAGGGACTTCCATGTAGTCGATGTTCGAGTAAAACGAGTTCACATTTTGTTTGGACTCGTTCATGACCGTGATGCGCGCTCCCGACCGGTATGGCATGGCGAAATAGCAGTTGAGCGAACGTCCCGGCGAGCAGGCCATATATTGGGATTCATAAATGACATACTCTCCGAGGTTGAGCCCGAAGAAATCCCCGATCGGGCTTTCCACGCTGGGCTTGTCGTTGCCGTTCCAGTAGATGCGAAGCACCAGCTCTTTCAGATGATTTCCGCTTTGCGCCGCAATCGTGAACCAGATGTGCGAGATCATGCCGGATCCTTTCGCCTGGAACACCTCCAGAGTCTGTCCCGCTTGAATCGGCCAACGGTCGGAGTTGCCGCCGGTTCTATCGTAGCTGGATTGCTTCAGCGATTTGTAGTTCTGGGCGCGCACGTAGCTCGGCAAATAACCGGACCCGGCATCCACGCGGGTCTGCTGTGCCCGAGCGGTCGCCGGAACCGCCGCGCCCCCGCCCAGAATCATCAACCTCTGCAAAAAAGTCCGTCGCCCTCCCTGTTTTTCCTCGAGCGGCATAGCGATGCCTCCTTAGAATTGTTTGAGAGCGATTCTACACCTGGCGGTTTCGAAAATATGCGAGACCTTTGGAGTGCGGCGGCATGACGCCGCTTTGAAGCTCAACAAAGCGGCGTCATGCCGCCGCACTCCAAGGCGCTGCGCGCGTCACTGGTTCCGAAGAAAGGTGATATCGGCCGCCAACCGGTCATCCGCCCCCGACGAGGAACCCGCGGGATTCCGATAGCGTAGCGGGTCCGTCTGCATTCTGAAGCTATCGCTGAGCGCACCCATGGTGGCAATGAACCAGTAACGGAACCTGGGTTGAATCTCCTCCAGGATCTGCCGCAGCCGCGCGCCGGCTTTTTCATCGAGTTCTTTCCGAAAGTGCCGAGAACCCAGAGCTGGAATGGATATGCCGTCCAGCAGCGAAGCCAGAGGCAAGGGAAGCGCAGACGGCTTAGGAAGTTCGTGGACCGGAATGCTGCCGGTATTCGTCCGTTCCACCAACTCGGCGATGCCGGCGTGAATCTGCTCGCGGAGTTCCTGATACTGCCGCAAAAAGACGCTGCACTGCGAAGCCATCGCCATGATCACGGCTTGTGCTGCGGAGGAGCCTGATGCGATTCCAGCTTGATCCGATGGTGCGCATGTCCCCGTCAGATCTGTAGCTGCCTGGTCGAGAATGGCCTTTCCCCATTCGCACATGGCGTCAATTTCATGGTCCCAGCGATGCTGGAATGCGGCCAGGCTCTCATCCAGGCGCCGCAAGATCGGTTCGGTGCGGTCAGGAATTCCAGCCAGCGCCGGGGCGCCGTCCTGCTCGACTTCCAAAGTGGCCAAAATCGAATTGCACAGAGATTTCCCATGCCACGCCGCGGATTCGATAAGGTCTGAGCGAGATTGTGCGATCAACGGTGAGACTGCTTTCTCGAGCCAGACATCCAACGAGGTCTCGAACGACTTGGAAGAACCCATGGGAATCACTTCGGCGGCGAAATCGAGTTGCGACGCAATCGTCTTACGGACTTGTGCCACCGCGCGTTCGACTTCCTGTGGAGAAAGGAGATCGCACTTGCTGATCATAACCACAAATGGGATGAGCGCGGAGGAAAGCGCGCGCAGGAGGTTCAGCTCCTCGCGACTGATTGAGGATTGAGCATCAATCAGAACAACCGCCATATCCGCGTCAGGCAAATAGCCTGCGGCGAGGCGGGGCTCGCCAGAGGCTATGGAAGTAATATCCGGCATCTCGATAAGTGCAAGTCCACCCTGAAGACGCCGCGCCGCAACCAGCACCTCCAATGCTACGACGCGTTTTGAGTTTGCGGGATTTGCCTTTTCGGTCGCGAATTCGGCGATCCGTTCCACGGGTAACTCTTCGACATGATCCGGAAACGTGACGCGCAATCGCGGCTCAAGGCCGGAAGAGATTCGAATCGGCAGGACCGTGACCGGCGCCGTGCCCGCAGGCAGCAGATTCGTGCCCAGCAGGAGATTGATGAATGAAGATTTTCCGAAATTGATCTTTCCGAACACCGCCACTTTAAAACGCCAGGTCTGAGCTCTTCGGAGGATGGCATTCAACGCCGGCAGGAATTCAACCAGACCACGGTCCGTTATGATCTGTGTCAAGTGCTCGAAGAGCGCCTTGAGGGCCGGTTCACTTTCCAGGATGCCGAATCTATTGGGTCCCATGTCAGAGGATGGGGAGAGAAGTGCGAGTAACCGGCCGACCAAGCCGCGGGTTTCCTGAAGCGTCCAGGAAAGATCGCGCGCTGCCGCGGGATCTATTTTCCCGTAGCCGCGCAGCTTCTCAGGATGGATGTCCTCGAGAGTCAAGTCGAGCGAAGTGAGGCTTGTCCGGACCCTTCCCATCGCAGATGTCGATGGGGACGGAACCTCGATGTCGCATTTTTCCAGCAGTCTTGTCATCTGCCTGCGGATCTTTTCCGCATAGCATTCGACAAAACGCGCCTGCGCCGGCGAGATATCCTGTATGTAACCGGCGAACAAGGGTTGCCCGCTCGGCGCGAGTGAGTGCAGGCTAACGTCCAGTTGCTTGTCCGCGTACTGCAGCGACGTCAGGATTCTCCGCTTGTGGTTATGGCTCAGCCCGGTCATTTGGGGGGGAATCTTATAGTGCCCCCACAGGAGAGTCAACCCATAGCGGTCGGGAAGGCCTAGCAATATTCTGTGCGGGTTTGTACTGATCGGGTCATAGGAGCCTGCTACGAAATCTTGCTGCGGATCCTATCGACATCCCCACCAATTCGCCAGCAAGGTCCCGTTGCTAACTAATGACGTGGTCGGGGGAATTTTTCTCGCTTGATCCGGCTCAGCCGATGTAAAATGTCGCCTCAAAAAAGTTTCCAGCTGTTGAGATCGCGGCTTGGTGGTGATGCTCCAATCTAGAGAGCAAGCTCTCTTCCTACCTCTAGGAGACCCCACAAGAGGGATTCTGGGAACACCGGCCTTGCGCCGAGTAGCGCGGCCATATTTCAATGTGAGGATTTCTAATGCTAAATTAGTCTTGAAGGGAGGACAGAGATGCACAGACTGAATTTACTTCGGGGGCTTCTGGCGGCCGGCACGTTATTGCTGGCCGTGTTGACGGTCTTTCCGAATCATGCATATTCACAGCTTTCCGGTTCGGCCACCATTACCGGCAGTGTGACCGATCCCTCGGGCGCGGTGGTGCCGGCGGCGGAGGTGATAATCCGCAACACGGACACGAACGTCGAGCGCAAGACCGTGACCAGCGATGCCGGTGTTTACACTGCGCCGTTTCTTGCGCCGGGCCATTATGAAGTCCGTGTCGTCATGGCCGGATTTGCTCAGGTTGTACGTAAGGACCTTACACTACAGGTAGGGCAGACCCTCACGATCAACTTCGCGCTGGCTCTTGCGGTCCAAAACCAGGAGGTCACGGTCACGGGCGCAGCGCCTGTGGTTGATCCGGGGAAGACCGAAGTTTCTCAGGTGATCAGCGACTCCGCTGTCGGCAACTTGCCGATCGCGGGCCGGCGCTGGGACAGCTTTGTGATGCTCACGCCGAACGTCACAAGTGACGGCACATCGGGCCTGGTGTCCTATCGCGGCATTTCCGGCCTTTACAACAGCAACACTGTGGACGGCGCCAACAATAACCAGGCGTTTTTCTCGGAATCCCGCAGTCGTGCCATGATGGGAAGCTACGTCTACAGCATGGACTCCATCAGGGAATACCAGGTCAGCGCCAGCAACTACAGCGCAGAGCTCGGCCAGGCGGCGGGCGGCGTAGTCAATGCAGTGACCAAATCCGGCACCAACGCCCTCCATGGCGACATGTTTTACTATCTGCGTTATCCCGACTTCAACGCGCTTGACCCATACCCGAAATCACAGGGCAATTACAGCCCGCCGATTCATCAGTGGCAGCAGTTTGGAACCAGCGTTGGCGGACCGATAAAGAGCGACAAGCTGTTTTTCTTCGCCACGTATGACGGCTCGCGCAAGGTCAACCCCATATCTTATACGAGCAATGTTTTCGGCGCCGGCAAGACTCCTCCTGCCTGCCCGAGCGCATTGACAAGCGCGCAATGCACCAGCGCCCTGAACTTCCTGTCAGGCCAGGCAGGCCAGTATCCGCGCTTCACGGACCAGGATGTCGGCTTCGGGAAGCTCGATTACCAGGCGACTGCGCGTAACCATGTCAGCACGTCGTTCGACTACATGAACTACCATGCACCCAACGCCTACAGCTCCAACCCTTCCTACAACAACAACTCGCTGAGCGCCAACGGCAGTTATGCCATGCACGAGCGCATCTTCGTGGCGACATGGGATTCCACAATCACCAGCTCGATGGTCAACAATCTCCGGTTCCAGTGGGGTCGCGATCTTGAAGTGGCAGGGGCCAATTCGACCGCGCCATACGTCAACGTCGGCGGTTCCGGCGGAACTTCCAACCTGCTGATCTACGGCGAGAACTACGCGCTGCCGCGTACGGCCGAGCCGGATGAGCATCGCATCCAGATCTCGGACACACTGTCCAAAGTCTATGGCCGTCACACCTTCAAGGCCGGCGCTGATCTAAACGTCATCCACGAGGTGATGATCAACCTGTATAACGGAACCGGCAACTACAGCTACTCGGGATCGGCCCAAACTGCCTTCAATAACTGGGCGCTCGACGTGTTCGGGATCAACAACGGCGATGGGCTGACGGGCAGGCACTACTCCAGCTTCGCGCAGATCAATGACCCGATTACGCACGTCGGCAAGGATGACTTTTACGACAATGACTTTTCGGCGTTCCTCGAAGACAGCTGGAAGGTAAGTCCTCGTCTGACGCTGAACCTGGGCCTGCGGTATGACGTATTCTTGATTGACCAGCCTCCGCAGCCGAACACGGTGAGCCCGTTGACCACCTACTATACGACGACGATCAACAACCCCAAGGACCAGTTCGCTCCCCGTTTGGGCGTTGCCTGGGAGGTCACACCCAAGACCGTGTTGCGAACCGGCTACGGCATTTTCTACGCCAAGTCCACCAACTCCACCTTCTATGCCACGCGCGTGGAGAACGGCGTTTATCAGCAGACGTTCAACTGCACGCCAACCTCATGCCCGAGCCTGACGTTCCCCAACGTCATCTGGGCTCCGCCGGGACCGACGCCGGCAGCTCCGTTTGCCGGAGCTCTGACACCGCAGGTGGTAACTTTCTCGCCGCCCGCCCTCACGCAATTGACTCGCGGCCAGGATCCTGATTGGGTCAATCCGCGGGTTCATGAATTCAACCTCACCCTGGAGCGCCAGTTGCCGGGAAGTTTTAGCGCGTCGGTTGCTTACGTGGGAAGCCGTGGTCTGCATCTGCCGATTTTCACCGATGCCAACCTCGCGCCTGCCACAACGACGAAAACCTACGACATCCTGAATTCCAGTGGCGCAACCGCGCAGACATTCACTGTTCCTTTCTACACCACCCGCTTGAACACCAATACGGGTGGAATCTTCATCGGGACCAGCGATGTCAATTCCTGGTACAACTCCATGGTCATCACCCTGCGCCGACCCATGCAGCACGGATTTGAATTCACCGTGAATTACACGCTGAGCAAAACCCTGGACGGTGGCCAGGTTCCCGGAAGCGGCGGCACGTTCAACGGGACCGATTACCCAATTGATCCCTACAACAAGAAGATCGAATACGGGCTGAGCGACCTCGACCAACGCCAGCGTTTCGTGGCGAACGCCGTATGGATGCCCTCGCTGAAGAGCCTCTCAAGCCGGCCTGCCCGCGCGATCCTCGATGGCTGGGCTCTCTCAACCATCGTGACCATGTCCACCGGCCAGCCTGTAACACCGTATATCAGCGGTTACCCGTCCGGCGCCCCGGATGGCGGTGTCAGCGGCGGCGTCAGTTACGCCGGTGCTACCAACGGCCGCGCCGGTTGGCTGCCGCGCAACGGCTTCACTGCGCCCGGTTATCACAACGTCGATTTCCGGATTGGACGCCAGTTCAGCTTCACCGAACGGATGAAGTTCTCGCTCGTCGGCGAGGCTTTCAACCTGTTCAATCACACCAACGTTTCCGGCGTGAGCAACTCCGCGTTCACCTACTACGCGGCTGGATCCGGCCCTTGCGCCGGGCACGCCAACGCCTGCTACTCACCGAACGCGTTGTTCATGACCACCACATCCACCAGCAACCTGCTGTGGGGACCGCGTCAGTTGCAGATTTCCGCACGAATTAACTTCTGAGGTTTGGGCGGGGCCGCGCGCCCCGCCCGAGTTTTCCATCATAATGCGGCGGGCGCCGCGCACATCAGCAGGATGATCTGAGCCGGCGCCCTCCTCACCTGGCAGCAGCCCTCAGG
>Ga0182021_10008095_pt1 | contig 12462 bp, 13 predicted proteins | sample 612E3MmetaG_FD_120493 | JGI IMG/M metagenome (GOLD analysis project Ga0182021, IMG submission 120493) | Permafrost microbial communities from Stordalen Mire, Sweden - 612E3M metaG (Illumina Assembly) | ecosystem: Environmental > Terrestrial > Soil > Wetlands > Permafrost | place: Sweden...
CTATGGCCTCCCACCGACCCTATCGTCCCTCCCTGGGCATTGAGGCAGCCCTTGAGGAGATTGAGAAGAATAGAGGAACCCTTTACGACAATGCTGTGGTCGATGTATGTCTGAGATTATTTCTGGAAAAAGGTTATCAATTTTAATTTTTTTGCCTGAGGTAGCAGGCAGTTTCGTAAAAAAGGTTTAGCAAGCGGTTGAGAAACACTAGGGTGCCTCTAAAAATTCAATTTTTTGCAGGGCCGAGTTCACCTTATCAAAAGAACACTGAGTGCCACGGGCTTACGCCCGTGGATATCTACGGAAGTAGATAACACAATTGTCTGGTAGAGGATAAACATTTTCATGTATTTCATGGTTAGGGCATTTCATACTGCCTTGCATAGGGTCAAGAAGGTGGCTTTCACTTAAAGACTATCTCCGGCAGATCCGGCTTCGACCAGACCAAGCGGACATTTAGGCATTTTCCAATTCTGGCAGAGGTTCCAGGGTTGATTACCTGTCGCAGTCTGGCCAACACGGATGCCGAGCATTATTGTTGCGATTGAAATTAAAGGTGCATCATAATGGAAGCACTTCAGTCAGCTGGTTATGACGATATTCACGGTAGCCCAAGAAAAAAGGATACAATGATACCCGTCAAGAACCACCCGTCCCAGTTTTCCATGAGCGTCTGGATGACGTTTGGCGTGATGGTCATTTCCATCTTTTTATTTGCCATTTACCTCAACTTGGAAAAACAGATTAAGCGCGCTAATGAATTGCGGTATCAATCGCTGTCGCTGGCGCACGAATTACGCCAGTCTTCCGATGATCTCACACGCATGGTGCGCACCTATGTGGTTACCGGCGATCTCCTCTACAAACAAAACTATCAGGAAATTCTCGACATTCGCGACGGCAAGAAGCCCCGTCCCGTCAGATATCAAGACATCTACTGGGACCTAGTGCTGGCGGACGACCAGCGGCCACGCCCTTACAAAGGGCAGCCGATCGCCTTGCTGCAGCAGATGCAGCAAGCGGGCTTTACCGACGAGGAATTCGCCAAGTTGGCGCTAGCCAAGGCCAATTCGGACGCGCTGACCCACACCGAATTCGCCGCCATGAAGCTGGTCGAATCGACCGACCCGCCTACCGAGGCCAACCGCTCCAGGGCGATTTTGATGTTGAATGACACAGCCTATCATCAGGCCAAAGCCGCCATCATGCGGCCGATCTACGAATTCAGTCGCATTTCGGACCAGCGCACACTGGATCTCGTCCATACTCGTGAGAACGCTGCCGTGCTGGCGCGTTCAGTGTTCATCTTCTTCGGCTTGCTGCTGTTCTTCATGCTGTGGCGCGACTATCGGATCTTGCATTTCGCACTGGGTAGCTCGGTGGATGAACTGCATGCGCGCATCGCCCGCCTCGGCAGCGGGGATTTTTTATCCACCATTCCGGTCGCCAAAGGCATGGAAAACAGCGTGGTGGGCTGGTTGTCGGAAACACAGATCGAACTTGCTCAGATTGAAGCTGAGCGAAAGGCGGCAGAGAAGGAGATCCTTAGTCTGGCTTTCTACGATCCCCTCACAAACCTGCCCAATCGCCGCCTGCTAAACGACCGGTTGAAACTGGTGCTGGCCATCAGCAAACGTAGCGAGCATTACGCTGCGTTAATGTTCCTTGATTTGGATAACTTCAAATTGCTCAATGATAAACACGGCCATGCTGTCGGTGATTTGCTCCTGATCGAGGTGGCTCGGCGCATTAGCCGTTGTGTGCGCGAGATGGATACCCTCGCACGTTTTGGCGGCGATGAGTTTGTTTTGATCATTAGTGAGCTGGATAGGGATCAAGCCAAAGCCATCACACAAGCCAGCCTCATTGCCGAAAAAATTTGCATCACTCTGGCCGAGCCTTATATACTGACTTTTGAGCAAGATAGCGATGCAAGAACAATTGAGCATCATTGCACGTCGAGTATCGGTGTGGTTCTGTTCATCAAGCACGAAATCAGTGAGGAAGAAATTTTTAAGAGGGCTGACATGGCGATGTATCAGGCCAAGCAAGCGGGACGGAACCAATACCAGCTCTATAAAAAAGCCTGAAGATACTAATTGCATCCACCTGTTCAAATGCGAAAACAATTAGTCAATTTATTAAATGAGTTTTCTAATATGTGGAAAAGTCAAACTCAAAAGAGATAGATGATGAAAGACAAACCAGTAATCTTAGTTGTTGATGACCAGCCCCAAAACATTGAACTTCTCGAAGCATATCTTGTTCCGCAGGGTTTTGAAATTGTCAAGGCGGCAACCGGGCAAAAAGCGCTGGGGAAACTTTCTGGTAATCAAATCGATCTGATTCTGCTGGACGTAATGATGCCCGGCATGGATGGTTTTGAAGTTACCCGCAGAGTCAGGCAAGATAATACACATCGAATGCTTCCGATAATCTTCCTTACCGCATTGCGGGAAACAGAAAATCGGGTAAAGGGAATTGAAGCCGGTTGCGATGATTTTATTTCAAACCCTTTTGATAAGATAGAACTTTTAGCCAGGGTCCGGTCCCTGCTAAAGGTCAAGGCCTACAACGACTTGATAAGTAATTACCGGAAAGAGTTGGAATCCGAGGTAACCACAGAGGACCGAGGAATTAACGCATGCCTTTGAGAGGATAAAAGCAGCTTCGCTGGAGACGATTTACCGGCTGTCCATGGCCGCTGAGTACAGGGACGAGGAAACTGGCGCACATATCAAGCGCATGAGCCATTATTCCGCCGCCATTGCCCGCCGCATGGTTGGTCTTTTTCGAAAAAAGTATTGGTTGTCCGAACCTGAAACTCGGGAACACTTCACTGTGTTAGTTGAGTTTGTAGAACTTTGGGATCGATACCTGTCAGGTACCCACTCAGCAAAAGTCCTTGAGATATCAGACGTAAAGGAGGATCAACTTCTTCCGTTTTATGAAGCAAGTTAAGCGAACACTTGACCGTCTCCGCAGACGTGCCAAAGAAGCCTTGGACTGAAGAAGAAGAACATTTAACACCCGATTTTATTCCTTTGGATGTTGCCCGGTTCTCAACCGGGTTTTGTTTCCTCTTCTTTTTCTCTCTTTCTCTTTCTCAGGAACTATTACTTTATCATACCGATTTCATATCCTAACTTGGCTTCCTTTTGTCTCAATCTCCGAATTGCTTTCCTGAAGCGCGAATACCTCTTACCGGCCTCAATGATCAGAAGGCCACCCAAAATAATAAAAAAAAACGCTATGCAGACATAAAAAATCCCGCCCAGAAACTTCAAGATCAGAAGACCGACGGAGGTAAACGCAAGGCCTGTTTGCATATAGGAATGCATGGTTCGCTCTCTCGAAAGAAGAGTTTGTTCTTCTGCGAGTAGGAGTTTTATATCTTCATTTATTTCCACTGTCTTCTTCCTTTCTGACTAGTTCCATTACAGCCGTCTTTTCCACCCAAACCAACATTAAAGAGCAAACTAAAGTTTATCCCTTTTTGTCCCCTCTTTGCTGAGGGTGCACACATTAGGTCATTCGGGGTGCACGTAGTTTATTAAAACAATGCTCATAATCATAAATTTTAACGCTGCGGTCACCGGGTGCCTGCTTTAGTTGTCGGTTGAAATGAGTTTTGGGCAGCCTGACGTCAGAGTAGCCCCCTATGATTTTTCAGCTGTTATCGAAGATGTTGTAGTCCAAGAAAGCGGCAGATATATCTAAAAGTGCGGCATTCCTCTTAGCCACTTGCCATCAGCCTTCATGCCTAAATAAATACTACACGTCGTACAAGGAATATTCTCCCTCGCAACTTTTTTACCCAGGAGCATATCCCTAGCGTATCTAATATGCTCGTTATTGAGGCTTTTAAGGAGACCATCCCTGAACGCATTCCCCCCGAAATCACCCCAGAAATTACGACAGCACCCCAACACTTTACCATCCCAATTGATCTGCGGCTGCTCCCAAAGCTGGCGACAAATCTCCTGCATGTAGTCGACACCATGCTTTTGTTTGAATTCCTCTCGTGATGCAGCACCAATTTCTTTCCTAACAAGCTCTTGATCTCGTACGTGTGAAAATTGAGTATCCCAGGAAAGCTTTAAGAAGAATTTCATGTTCAACTCACTCGCCAGCTTCCTCGCTAATGGTATCTCATGCTCATTATGCCCAAAAACCACAAATTGCCACTTAAGCAAGGGGTATTCCGATTGGAATTTTTGCTTAAACAGGTTTATCTTCCGTATGTTCTCAATCACAATCTCAAAATTTCCTTTGACTCGATAAACTTTATAGGTTTCATTGCTGGCACCGTCTATGGAACATGTTATGCTCCGGAACTTATGCTTAACTAAACCTTCGAGCACATTCTCTTTAACGTTGTTAAGATTCGCTCCGTTGTCAGCTTTCAAGGCTACATTTCGTTCGCATGCGAATTTGATGATTTCCAACAGATCAGGATTAAGAAATATTTCCCCGTAATTTGAGAGTTCGATCTCTTTGAGCCAGGGACTCTCGACAAGGAGGGTTTGGAAATCTCTCAACCCAAGGAATCCACTCCCCACAGCCGGATGTATTGTTTTACTGGTAGTTGGACAGGATGGGCACCTCAGTTGACAAAAGGATGAAGCTTCGAGCCGAATCTTCAATGGCTTTACCTTAGACATGGCAGCCCTCCACCGGCTTAGTTTGGTTGTGCGGTTTTTTAATCCCAATACATTTCACCTTTTACCGACGATTCTCTCCCCTCAGACCGGTCAATATATTCCTGGAAGTTTTAATTTATTAGCCCGACAGGATTTTTCTTGTCGGGTTTTATTATCGCCTTCCCTTCCTCTTTCTTTCCCCCTTTTCATCAAGGATGATGGTCATTAAATCGTTTGGACTACATTCAAAGTAAAGACAGAGCTTTTCAATATGATCTGTAGTGGTGTTATAATCCCCTTTGCTGTTGGCAATCTTGGAGATCGTTACCCGTGAGATTCCCGTCTTCTCTGCTACCTCAAGGATCGAGAAAGACCTCTTTTCCTTGAACTCCTTATCTGCAAGTAACTGTTTAAAGTGAAATTGAATCATACGGTTATGTTTATGCTCACTAAGTCTTTTTGTCAATAGCTAAATAAATTTCACTTTTGACTATCATGATTTGCATTTTTCATTTGCCAAGCCTGTTTTGTTAAGATAAATAAATATTAGCTATTGTAAATTATTATTAACAATAGTTAAAATTGGCAATTAAATGAAAATCCTACGCAATCACAAAGAATATCAAATTTCCATCCTTCTGGATGGTTTAAAAGCCTGGTTCGGTTTAACGTGGGGTTATCCGAAACGGGCTTTTTGTTTTTGAGAAAGGGGGCCAAGCCATGAAAGAAAGACTTCCTGAATACCTTGAACCTGGAGAGATAAAAAGGGTTCTTTCCATCCCGGATAAACGAAGCAAGCTTGGTTTCCGGGATTACCTCATTTTAAGGCTCTTAGGAGAAACAGGGATTAGGCGAGGGGAGCTTTCCGCAATGAGGATCGGTAATCTTCAAAACCACAAGGGAGGGTATTCGCTTTTCTTCCCTTCCTTGAAAAAGCGGAAGGTTCGGGGTAAGGAAGCTCACAAGGAAAAGAGGAGCAACCGGGAAGTGCCCCTTAGGGATGAACAGATGGCGGTGCTCGAAGTCATGCCGAAAGAATATCAGCTTTTATTTTTATTCTTAGCTTGTCATGGGAAAAGAGTATCTGAAGCCATCTCTCTCAAGTGGGATAGATATAGACTTCAAAACAAAGAGCTTCAAGATTTATGAAAGTAAGGTGAAAAAGGAAAGCAGATTACCTTTGCATGAAGAATTTTTCAACACCCTCCCCTTTGCCGGGGCAATCAATAAATCCGGCTTGGTCTTTCATCCTTATAAAAACTGCACTCTCAATCTGGTTTTAAAAGCAGCTTGCCAAAAGGCAGGGGTTAAAAAAGTTACAACCCATGAGTTTGGAAGACACTCGCTTGTTTCTCAATTGCTCCTACGCTATACTAAGGAGCAGGTGGCTCTCATTACTAATAACCTAAGCTCAATGTCGCACTATGCTCACATGGACTTGGAGCAGAAGCGCAGCATCATTAACTCTAATAGAAATCTAACCTGATTTGGGAATAACCTATTGATTTTATTTTGATATACCTTTATCAAAAATAAAAAATAACCTATTGTTTATGTTTATCTTTTAAAAAGGGACCCAACAAAACCGTATTAATTTTCAGGAAAAATAATCACCAAAACCTATTTATTCCCTGACAGGTAAAATGAAAATTTTACTCCACCTTTGTTGCGCAAATTGTGCGCTTTATCCTCTTCAAAAGCTTCACAAGGAAGGCCATGAAATTTTTGGCTTTTTCTATAACCCCAATATCCACCCCTACGAAGAGTATAAAAAAAGATTAGAAGCGGTAAAAGGGATAGAGGAAAAGCTTACGATCCGGATGATTTATCATGATCACTATGATTTAGAAGGTTTTTTAAGAAGCATTGTGTTCCGTGAATCAGAGCGGTGTAAAGTGTGCTACTACACGAGGTTAGAAGCTACTGCCCAGATCGCCAAAAAAGGAAAATTTGATGCCTTTACCTCAACCTTGCTAGGAAGCAAACATCAGAATCACGAGCTGATCAAAGAAATTGGGCTGGCCGCAGGGGAAAAACGCGGAGTCAATTTTTTTTATTCTGATTTTCGGGAAGGTTGGGCTGAGGGAAGAGAAATGTCTCGAAAGCTAGGATTGTATCGGCAGCAGTACTGTGGCTGTATTTACAGTGAAAAAGAACGGTTTTTAAAAAAATAAAATATGGTTATGACTGAAATTGGAAAATTATTTTTAATCTCAGGAATTGTTTTATCCGTTGTGGGGTTAATTTTTCTCTTGGGCGCCAAAATTCCTGGTCTGGGCAGGTTGCCGGGAGATATTTTCATAAAAAAGGGAAATGTTACTTTCTTCTTCCCTATCGTCACCTGTATCCTTATCAGCATTATCGTGACGTTGATCCTCTCTCTGTTCCGCAGATAATCTTTTAGGAATCTGACCTTAGTTTATAGGTCAAGCGAATAAAGGTATCTAACCCATCTCCACCTAACACCAAAAATACGTCCATCCCGTTGATATTGCGCCATATAGAAGCATAATTCCCTTTTTTAAGTTTAAAACCTTTGAGCCGACTTTTACTGTTGTTAAATTTATCATCCATAAATTCCAGCGCTTCCGGAAGACCATATTTGGCTACTAATTGATCCTTAAGGTCTCGGTATTTGGCAATATGCTCAAAGGCTGAAGCGTCATCTTTGACTACTTCGAAATATTGATAAATTGCCACTAACCAGTCGTCTTTAAAGATTAAATTAATTTCCGCGGCTTGCGGTACATCAACCGGCGGACAGATAAAATCTAAACGATCCGCTCTTTCAAAAAGCGGCCGCAAGCCTTTCTTTTGATATACAATCTTCACCTCTGTTTTAGTCATCCCAAAACTGAGAGTAAGAAACTCGGGAAAGGTTTCTTTGGAATAATTTGAGGATATAAACTCAGACATCAAAAACCACTCAATAAAAAATTCATTTGATTTTTTATTCCCCCCTGCTAAGTTAAATCTTTAAACTATAAGGTATAATTTTTTAGAATACCGAAAAAAAAATATTTTTGTCAAGCGAAAATAAGAAGTTGTCCTCATCTTCTTTTCGTGCAAGAAATCAGGGAGTAATCATGCTGGGATTGTCAACCGCCTGGATGTCAGAAAACCTAAAAAATGATGATGACCTGTTCAGGATTTTAACTGACGTGGAACTTGATTTTTTAGAACTGGAATACCGCATCCCTGAGAGCCTTTTTTTGAAAATTAAGCCAAAGCTTAAAAATAAAGTAATCAGTATTCATAACTTTTTCCCTTTTCCTCAAGAGTATTCCCATCGCAAGCCAAGCGGCGACCTCTTTCTCCTCTCCAGTCTTGACCACGAAGAGCGTGCAAAAGCAATCACGTTTACGATCAAAACCATTCAAACCGCCCATGACCTCGAATGTTCAGCAGTGGTGCTTCACCTAGGAAGGGTAGAGATGGAGTCCGGTTATAAACAGTTTTGCTGTTATTTTGACACCCACCAAATCAATTCTCCGAAGATGGATTTATTCCTTTCCCAAATGCGAAAGGAAAGGACCTCAAAAAGACAACGATTCTTAGATGCCGTACTCTTTAGCCTGGAAAAACTAAACCAGGAGGCAGAAAAGCAGGGAGTTTCTTTAGGCGTGGAGAACCGTTACTATTTCCATGAGATCCCTGACTTCGAAGAATTTGGGATCATTTTTAAAAAATTCGCAGGCGGGAAATTTTTTTTCTGGCATGATGTAGGCCATGGATATGTCCAAGAGACACTAAGAATCCAATCCCATCAGGAATTGCTTAAAAAGTACGCACCGACCATTTTGGGGGTGCATCTTCACGATGCTCGTGGTTACTCCGACCACAATGCGCCGGGAAAAGGTGAGATAGACTTCAACCTGATTAGACAGCATGTTAAGGATGCTGCCATTAAGGTTTTGGAGCTGCACCCTCGGGCAACCCTTGAGGAGGTAAAGGAGGGGATTGCGCTGCTGCGGAGTCAAGGCTATTGTTAAGAGTCTTATGAGAATTTTCTTTCCCCTTTTCCGGTGATATAATCATCGGCTCAAAATTACCACCTTCTTTTAATTTTTGGACCAATGCTTCTGCATCCTCCCGTGAATTACAATTCCCGATCCGCACCCGGTGCCAGGTCTTTCCATTCGGGAAAGAAACGGTAGCCAGTGATGGAGAATATCCCTTCTTTTTTAATGATTCAACAATCCCCTCGGCATAGTCTAAACTCTGAAATGCACCAACCTGGACCGTATACCCGGTACCCTCCCCCGCACCTTTTCCTTCCTGCGTAGGCACTGTCTCTGAAAGGGTAGCGGCTTTAGGTTTCGAGGGAACAGGGGAACTTGCAGAATCCGGTGTTTCCTTTTGAACCAGACTATCATAAAAGGTAAGCGGTGTGTCCTGTTTGGCTTCAGCCGGTGGTGCACTGGGAGCGGGTGACGGTTCACTTTTCGGTTGCGGTTGAAGTTTAGGGTGAGCAGAAGAAACGATTTTTGCTGGTCCATTCGAGCGCGTGTATAAATACCAGTGGTTTACAAGTATCGCGATGAAAACCAAAAGAAAAATCATTGCGCTGGCTATAATAACCCGCGTTACTACTTGAGAAAAAGAAAGACTTTTTGGGGTTCTTCTGGCCCTTTGACTTCGCATCCTCTTACATCCTTTCCGGTGCGGAAACACCTAATAATGTGAGAGCGTTTTTTATCGTAACCTTCAGACCCTCTACTAAACACAAACGGGCCCGTGAAAGCCCTTCGTTCTCGGTTAAAACCCTTTTTTCATCATCAAGTTTGCCAGAGTGGTAATACCGGTGGAACGTGCTCACCACCTCCTGAAGAAAAATCGTAATCCGGTGAGGCTCAAGGACAACCGTGCTTCCCTCCACAACATCCGGAAAATGGGATATCTTTTTTATCAGCGAGAGCTCCTCCGGATTGGTAAGCAAACTGAGGTCCGCGTGGTTGAGCTGGTTGATATCAATCCCCCGTTCCTGGGCCACCCTGAGGATGCTGCAAAGCCGCGCGTACGCATACTGGACGTAATAGACGGGGTTTTCATCACTCTGTTTTTTGGCGAGTTCCAAGTCAAACTCCAAAGGCGCATCCGGTCTCCGGGTAAGGAGAATGTAGCGGGTTGCGTCGCTTCCTACTTCATCGAGCACTTCGCGCAAAGACACAAACTCACCCTGCCGGGTGGACATGGAAACAACTTTTCCCTCCCGCAAAAGCGAAACAATCTGAACCAAGAGAACCCGAAGCCGCGCCGGCTCATAACCCAAAGCCTTCACCATCGCTTTCGCCCTTGGCACATAGCCGTGGTGGTCTGCTCCCCAGATGTTGATCACCTGGTCAAAATTCCGGGAAAACTTGTTTTTATGATACGCGATATCTGAGGCAAAATACGTTTTTTGTCCATTTGACCGCACCACCACCCGATCCTTTTCATCATCAAATTTCGTGGCCGCGAACCACAAAGCCCCGTCCTGTTCGTAAAGGAATTTTTTTTCTTTAAGCTCCGCGATGGTCTTTTCCACCTCACCCGTTTCGATCAGTGTTTTTTCGCTAAACCAACTGTCGAAATTCACCGAAAAATCCTTGAGGTCATGCTTTATTCCCGCTAAGATCATTTCTTCCGCCAACTGAGAAAAAACCGGGATCACCTCATTTTCATCGCGATCAAGATACTTATCATCCCACCGGGAAATCGCCTCCCGCGCAACATCATAAATATATTCGCCCCGATAATGGTTCTCAGGAAACTCGACCAGACGCTGGAGAAGTTCCTGGTACCGATAAAGAACTGACCGCCCCAAGGTCACCATTTGATTACCCACATCATTAAGATAATATTCTTTCGTCACCCGAAAGCCGGCAAAGGAAAGGATTGATGCAAGAGAATCTCCTAAAGCCGCTCCCCGGCCATGACCAATGTGAAGCGGGCCCGTGGGATTAGCGCTCACAAACTCAATCTGAACGTTCGCTCCTTTGCCCAAATCAATCTTGCCAAAGTCTGCCCCCTGGCTATGGATCCTTTTAAGCTGATCAAACCAGAAACTTTCTTTCAATAAAAAGTTGATAAACCCCGGCCCTGCAATAGTCACCTCTTTTACCATGGAAGAATCATCCATGGAATCGAGAATGATCTTCGCCACATCCCGGGGGGGGCGCTTGAGTTGTGAAGCCAGGATTAAAGCGATATTGCTTGCGTAGTCTCCGTGTACCTCATTTTTGGGGATTTCAAAGGCAAGAGGCGGAAGTACTCCTGTGGAAGGCACCAGCAATTTTGCTGCCGCCTTCTTTACCGCCTGAAGTAAAATGTCATTTAAAACTTCTTTTGCTGTCATCCACATTTTCCTTTGTTGCCGTTTCTTAACCGTTCCAGAAATAACTGCCATCATCTGGACATCTGAATCCGATATTCTCAACGATAGTAATACGTAATTAATTAATTTTATAACTTTAGTCAAGAAGTCTCAACTTAATTTATTGACAAAAACTTTTAAAATTTGGCAGCCATTATGTCGGGGATGGAAATCCTCCATTTCCCAGAAAAACCTCGCAGCAAAATGCAGGGTTTTTTTATTTAGCTGAATGTTTCTTTTTTGTTGCTTTTTCCTTTTGAAAGGTAAAAAAGGAATAAAATATTAACCTCAACAAAGGAATGTTTTTGGGATCATTGCGAGGAAAACGAATTAGATATATTTTTTAGCAAAATCCATAAGTAAGGAGAGACTAACCCATGCAAAAAAAAGAGAAAAAGCAAGAGAAGAAAAAATATACCAAGGTGGTCTTAACTAAGCATAATAAATTGAAAGATATCACCGCCGTTCAGATTACTCTTGCGCCCTTAAGTTGCACTAAATTTCTCTTTTAAAGAGACCGGTTATTTCAAAAATAATCTAAAAATTTTACAGAGGATGAAAATCCTGCATTTATTCTCGCAACCCCGCACTTCTGCGAGGTTTTTATTTGTCAGAATGTTTTATTTTTATTGACTTTTTCCCTTTTAAAGAGTAAAAAAAAGAACTATTAAATTAAAAAAGGGAATGTTTTTGGGATGGTTGCGAGGAAAAAGGTTTTTAACTTGAATAAGTAAAAGAAGGCCGGATTGCCAGAAAAAGGTGATAGGCCTTTTTGTTTTGAGGGTTAGCTTAATCAGTTCAATCTAAGATTCTGTCAGGGTGTTGTACTTATATGTATAACATAATGCCGATAAAACGCAATGTTCGTTGAAAATATAGACCTATTGAGAAATTATATTCACTAATCCTCATATAATTTCTAAGTTTCTTTTATACGGCAAAAGTGCAGTGCTTGGGTTTTTATACAGATCAATATAAACATTGTTATCACTATTCGGGGGACGTAGGGACTAAAAAGTACGAAGAAATCGCGACTGCCTGCTTTCAGCAGGTAGTGAGTTAACAAGTAAGTGACTTAGAGATTTAGAAAGAGGGGAATTATGGACAGGTTAAGGAGTTTCAGAGGGTTGCTGGTTTGGCAGAAGTCTCATCAATTATTTTTAGATTTGGTTAAAGATGTAGAGTTATTTCAAGAACTCAAGCGGAAAAATTCTAGCTGATCAAATTCTTAGGTCGAGTGCTTCTATTAGCGCAAACATTTCTGAGGGTTTTGGAAGAAGGAAAGGGAAAGAGTACGTTCATTATCTCATTGTTGCAAGGGGATCTAGTGCCGAAATCCTTAATTGGATCTTTCCCCGATTTAGTGGACACACCGAAAAGTTAGATGTATAAATCTTAAACTTGGAGGTGATCCATGAATACAGTTTATAGTCGCAGGAAATACGACCGGGAATTTAAGCTTGA
>Ga0182021_10008096_pt1 | contig 12462 bp, 8 predicted proteins | sample 612E3MmetaG_FD_120493 | JGI IMG/M metagenome (GOLD analysis project Ga0182021, IMG submission 120493) | Permafrost microbial communities from Stordalen Mire, Sweden - 612E3M metaG (Illumina Assembly) | ecosystem: Environmental > Terrestrial > Soil > Wetlands > Permafrost | place: Sweden...
ATATAGTCCACCAGGGACTTGGCGATGGGGATGTCGGGGTTGCTGGTGTAGCCGCTCGGTTCGAACCGAGCGGCTACACCAGCAACCCCGACATCCCCATCGCCAAGTCCCTGGTGGACTATATCTTCCGATGGATGGACATTACGTTCCCGAACGGCGCGATCAAGGACGCCACCCCGCTCCCGGCCGCGGATGAGTCCACCGCCCCGCCCGCGCTGGCGGCGGCCTCCGCCGCCGCCGGCGGCGGCGCCCAACGGCTCGACAAGCAGTTCCGCGGGTTCCAGGAAGACGCCCCGGCCTGCGACCGCTGCGGACATATCACCACGCGCAATGGCGCGTGTTACCGTTGCCACAACTGCGGGAACTCCATGGGATGTTCGTGACCCGTCACAGAATCCCTCGCGCGCTCGCGGCGCTGGCCTTCCTGGCCGGCGCCGCTGGCTTGGCTTCAGGAGCTGTCCTGGCGCCGACGCGGATCGCCGCGGCGGCGCCCACGGTCCTGCCCGCCGCGGAACAAAACACCATCAATGTCTTCAAGCGGGTCTCGCCCTCCGTGGTCTCCGTCGCCAACACGGCGATCCTCCAGGGGCTCTACGATTCGGAACTGTACGAGGTGCCCCAAGGCGCTGGATCGGGATTCGTGTGGGACAAGGACGGGCGCATCATCACGAACTTCCACGTCGTCTATGGAGCGTCCGCCGTCCTGGTGACCCTGAGCGACGGGACCACCTACCCCGCCGAAGTCGTGGGCCTGGATCCGGACGACGACATCGCGGTCCTGCGCATCAAGCCTTCCCAGAAGCCGCTCGTCCCCATCGAGGTGGGCCAGTCCGCCGGCCTGCAGGTCGGCCAAACCGCGCTGGCCATCGGCAATCCGTTCGGGTTGGACACCTCGCTCAGCATGGGCGTGGTCAGCGCCCTGGGCCGCAGTATCTCGTCCATGAGCGGCCGCACGATCCGCGACGTCATCCAGACGGACGCGGCGATCAACCCGGGAAACTCGGGCGGGCCGCTTCTCGACTCCTCCGGCCGGCTGATCGGGATGAACACCGCGATCGTCAGTCCCAGCGGCGCGTACGCCGGCATCGGCTTCGCCGTCCCCGTGGACACCATCCGCCGGGCCGTGCCCCAGTTGATCGCCCACGGAAAGGTCGCGCGAGCGGCCCTGGGCGTGCGGATGGTCCCGGACCAGCTTTTCCGCCAGTCTCATGACACGGGCGCCGCCATTCTCAGCGTCGTCGCGGGAAGCCCCGCCGACAAGGCGGGATTGAAGGGCACCAGTATGACCCGAAACGGCGAAATCCGCTTCGGCGACGTGATTCTGCAGATGGACGGGCAAACGCTCGACTCGGCCGACGACGTGTCAGCCATCGTTGACCGCCATCAGGTGGGCGACGCCCTCAAGGTGGAAGTCCTGCGCGGCAAGCAACGCCGCACGGTCACGGTCACGCTTCGAAGTCTGGAGTAGTCGCCTATTTCCCCCTCAAATCCACGGCAACCAGCGTTCCCTTTTCGTTGCGGCAGTAGATCAAGCCGTTGCAGAGCACCGGCGGCGTCCAGCAAGTCGGTCCCAGAACGGTCCCTTTCCACAATTCGCCGCAGCCGTCCGGATTCAACTCAAACACAAACAGCGTCCCTTTTTCGTTAAGAACGATCAGCTTCCCGTCCGCCATGATGAGCGAACCGAAACCCGTTTCCTTGTTCGACCAGTTGACCTTGCCCGACGCCAACTCGACACAGCGCAGTTCACCACCGCCGGCGTTTCCGGTGATGCCATAGAGGCAATCCTTGAACAGCACCACGCTGCTGAAGTGGCTGGCAAGGTTCTTGTTCTCCCACTCCACCTTGGGTTGAGCGCCGGACACGTCGAGCAGCGCCGCGCCGCGGCCGTAGCCCGAGGTAATGAACACCTTGTCGCCGATAACGATCGGATCCGGGGCATTGACGTCGTAGGAGGTTGACCACGGATACTCCCACAGTTTCTTCCCGGACGCGGCCTCCACGCCCACCACGGCCTTCTGAACGAACAGGGCCACGGCCGGTTTGTCGGCCTTGGCGAACGGAACCGGCGTCGCATAACTGGCGCCGCCGCCGGACGAGTTCCAGACCGGCTCCCCGGTTTCCTTGTTGAGGGCCGTACCGGAGTCGCCAACGTTCACGATAACCAGATCCCCCTGCACAAGAGGCGAACCGGCGAACCCCCAATTCGGCGCGGAGGCATGGAGAGTGGCGGCCAGGTTCCGTTCCCACTTCACCGCCCCGTCCTGGGCGGCGAAGCAAAGAAGAAGTCCCTCGCGGCTGAGCGTATAGACCTTGCCATTCTCGACGGTCGGCGTACACCGCGGGCCGGAATAACTGCCCGCTTTGCAGGGATAGGAATGCCGCCACAGTTCCTTGCCGTCCGTGGCGTTGAGACAAAGGACAGAGTCCTGGCCGTCCTTGTTTCCCATCGTATAGAGTTTGCCGTCGCTGACGGACACAGAGGAATAACCGGCGCCGACCTCCGCCTTCCAAACCTGTTTGGCCGCTGCGCCCGGGGCGAGCCAACCCGTTTCCTTCGAGATGCCGTTCCGATCCGGCCCGCGCCATTGCGGCCAGTCTGCCGCCATGCACGAAGCCGCCGCCATGCCCGCCACCGCAAACCCAACGAATCGTTTCACGGTTCCTCCTCGATGAATATGTCTTTCCCGGCAAACTACCACGCCCCTCGCCGCCGCGCCAGCGTTTTGCGGACTCTCCTGAGTCTACAGCGCCTTCTCCACGGCCTCGACCAGTTCCTTGTCTTCCGGCTTCGTCCGGCTTCCGAACCGGCCGATGATATCGCCGTTTCGGCCGATCAGGAACTTGTTGAAGTTCCAGGAAATGGGCCCTTCGAACTTGGGATCGGTCGTCTTGGACGTCAGGTACTCGTAGAGAGGATGAACGGTCTTTCCCTTGACCGAAATCTTCGCGAACATCGGGAAGGTCACTCCATAGTTGAGCGTGCAGAAGCTCTTGATTTCGGCCTCCGTGCCGGGTTCCTGATGCAGGAAGTCATTGGCCGGGAATCCCAGAACCACGAATCCGCGATCCTTGTACGTCGCGTAGAGTTTCTCCAGCCCGGCGTACTGACCGGTGAATCCGCACTTACTCGCCACGTTCACGATCAGCACGACCTTGCCGGTGAAGGTCGAAAGGCTTACGTCCTTCTGGTCAATATCCTTCATTGTGAATGAATAAATGTTCGTCACGGCTGGATCCCCTTTCGCGTTGAAAACGGCGCCCATGCACACCCAGGCCAATCCGATGGCCAACCGTATCTTCATGGACGCTATCTCCTCTTGGCTTGGACTCAGACTGCGCGAAGGAGCGGGTTTAGGCCATCGTGCAAAGGCTGAATCTTCGCCTCGAAAGTCCTTACGATCAGTAAGGGAATACCGCGCTTGGCGCCTCAGAAGCGATGAGGAAATAAGCCGCGAACCGCCGCCTTCCATGCGACGGCTCCAGAAATCCTTCCTGGAGCAGCATCACGAAGGGACGCGGCCTGCCATTGTCAATTCTTTCACGGCCTTGCCACCGCACGACCAATCCGCTGTACAATCCCGGCGGGAATCGTGTAGCGTTCTGCCTGTTTTTCACGGATGGGAGCCGCTGGATGGAAAAGGAAGTCAAAGTCTTGTTCGAGCCGTCGGGCCGGCACGTACACGTGCTGCCCGGCACGGTGCTCCTCGAAGCGGCGGCGGGCGCGGGCTTCATCATCCAAACCCCGTGCGGCGGCGCGGGCAAATGCGGAAAATGCCTCGTGCGCGTCCGAGCCGGTCAGTGCCCGCCCTCGGACAGCGAGGCCGCCACGCTGGGCGCCGAGAAGACGGCCGCGGGCTACCGGCTGGCCTGCCAGGCCCGCATCCAAGGACCGCTTACGGTCGAAATTCCAGAGGCTTCCTTGTTCCAGGCTCAGCAACAAATCCTCACGGCCGATGCGGGCGGCGAATTGGAAGTCCTCCCCCGCGTCCGCAAGGAATACGTCGAACTCGATTCCCCCGGACAGGAAGACGCCGTCTCGGACATGGAGCGGCTGCAACGCCGACTCGGCCCGGTGAAGGCCGACCTCGCGGCGCTTCGCGCGCTTCCGGCCCAGTTGCGCGCCGGCTCGTTCAAGGTCACCGCCGTCCTCGTGGGCGACGAGCTCGTGGCCGTCGAGGCGGGGAACACCGTCGAACACAGCTACGGCATCGCCTTCGATATCGGCAGCACGACATTGGTCGGAACTTTGGTGAATCTGCGGACGGGCAACGACGTCGCGGTGTCGGCCAAGGTGAACCCGCAGACTTCGTTTGGCGACGACGTGGTGTCCCGCATTCAAAAATGCCGCGCCGAGAAGGACGGTCTCCAGCAACTGCAAGCGGCCGTGCTGGACGGCGTGAACCGCATCATTGACGAACTGGAGCGGAAATCGGGCGTGGCGCGCGCACAGGTGTACGAGCTTGTGTTCGCGGGCAACACGACCATGCAGCAAATCCTCTGCGGCATCGATCCCTCCGCGCTCGGCGAACTGCCTTTCGTGCCGGCGTTCCGGGACGCTATCGAATTCCGGGCGTCAAGCCTTCGCCTTCATGCGCCGCCGCAGGCCAGGGTCTACGTGTTTCCCCAAATCGGCGGATTCGTCGGCGGAGACACGGTGGCCGGCATTCTGGCCACGCGGCTCGACCGGTCGCCACGCCCGGCGCTGCTGGTGGACATAGGGACCAACGGGGAGATCGTGCTGGCCCACGACGGCAAGCTCCTCGCCACCTCCGTCGCGGCGGGACCGGCGTTCGAGGGCGCCCGTATCGTCAACGGCATGCGCGCCACCACGGGCGCCATCGAAAAGATCATTCTCGACGGCGATGTCCGGATCAACGTCATCGGAAACGCCAAGCCTTCCGGAATCTGCGGGACGGGCTTGATCGACGCCGCGGCCGAACTGCTGCGCACCGGGCTCCTCGACCCGTCAGGCCGCCTCCTCGGCGCCGCGGAGGCGCCCGTTGCCGTCCCGCCCGCGCTTCGCGCCCGGTTGGTGGAAAGCGGCCCGGAAGTCAACTTTCTGCTTGTGGCGGCGGCGGACTCCGCCACCCGGGAACCGATCTATCTCTACCAACGCGACCTTCGGGAACTCCAGCTCGCCAACGGCGCCATCCGCGCGGGAATCAACATCCTCCTTGGCGTGGCCGGATTGAACCCCATGGATCTCGACTCGGTCCTTCTCGCCGGCGCCTTTGGCAATTTCATCCGGCGCAATCACGCGCGCCGCATCGGAATGCTCCCGCCGATTCCCTCCAACCGCATCCGGTTCGTCGGCAACACGGCCTCATTCGGCGCCAAACGGGCGCTGCTCTCGTCCCAGGAAAAAACCTGCGCCTCGGAGATTCTGAGGAAGGTTCAGCACGTGGATCTCTCGCTCAGCCCGGATTTCCAAGTGGAGTTCGGCGCGGCCATGCTCTTCCCCGACCCTGACCTCGACGAAGGCGGAGGGGAAAGTGAACAGTGAACGGTAAACAGTGAACAGTGTTTACTGATTACTGCCGGACGGGACACCGTTCACTGACTACTGTTCACCGTTACTCCCTACACCGTCCCCGCGAACGCCATGACCGCCTTGATTTCCTTGGCGATCTTGCGGGTGATGTCCTCTGATACCGGCTTGTTCAACCTGCAAATGACCATGGACTGGTCGGTCGGCAGGTAGTGCGAGTGGCGCACGTCCTCGATGTTGATGCCGTGCTCGGCCAATGCCGCGCCGATGTGCCCGACGACGCCCGGCCGGTCCTTGTACTGGAAACAAACCACGTAGCCCGTCGGTTCGAAGTAGAGCTTCTCGAAATCGTCTATGCGCGAAACCATGACGACTCCCTCGGCCACGGTGCCGCGCACGCTGGCTTTCTTGAGCGTCGAGGAATCAATGTTGCCGGTCAAGTCCAGGGTAATGGAGTTGGCGAATCCTTTCCGGGCATCCGTCTCGCGGTTCGCGTAGTCAATCCCCCGGCCTTCCAGGAACTTCAGCGCGCCCTTGGCGTCCATCGAAGGCGCGAATTCATCCCATAAAGCGGCCACGATCGGCACGACCAGCCAGTCGCCGAACGGCTTGAGAGTGCCGTAGAAGCTCGTCTCGATCAGTTTCAGTTTCGTCTCCTTGCCGAGCACCATGCGGCAGACCCGCGCCAGCGTGTTCGCCAGCCGGCAATAAGCCTCGTCCAGCCCCTCCGGAATGTCGCGGTTGACAATGTACGAGGTCACGCCTTTCTCGTCGTACTCGATCAACTGCTCCGCCGAACGCCGCGCCGCCTGGGCATTCGCCTCCTTGGTGCTGGCGCCCAGGTGCGGAACCATGATGTCGGCGATGTCGGCCACGCTCTTCGGCCCCGGCTCATCCTTCGGGTAGACGTCGTTGAGGAACCGCAGCCCTTTTTCCGCCTTCGCCTTGCGCAATGCCTCTTCGTCAATGACACCCGCCCGGGCGCAGTTGACGATCGTGGCGCCCTTCTTCATCAGGCCCAACAGCCGCCCGTTCACCATCTTCTTGGTCTCGGCCGTTTCGGGAATGTGGAGCGAAACGTAGTCCGACTGGGCGAACAGCGTATCGAGGTCCACCTGCTGAACGTCCATCTCCGCGGCCCGTTCCCGCGAGATCATGGGGTCATATCCGAGCAGGGCGCATTCGAACCCCGCGAGCCGCTTGGCCACGAGCCGCCCGATGTTGCCGAGCCCCACGATGCCCACGGTCTTGCCCGCGATCTCGCGGCCCATGAACGCCTTCTTCTCCCACTCCCCCGCCCGACATGAGGCATCCGCCTTGATCAAGTGCCGCGCGTCGGCCAGCATCAGCGCGACCACCTCTTCCGCCACGCCGTTGGAATTCGCGCCGGGCGTATTCATGACGTCGATTCCCTTCTTGCGGGCATGCTTGGTGTCGATGGTGTTGAAGCCGGCGCCGGCCCGGATCACGACCTTGAGTTGCGGGAGCGCGTCCATCACCTCCGCCGTGACCGGCTCGCTGCGCACGATGAGCGCGTAGGCGTCGGAATGTTTGGAGCAAAGGGCCATGACGTCCCCGGCATCGTCCTGGACCACGTCGTAGTTGCCGTTGGCCTTAAGGATATCGGCCGCCACCTTGTCGAGCTTGGTTGGAATCAATACTTTCTTTTTCATGAGCCCTCTCCTTTGCCTTGCCGCCGCTGCGGGCGGGCATGAATCACGATGCAGGCCCATTATACGGGCGGAATCCGGCCAATCAAGCCCAACTCGGGATATTGTTTCGCCGTCACGGCAGGCTTGCCCGCGGCCACGAATGCGGCTATAGGAAGACATGATGAAGCGAATCCTGCTTGTTGGGCACGACGGCCAAGTCGGCGGCGAACTCCTGCGGACGCTGGCGCCGCTCGGCGAACTCACCGCCCTCTGTTATCCGGACGTTGACTTTGCCGATCCGGACTCGATCCGCCGGACCATCCGAAACGCCCGCCCGGATATCCTCGTGAATGCCGCCGCCTACACGGCCGTTGACAAGGCCGAGTCCGAGCCCGAACTCTGCCGCAGGATCAACTCCGGCGCCCCGGCCATTCTGGCGCAGGAAGCCCAGAGGACCGGCGCCCTCCTCGTCCACTATTCGACGGATTTCGTGTTCGACGGCGCCAAACGATCGCCTTATACGGAGGACGATCCGCCCCGGCCGCTCAGCGTCTACGGGCAAACCAAACTCGAGGGAGATCGGGCCATCCAGGCATCCGGCGCGCCGCACCTGATCTTCCGCACGGCCTGGGTGTACGGACGGCGCGGCAGGAATTTCCTGCTAACCGTCCGCCAGTTGGCGGAACAAGGCAAACCGGTGCGAATCGTGAGCGACCAGATTGGCTGCCCCACCTGGTCCCGGGTGATTGCCGAAACGACCGCCCAGGCGTTGGCCCGCGTAACGGGGCCTCTCGCGATCCTGACCCCGCGGGAGGCCAGCGGCCTCTACAACCTCGTCTGCGGCGGCGAGACCTCCTGGCACGGTTTCGCCCGCGCCTTCCTTCCGCCCGAAACAAACGTGACGGCCATCGCGGCGGCGGAGTACCCCACGCCGGCCCGGCGACCCGCGTATTCGGCGCTGGACTGCTCCAAACTTCGCCACGTGTTCGGACTCGAACTGCCCTCCTGGCAGGACGCCCTTCGCCGGTGTCTCGCCGAGGGTTAAGGGAACTTGAGCCCCAGCACGAAGCGCTGCCATTTTCGCTGGAACACGTCCATGTCCTTTTCGCCAAGCGTCTTCTTCAGCGTTTCGTAACCCGAGGGATCGGCTTTGGGGTTGGCCACGAAGTCGCGGTAGAACGTCCCCAGCAGTCCCTCCGCCTGCAGGTAGTAACAGAGATAGCGGGCCTGAGCGTAGTTGTCGCCTCGGTCGCTGCCGTAAAATTCCGCGTCGGTCGTGGACAACAAAGTCTTGAACGAGGGAATGGCGCCCTCATGGATCAGTTTCTGAAGACCCGCCAGGCGCCAGTTGGTCAGGCCCTTGATGTGCCCGTCGCGTTCGCACGATTGCTCGTAGAGGGACGCCAATCCCTCGTTGAACCACGCGGGACACTTGGGAAAATTGGCGCGCATGAACGGATGCACGATTTCGTGAACCAGCGTGCCCCCGCCCGTGGCGATATTCATGATCAACGCGCGGTCCGCCGACGAATAGAATCCAAAGGGCGTTGTCGGTTCGTGCCCGAAAATGGCCCGCGTGTATTTCTCGTAACTGGCGGCGTCGCGAAACAGCCACACGTCGAGGATTTCCAATGGCTCGCGTTTGAAATAGTCCTTTTCGAGCAGGGCCACGGCCCAGCCGACCGTCTCCTGCGCCCGCCTCTTCACGACCGGCGCCGCTTCGTCGCCGATCACCACAAACGGTTCTTCGATGACGATGGAGAACCCCTTCGGCACTTTCTTCCGCAACTCCATCACGTGCTGGGCGTAATCCGCGGGCGTGAAGCCTTCGCCGGAAACCGCCTCGATGAGACGACCGGGCTCGCCACGCAGCCGGACGATGGTCCACCGCTCCTTCTCGTACTTCAACGGCCACAGCGCGATGAAACGGGCCTTCTTCATCCGGCGGTTCGCCCCGCCCTCCTCCGCCGGCTCATGGTAGATCACCTCGTCGGAGGCCGGATCGTAGCCCGTGACGAGCCGGAAATGCTCCGTCGTGCCCGGTTGCTCGTCGTAGTGCATGCACACGATGGACGGAATCCCTCGCCGCAGATCCGCCAGCGCCGCGCGCCAAAGCGTTTCGAGTTCGTCCGCCGCCTGGCTGGCGTAGACGGTGAACCAGACCTCTCCCACCTTGAATCCTATCTTCTTCAGCGCGGCCGCCAGTTCGGGCGTAACGCACCCCCGACCGAGCGCCGGATCCACGCCGGACTGGTTGAACACCCAGTTCTGATCCCCTTTCCTGCCCAGTGTCCGCAGGACCATTTCGACGCACGCCTCGCCGCAGAAGCCGGGCTTCTGCCTCACGTGCGGGACGCCGGGAATTTGAATCAATCCGTCCTTCGCCCTGACGGCGGCCGACGCGGGCAGCCCGCCGATGACAACCGCAAGACAGAACATCGCGGGAAGATGCCGCCATCGGGCCGCGTCTTCACGCTTCCTATTCACCGTGTGCCTGACGAATCCCACTGGAATTCACTCCGCGATCAGAAGAAAACGGCCCCGAGGGTCCGGTCAACGGCCTGGATCCAGCCCACGCTGAATCGGCCCGCGGCCGGCAGGCGGACCAGAAGGCGCCGGGATGCGATCTTGCCCTGGCCAGCCAGGGCGGCGTAACGGTCGTTGAGATGCGAGGGCGCGGCCCGAATCGCGGCGATCAAGTCGTCGAAAAGGTCGAGGGGTTCTTCGCCGTGCGGCGCCAGAACGAACTGGCACAGAATATCGGGTTCCTGCCGGATCGCCCGTTTGACGAACCCAACGATTTCATCCCGACGACCGAAAAGGTCGTGCCCGCGGATGAGAAACGCGCGGCGGCTCTCTCGGCCCGGGACTGGCGTTGACGCCGCCAGCCGGTCGGCGTCCACAACGACCTTTTCGGAAAAAAGCGCTCCCAGCCGGCGGCCAACGAACGCGGGCGTGGGCAGGTCCGATCGCAGGCGCGGATGCTTCGCGACGTACGCCTCAATGCGCGCCAGGGCGGAGGGCGGAAGCCGCGGAGTCGCCGTCACGCCGTAAGGCGGAAGCGGGGTTGACTCCAGCCCCCATTCCCGCCGGCGGCGCCGCATTTCGGTGCCGGGAATCAACAGCGTCTGGAGGCTCTGCACGTTCACGCCCCGGAAGCCGAGCGCGCACTTGAGCGATCGGCGGACATCGGACTCGGTTTGAAGCGGGAGTCCATACATCACATCCAGTGTGACGCGGATGTTCCGTCGGGCCAGCAGACGAACGCCGGCATCCAGGCGCTTCAAGTCCGAGGGGCGGCGGATCGCGCGGAGAACGTTCGGGTCGCGGCTTTGCAGGCCGACTTCAATATCGGTGAAGTGGGCCCGGGCCAGCAAGTCGGCCTCTTTCCCGATCAACCGTTCGGCGTTCAACTCCGCGAAGAACTTGAGCGAACCCGACCGATTGATTTCCGCCAGGCCCTTGAGGATATCGAGAAAACGCGGGTGGGCGTTGAAACTTGGATCCACGAAGCGGATTTCCCGAGCGCCCATTTCCTTCAAGGCGCGGAGGCGCCGGATCACGTCGGACGGCGCGAGGAACGACAGGGTCCGCCGCAGGTGCGGATAGCGGCAGTAGGCGCACCGCATGGGGCAGCCGCGGGACGTTTCGAGGTAGGCCATGCCGCGGCGGTCAGGGCCGAAGTCCCGGTAACCCGGCGGCGGCACTGCTTCGCCCAGATTCGCGGCGGGCGGATCGAATCTGCCGATACGATAGCCGCCGTCCGTCAACGTCGCGACGGTCCGAAAATCGAGCGGCGCGGCCAGGCGGAAGGCCCGCAGCAGGAGCGGGAAGACGACCTCGCCTTCGCCGGCCACGGCGACATCCACGGCGCGCGAGCGAAGCAGGAACGGGTGCGGAAACGCCACTTCCGGCCCTCCGACGGCGATCTTGACGAGCGGCAGACGTTGCCGAATGAGGCGGGCGAGCCGCAGGGTGCGCTCCACGTTCCACAGGTAGGCGGTGAAGGCGATGACGCCCGGCCGGAGGTCCGCGATGGACTCGACGGTGTGGGCGTTGTCCGCGTTGGCCACGTCAACGGGAAGACGGGCAAAATCGTAGTACCGGTCTTCGCCGCTTCGCTCGGCGGCATATTGAAGGCACGCCGCCGCCATCATCAGATTCTCGTGCGGACCCGTGACGTCGTTATCCAACTGGGGAAACTGGACGAAGAGAACTGTCGTCTTGCGGCGCATATCCGGGGCGGTTTATATCACTGAGGCGTTGCGCACCGCTATTCCCAAGCGGCAGGTCGGACACTCACCCGCCGGTATGCCGCGGGCCGTGGGCGAGAAGGTGCCGCTCGGCCTCGACGTTCCACAGTCCATCGCGGCGGGCGCAGAGTTTCGCCAGCTCGGTGAACAATGGATTGGAAGCTCCGGCGCGCGCCAAGTCATCCAACGCGACCAGCGGGAAATCCAGTGGCGTGTAGATGAGCTTCTTGCCGCCGGGAATCTCGGGCAGCCTGAGAATCGTGTCCCGCGCCGCCGTAATCCCGCCGATATGCGTGACCATGGCCGCCGGGTTGATTTTGCCTTCGGACATGAGTTTCAACGACTCGCGCATGTCGTCGGTGTTCCCGCCGGACGTGCCAACAATGTGGGTCTCGGCATAGTGCACGTTGTAGAAGTTGAACTTCGCGGAGAACTCCGGTTTGGTTGGGCCGGCGAAGAAGTTCAGGCAACCGTTCCGCGCCAGGATCGCGTCGCCCTGTTCGACCACGGGCGCCACCGGCGCGAAGACAAAGACATCGTCATAGCCCTTGTCGTCAGTCAAGGCTTTGAGAGCCGCCACCGGGTTCGGCCCGCCGGCCGTGTTCACATAGACAAGCTTCACGCCGTGTTTCGCGGCGTCCGCCGGCGTCATCAGGTGGGCCGCGCGGTCCAGACGGGGCTGGTCAATGTCCGTCACCGCGAGAAGCGCCGGTTTGCGCGGACCGTGGACGAGGTAGTCAATGCAGCCCATGCCCATGGGCCCCGCGCCCGCGAGGATCGCGGCGTTGCCGCCCTCGACGATCTCCATGCGGTGTTCGTAGCTGCCGTAACGCGTGTGATACTGGGCGTGGCAGGCCCCGATAATGCACGACATCGGTTCGGCCAACGAGGCTTTGAAGAACGCGTCTCCTTCGTACGGGAGCAGGCATTCCATTTCCATCACGCACGAAGGCACGATCACGAAACTCGCATCCCCGCCGATCCAGCGGAACGAGTAGCCGGGCGCATCGAGCGAGCCTTTGTATCCAAGCGCCGGCTGAATGCTGAACTTCTGACCGGCCTTGAA
>Ga0182021_10008097_pt1 | contig 12460 bp, 9 predicted proteins | sample 612E3MmetaG_FD_120493 | JGI IMG/M metagenome (GOLD analysis project Ga0182021, IMG submission 120493) | Permafrost microbial communities from Stordalen Mire, Sweden - 612E3M metaG (Illumina Assembly) | ecosystem: Environmental > Terrestrial > Soil > Wetlands > Permafrost | place: Sweden...
ATGTGTCGGAATCGGCATAATAGAAAACGGGGAATTAAGGTATGTAAAAGTATTTGGAGAGCTTCAACAAAACGTTCCTGCACCTAAAAATGCAATTTTTGAAATAGCATCGATGGTTAAACCTGTTGTAGCAATGTTAACATTGAAATTGGTACAGGCTGGCCAATGGAATTTAGATGAACCTCTTGCCAAATATTGGGTTGACCCAGATTTATTAGATGATACCTTGCATAATAAACTTACTACCCGCCACGTGTTAACGCACCAAACAGGGTTTCCCAATTGGCGAAATGGGAAACTAAGGTTCGAGTTTGAGCCTGGAACAAAATTCCAATATTCAGGAGAAGGTTTGGAGTACTTAAGAAGAGCGTTAGAAAGTAAGTTTAAAAAAACATTAGTGCAATTATCCGATTCAATTTTATTTAAGCCATTGGGAATGAAAGATACCAGATATTCCTTTGACGAAAATATGGATATAACTCGTTACGCTATACCGCACGATGGACTAGGGAATAAATATGAAATATCAAAAAATAGAGGAGTAAATGCTGCCGCACTTTTGCTTACCACAATTGAAGATTATTCCAAATTTATGATTTACGTAATGAATGGGGCAGAGCTTTCGCCAAGTTTATATAATGATATGATACGATCACAAGTGGCAGAAAAAAAACATGTAGGGAGAGGATTAGGTTGGGAAATAGTGTCTGATTTACCTAATGGAGAGTTCACGTTACAGCATGGAGGCAGTAATATGGGGGTTAAAACAATGTGTATTATTTTACCAAAATCTAAACGAGGCGTTGTGGTTTTTACAAATGGCGAGAATGGCATAACTGTTTATAATAATGTTATAAAGGAGTCGCTGGATGAGGGACAACAAATTTTAAATTTTACCTATGGGGTTTACAATACTCCTTCTATTGTTAAACTATCCAATGAAATTTTAGCAAGATATATTGGCACTTATGCCCGGTCAGACATAAAAGGGTGGAATATAAATATTACAAAAGAGGGCGATATATTAAAAGTATCTGGAGAAAGCTTGCCTATAATGGATTTCTTACCCTATGCAGAAGATAAATTCTTTATGAAAGGGTATGGATTTCAATATGAATTTATTAAAGATGAATCTAATAAAGTAATAAAATTGAATATTTATGAAAATGGCAAATTATTACTCGATGCCAAAAAAATAAAATAAGAAATAAAAAGATTCTCCTATAAATTTCCAGCTGTTTCAGCAATATCACGTCAGCCATCAAGCAAAATAAAGATTCCCGTTTGCACGGGAATGACTATGAAAGCATCAATGTATTGAAGCAAGTAGAAAAAACACCCTACAGCTTCACACCTCGTAACCTCAGCGAGTTCGTCACCACGCTCACGGAACTGAAGGCCATTGCGCCCGCAGCAAACATCGGGTTGAGCATGCCCATCGCCGCCAAGGGAATGCCGATACTATTATAGACAAACGCCCAGAAAAGATTCTGCTTGATCGTGCGCATGGTCTGACGGGAAAGTCGGATTGCCCGAAGAACTCCTCTGAGGTCGGATTGCATTAGTGTAATGTCCGCCGTTTCCATGGCTATATCCGTGCCGGTTCCAACGGCAATACCTACATCTGCCTGCGCCAGCGAAGGCGCGTCGTTCATGCCGTCGCCCACCATCGCCACAATCTTCCCTTGTGACTGAAGTTCTTTTATTTTTGCGGCTTTATCCTTCGGCAGAACTTCACCAAACACGCGGCTTATACCGGCTTGCGCAGCTATCGCGCGTGCAGTGAGGGAATTGTCGCCCGAGAGCAGAACGAGATCGAATCCCATTTCTTTCAATTCCGCCACCGTATTGTTCGATGCCGGACGAAGCGTATCCGCAACAGCGATAATGCCAACGAGTTTTCCATCGTCAGAAACAAGGATCGGTGTCTTGCCTTGCTCTGAGAAGCGGATTATCGCGCTCAATGCGGGCGCAATATCGATGGATGCATCCCGCATCATCTTCTCGCTGCCGGCAAATGCCTTCCGGCCGTTCAAAATTCCTTCAACTCCAAATCCTGTGTGAGAGTGGAACGAATCCGCTTCGTCCAAAACAAGAGAACGATTCTTCGCTTCCTGCACAATGGCGTCACCCAGCGGATGCTCGGATTTTTTTTCCAGTGAAGCCGCCAAACTCAAAATTGTCTGTTCATCGGTACCGTTGAAGCCCTGAATATCCGTCACGGAAGGCGTACCGGAGGTGATGGTGCCGGTCTTATCAAACACAATCGTATCTATCTTATGCGCCCGCTCAAGACTTTCGGCATTCTTGATCAGTACACCGAGCGATGCTCCTCTGCCGGTGCCGACCATAATCGCCGTGGGGGTTGCAAGTCCGAGGGCACACGGACAAGCGATCACAAGCACGGCAATTGCATCCATCAGAGCGGCGGCAAAGCCAACGCCGATGACAAAATACCAAACACTGAATGCCACAAGAGCAATCACCATCACAACGGGCACAAAGACCGACGCAATTTTGTCGGCAAGATGCTGAATGGGAGCTTTGGAACCCTGCGCTTCTTCGACAAGTTTTGCAATGTGAGCAACAACCGTATCGGCGCCGACGGCGGCAGTGCGGAATTCAAAACTTCCATTTTTGTTAATCGTACCGCCGATAACCTTATCGCCGACACTTTTTTCTACGGGAATGCTTTCGCCGCTCACCATAGACTCATCAACGGAAGAATTCCCCTTGAGGATCGCACCGTCAACCGGAATGCGTTCGCCGGGGCGCACGATAATAACATCGCCGACAACAACATCGGCAATCTGAATTTCAATTTCTTTCTTGTCTTTTATAATCCGCGCGGTTTTCGGCTGAAGTCCCAATAACAGTTTTATAGAGTCGGACGCTTTGTGTTTCGCGCGGGCTTCGAGCATCCTTCCCATCAAAATAAGCGTGATAATGACAGCCGCAGAATCAAAATAGACATCATGCAGATTTGCACCCAAAGGGAACCATCGTGGAAAAAGCACAATAGCGGTGCTGTAGGAAAATGCCGCTCCCGTACCGACGGCTACTAAGGTATTCATATCCGCCGCAAAGTGCTGTACCAATTTCCATGCCGGTTTGAAAAAACGCTTTCCCGAAACGATCATCACCGGTGTCGTGAGACTCAACAGAAGTTTATTTACCTCGTCCATTGATAAAGGAATGTGGGACATAAACCATGCAGTCATGCTCAGCATATTAATCAGCATGATCGGAATGGAGAGAACGAGACTGAAAAGAAATTCGCTTTTTAATTGTCGGTAGGATTTTTCCTGATGACTTTCTACGCTACCTTCAGAAGGTCTCATTGTTTGAGCTAAGATACCTTCTGAAGGTTTCTGAGGCAGGACTAATTGATACCCCGAGCTTTCAACAGCTTTTGCGAGTATATCGAGAGATGTCCGCGCCGGATCGAATGAAAGCGCAACTGCTTCCGTTGCAAGATTGACATTGGCGAGTTGAACTCCGTCTATCTTCTTTAGTGTTTTCTCGACCCGCGCAACACAACTTGCGCACGTCATCCCTTCCACAGGAAGTGTCAATGTTTCCAGATGATGAATACGCTCATTCATCGTATCGAAAGAACCCTGTATCCAGCTTCTTCTACTTTCTTGGTAAGAACATCGGCAACCTTTTGATCTTCATACCAAACACGTGCTTTTCCGATCTGAACGTCCTCAACTTCTAATCCATCGATTGTGTCGAGCGCTTGCTTCACATGCGATACACAGTGACCGCAGGTCATTCCTTGGATTGTTAATTCATGGGATTTCATACATTCTCCTCTTTCTTAATGTGAGATGGTCAATTTTACAAAAAGGTTCTCAATCATCATTAACAATGGAACCAACAAGATGGTTTCAGAGTTAATAGTATGAAGACAAACAGCACCAGTGATCTTTTTCAACGTTTCTTGACAATAATGCGAACTTATAATACCTTATTATTGAAATGAAAAGCAAGATTTACACGTCTGTTCTTCGAGCATATGAATACATACCGTATTTGATGCTTTTATTGGTGCTTTCAAGTATCGTTCTCACATCGTTTCATAACCATGAATGTAATAAAAATTCTGATAATTGCGCTGTTTGTAGTTTTCGTGTTTCCTACTCTGCTGTAACAGTAGAACCTGCCATACACATACAGCTTTTCCAAAAACCGATTTCTGAGTATGCGATCAATCTGAACGACAGGGTTACAGATCCATCTCAAAAAATCGTTTGTTCTTCTCACGCTCCTCCGCAGTACTCCTAATTCAATTTTCGTCTAAGATTACTTTAAACAGAGGCGGTTTGGTAATCGCGGGATTTATATCCGCGTGTTGAACCAAAACGCAGGCTGAATCCTTTTTTTCTGGATTCCCGACAAAAACATTCGGGAATGACTTGAATTAAGTAGTGTGAATTTTGAGGAGTTCTTATGAAATTGAAAATAACATGTATTGCAACATTGCTTCTATTATTATTTCTTTGGCCGGGCGGATTAATTCGGGCACAATCGAAAGAAGGATCTGCCTTCGATCAGTCTAAATTTGTCCCGGATATCGCATTCATTCTCGATGTCTCCGGCGTTGCACGGGACATGGCGGATCAAAAATATTACTCACTTACCATTCCCGGTTTCAGCTATCCATTTCTGAACCAGCCGAGTTCTTCCGGATTGAATGCTCACCGCGGAATGAATTTCAATTACGGTGAATTGTCGCTGTATTCCGTTGTCGATCCGTATTTCGATCTCTTTGCCGTTATCGACCTTGCACCGGAGAGCGCCGGCCTGGAAGAGGCGTATTTTACAACGAGGAAACTTCCGTACGGTTTTAAGATAAAGGCAGGAAAGTTTCTCGCGAGCTTCGGCAGGGTCAACGAACAGCATGAACATTTCTGGGACTTTGCCAACCGGCCGCTCATTGCAACGGCGTTGTTCGGCGAGGATGGGCTGAATGAAATCGGCGCACAAGTCACCTGGGTTGCACCGACCTCATTTTTTCTTGTGTTCGGCGCAGAAGTTTTAAACGGCGCAAACGAACAAAGTTTCGGTACCACAGGGTTTTGGGATCCAAGTGGCACCTTTACTATCAATGCCGTGCAGGGGCCGAATCTTTATATAGGATTTATCCGCTCGTCATTCGATATCGAGGATGCATCGATCCTGTTCGGTATCTCCAATGCGATGGGAACAGCAAGAAACGATCAAGGTTATTCTGGAGGCATGGGAAATGCGGTCGATGCAAGCACCGATATTGTTGACGGCGACCTGACCGTTAAATATTCTCTCGACGCAATCCGCTTTGTTTCACTCCAGGGCGAATATATGTATCGCGTAATGAACGGAAAGGAATACTCGGATTCTTATTTATCGAACTTCATTTTTTCGCCGAGCCCACTAGACAAGCATAATTCCGGCTTTTATACACAGGTTGCCGCCAAGCTCGACCAGCTCTGGGAAATTGGCGTACGGTACGACCTGCTGATGCAAAACGATATCTCACTCGGTGGAGCGGATCAACATATGCCGTCGAATCTTCCACGATTTTCTGCAATGATTGAATATAATCCTACGGAATTTTCACGGCTTCGCCTTCAATTCGACAGGGACGAGAGCCGTTACGTGCAAGCTTCCGGAGGATGGTCCCGGCAGCCGTATACACAAATTATATTACAAGCGAACCTAACCATTGGCGCTCACGGCGCCCATGCATTCTAAAGAAAAAATATTTCTCATTTATTTATGGAGTATTATATGAAACTATCGAAAATCATTCCGTTGTTGCTGCTGTGCTTTCAAACAGCATTCACGGGACAGCTGCAGGTTGTAGCGACCTACGGTTACATCGGCGACATCGTTCAGCGCATCGGCAAGGATCGTGTGGAAGTGGTTGTTCTCGCGCGGGGAGATTATAACCCGCATATCATCATTCCCAAACCATCCTACATTGCCAAATTGCGAAGAGCCGATCTTCTTATTATTAACGGAGGACAACTGGAGATCGGATGGCTGCCGCAAATTATAAAACAGGCGAACAACGGCGCCGTGCAGCCGGGGGAACGAGGATTTCTCGACCTCTCCATGCATGTGCATCTGATTGATGTGCCGACGAGCGTTTCCCGTGAACTCGGCGATGTGCATCCGGAAGGGAACCCGCACTTTTTCATGGATCCCGATAATATCCCCGTCATTGCAAAAGCTATAACAGAACGGTTGAGCGAACTCGATCCAGATAATCAAGCTTTCTATGAAGCAAACAATAAAGAGTTGCACGCTCTCTGGCAGCAAAACATGAAAGTGTGGGAAGAGAAATTGAAACCGTTCAAGGGAGAGAAGGTCGTCGAGTATCACAAGATCTTCGATTACTTCTTAAACCGGTTCGGGTTTACGATTGCCGGCACAATCGAACCGCTTCCCGGAATTCCGCCGACGACAAAACATATTGCCGATGTTGAGAAATTGATCGAGCGGGAACAGGTGAAGTTTATATTTCAGGATGTATATAATCCGCAGGATGCATCATCGTATTTAGCAAAACGGCTCAATATAAAACTTATTGTTCTGCCGCATGATGTCGGAGCGGTGAAAGAGGCCGACAATGTGTTTAGCGTGTTTGATGAGATCATAAGGAGAATAATACAATGACCGACATACTTCTTTCAGCATTTCTCCTCTCAGTCGTTTTACTCGGGATACATTCTTACTTTGGCCTCGAGATTATTAAGAGAGGAATCATCTTCACCGATCTTGCCATCGGCCAAATGTCGGCATTGGGCGCCGCGCTTTCGATTCTTTTCTTCGACGGCCTGTTTATCTATCCGCTTTCCCTTGCTTTTGCATTACTTGCAGGCCTTGCCATTGCGGTCGCATCCAAGCGTACCGTATCGCACGAAGCATTCATCGGACTTCTGTACGCGTTTGGAATTTCAGGCGTGTTTATTATCCTTTCCAAGTCGGCTCACGGAATGGAGATGTTCGATAAGCTGATGGCATCCGATATTCTCTTTACGCCATGGCCGGATATTATCGAAACTGCGATCATTTATGCCCTGCTCGGATTGTTACTCGTCTTCGTGTATCCCCGCATGAAAGGATTCTGGAAAGACACACTCTTCTTCGTATCGTTTGCGGCCACGGTGACCAGTTCCGTACGATTGGCCGGAGTGCTCATCGTTTTCGCGCTCCTCGTCGCGCCAGCATATGTTGCGCTGAGGATCAATAAAGGAAAATTACTTCTCACTGCATGGATCATCGGAACTGCTGTAAATTTGGTTTCTATACTCGTTTCCTACAACCTGGATTTACCGACCGGATACACGCTTGTGTTTTTTCACGCATTGCTTGCATTAAGCGTTTCGATTCTGTTTCCGGTTAAACAGAAAGCTTGATGAAGTAATAGAAACATGGTGAACCACCCCTTCATAAAGTGTTTCTGCGTAGCTATTGTATTTCCGCTTCGCGGATTTCTTCATGCGCTCTTCCTTAATTAAGGAGGAGACATGGGATGGTAGATATTTTTATATTTTTTATCATAAATATGAGAAATTACAATGAACAGCTCAAATTGAATTACCCATTTTTCTTTCTGATTAGGCTAATTTTCATGCAACCAAATTCTTGCGTACATTGTTGGTAGAGAGAGAGAAACCATGGCACAATGACAGAAAATAAGACAGTACCGCTTCATACAATACCTAAAGGCAGCCGTGTTTTGATTGTTAAAGTGCCGGAAGGGAAAGGAAAGAGCCAGTTAATTCGGTTAGGGATTTTAAAAGGTGAATTCATTCAGTGCCTCGAACGTCTTCCAGGGGGAACCGTCGTGATTGAAAAGAATCGCCGTGAAATTGCTATCGGAATGGCACTGGCAAAATCTATTTTTGTTGCATATGCCAACACCGAACAGGCTGATGGAAAAGTGAAAAAGAAAAATGTCTGAGCATTTGAAGACGATCGATGAAGTAATTTCACATCCTGAACATATAGACCATCATAAACATCTCAAAGCCACGCCGGTCGCAGAAGAGTCGCCGCATCTGAAAATAGCATTGGTTGGGAATCCGAATGTCGGTAAATCGATCATATTCAATTATCTTTCCGGACTTTACATGGATGTCTCGAATTATCCCGGTACGACCGTAGAGATTTCTCAAGGCCAATATAAAAAGTACATCATTTATGATACGCCGGGCGTCTACGGAATTTCTTCTTTCAGTGCGGAAGAGAACGTCACGCGCGATGTTGTCATTGAAGCAGATGCGGTTCTCAACGTTGTCGACTCCGTACATCTCGAACGTGATCTATTTCTTACCCAACAATTGATCGACATGGGTAAACGTGTTTCTGTCATCCTTAACTTCAAAGATGAACTGGAACGTGAAGGCATTACCATCGATACGATACAGCTTTCGGCTTCACTGGGCGTACCGGTGTTTCAAACATCGGCTGTGCAGAAAGCAGGATTTGAACAGCTGGATGATGCTATTATCAATGCACAACATGGAAAAATCATTCAGGAACTTCATACGAAGCTTCACACCATGCTGATCGAAGTTGGCTCACAAGCGGAAGCATTGCTCGTTCTCGAAGGAGACGAATCGTTAGCGCAGAAACATGGCATACAAGCCGGGAATGAACGTGAAGATCTCTACATTGAGAGACGTAATCGCGTCAACCTTATCGTCAACGATGTGCTGAAGGAAACAAAAACACGAACCCGGATTTCCACGCTGTTGGGACGCTGGGCGGTCAATATTTGGACCGGTATCCCGATGCTGCTTATTGCTCTTTATCTTATTTATCTTTTTGTCGGAAAACTCATTGCGAGCGACTTAGTCAATGTCACGGAAAAGCATCTCGGGAATGAAATATGGGAACCGTGGATTCGAAGCGTGGTAACACATTTCATCCCGCTCAACTCGTGGCTCGGCACACTGCTTGTCGGAGAGTTCGGTGTCGTTTCCATGACCGTCACCTATCTTTTATTCCTGCTGCTGCCGCTTGTCATTGCATTTTATCTTGCTCTCTCGTTGATGGAAGACAGCGGTTATTTGCCGCGGTTAGCTACGCTGGTAGACAGGAGCCTGAATGCGATAGGGTTGAATGGCGGTGCTGTCATTCCACTCATACTCGGTTTTGGCTGTGTGACCATGGCAACCATTACGACACGTCTTCTTGGGAGTGAGCGGGAAAAAACTATTGCAACAACTATTCTTCAGTTTGCGATTCCATGTTCGGCACAGATTGCCGTTGTTGCCGCGTTGTTGGCTGGAGCAGGATTCGGCGCAATGATTATTTATTCTGTTACAATCTTTGCTGTGTTCGTTGCCATCGGTACAATTCTGCACCGTCTGCTGCCGGGAGAATCAAGTCCATTGCTTCTTGATTTACCGCCTATGCGGCTGCCGCGGCTCGATAACATTGTTCGGAAGACAACGTTTCGGTCCTATGCATTTATGAAGGAAGCAACTCCATGGTTCTTTGCAGGGGCTCTTGGCGTTGGTATCATGCAAGTCACCGGACTCCTCGTCGTTTGGCAAAACTTGCTGGCACCAATTGTTACAGGATGGCTGCAACTGCCGCGCGAAGCATCGACTGCATTTGTGATGGGGCTTGTGCGGCGAGACTTTGGTGCTGCCGGATTGTATGAGTTAGCTTTAACACCGCATCAAGTTGTTGTTGCTCTCGTAACCATTACGCTCTTTGTTCCGTGTATCGCTTCATTGATGGTGATGCTGAAAGAACGCGGAATTAAAGAGGCGCTTATTATCTGGTTCGCAACATGGATTGGAGCATTTGTCATCGGCGGATTTGTCTCGCAAATATTAATTTGATAACCGACATGACCTCTTCCCCATCCACTTCCTCAGCCGTTCATTCTCTTGATGAACAACTCCGGCGTGAAGTTCGTTTCTGTCCGCAATGCCGGTGCAAAATCACCAGTCCGTTCATCACACGCTGCCCGCGATGCCTCACATCTGTTCCAGCCATAGAACTCGGATGCGCTTCATGTATTCATAGAACAAGTTGTCCTGAAATTCCATCTTCAAAGGCAAAATCGCTGTAAATCGCCATAACGGCCGTTTCTTCCGAAGTATCTCATCCAGACAATAATTCTAGCAGTATATCAATGATATTTGCTTTCTCAAAAATATTCAGTATCATTTTACGAAGCCACTAAGTATCTTTTTTTCAACAACTGCACGGAGTTTTTATGGATGATCAATCACCATTACCTTCTGCCCCTTCATTGGGAAAAGTACTGCCTGATATTTTTGTGTCACCTTCGGAAGTATTTCAAAGCTTGAAAAATACTGCCCCTTCGACGGCATTATGGCTCTACCCGTTCATCGCCACACTGCTCATTGTTGTTGTTTCAGTTATTATGGTCTTTACAAATGAGACTCTGAAGACAGAGATGAGAGAGACTCAAAGTAAAACATTTCAAAAAATGGTAGATGAAGGAAAGTTTACTCAGGAACAAGCCGATAAAATGGCAGACCGGACTGAATCCATGGGCGGAATGATGATTGCATTTGGAATTATTGGCGGAGCAATTTTTGTAGCGGCTTTTTATTTCGGTGGCGCGCTTTTTTTGTGGTTAGCCAATAAGACTATTCTTAAATCGGCTGTCGGCTATAGAAAACACCTTGAGATGTATGGAATGGCTTCATGGATTGGTGTCTTGGGCGGTATCATTACAGTATTAATGATGGTAGGCATTGGCTCTATGGCGGCAACCCCTAGTGGTGCACTCGCACTTCTGGGCAGTTTTGATCCCACGAATAAACTTCACACGCTGCTCGCATCACTCAATATTTTTTCTATTTGGCAAACTGCTGTTATTGGCATTGGTTTGAGTAAACTTTCTGATAAACAAACTGGTGCAGGTATGGGAGTCGCGTTTGCGCTGTGGATTATCTGGGTTGCATTATCGATCCTCCTCGGCATTGCCCGATAATCCGAAAGAAAATTACCCGGAAAGCCTTCCTCTCAGAACACCGTGGGAAGGCTTTTCTTTTATTCTTTGCTCTCTCGTATCAGCTGCCGCAATTCGGCAAGTTGCTCTTCCACGCGGTCCATCTGCTCATTGTGACGCTGCCAGACTTCACTGCGCCGTACCGATTGACGCTCTGCCATCTGTCCGGCTCTGACAATTTTATCCATAAAAAATCCAAAGAGCCACACGCCAAGAAAACCCATCGGTATAATAACAACCAAAAGTTCTCGCAAGCGCGGAATGCCAAAGAAGATCATAAGTTTATCACTCGCCGTGATGATAAGAAGCGTGAAGTTGAGAATGACGAGAAATGATTGGCCGAGATCGAATCGGTATTTTTGTGAAAAGAAAATTTCGCGCCAGTGTGCTAAATGTATTCGTAACTGAGAGGATTCTTGTTCGGGTTCGTGTTTCATACTTGGTGCTCCTGAAGTCGATGGATGGAAAAAAGAAACGGCGCACAAGGCGCCGAAGTTATACTACTTGGTGATACTTTGTTCACTTATTTTTTCGATATAGGAAGATATATACTGATGGTCGTTCCCTTCCCCATCACGCTATCGATCTCAATCTTTCCATTGTGATCATCGATTACCTTTTTGACAATGGCCATACCAAGTCCCGTGCCATGTTTTTTACCATAAGACATAAAAGGTTCAAAGATACGGTTCTTTACCTCTTCCGGCATGCCGGTGCCTGTGTCCGTAAAATCGATACGCACAAATCCGTTATTCTCCACCGTTGCAACAGTGAGCGAACCGCCTTCAGACATTGCATCGCGGGCGTTGCTGGCAATATTATAGAAAACACGTACCATTTTATCCTGATCCAGCCGCACGATGCCTTTAAACTGTGTATTCTTTATCAAAGCAATTTTATTCTTCTCTAAGTCTTTTTCGATGAAATTCAACACCTCGTTCATCACATTGGAGAATTCGAGTTCTTTGAAATTCGAGGCGCTCACACCGCGTGTGAAATCTAATATTTCCTGTGTCATATTCACAAAGCGATCTACCTGATGGATCATCTCATCTGCAAGCTTATTGGCTTCTTCGTTGCCCGATTTCTTTTTCATCACCTGGGCGTACACTCGCAGCGTTCCCATCGGATTTTTTATATCATGGATAATGACACTCGCCATTCGTCCGACAGCAGACAACCGTTCATTCTGAACCATTTCCTGTGCCATTCGTGCATTCTCGATTGCAACAGAAGCGTGAGCAGAAAAAGCATCAATAAATGAGATGTCCTCACTATCAAAAGACCCTTGATTTTTATTTAAGAGTTGAAACACACCGATGATTTTACCGTCCTTGTTCTTCATCGGCATACAAAGCATATTGTGCGTATGGTAGCCGGTACGTTTGTCGATTTCAGGATTGAACCTCAGATCGGCGTACGTATCCGGGATGTTGATCGTCTCGCCCGTCTCCGCAACATATC
>Ga0182021_10008098_pt1 | contig 12459 bp, 11 predicted proteins | sample 612E3MmetaG_FD_120493 | JGI IMG/M metagenome (GOLD analysis project Ga0182021, IMG submission 120493) | Permafrost microbial communities from Stordalen Mire, Sweden - 612E3M metaG (Illumina Assembly) | ecosystem: Environmental > Terrestrial > Soil > Wetlands > Permafrost | place: Sweden...
CACTGATCAGAAAAATCAGCGAAAATATTGAAAAACCCCTGATCATTTTGCCCAGGATAATTCGGAATCGATCGTATACTCTAAAGATTCGCTTTATTACAGGAAAGACTACCCCGGCAAGATCAATGCATTCCTGGCTGCCCTTGAAAAGAAATATGAGGTAGTGACTTATTCCTTCAGCGATCATGTTGAGAAATCATTACTGACAGGGTTTAACGGGAAGCAGACCGACCTTTCTTCACTGTTCGATGACCTTCGCAGCCGGTATTCGAACCGGAATGTCGGCGCTGTGATCATTGCTACCGACGGGATCTATAATAAAGGCGCCAACCCATTCTATGCTGCAGCAAGGATTACATCTCCTGTTTATACCATTGCCCTCGGGGATACTGCCTTACGTAAAGATATCATCCTGAAAAAAGTATCATTCAACCGGAATGCATTTATAGGAGATAAATTCCCGGTCGAGTTAATGATCGAAGCTGACCGGTGCGAAAATGAAAAAACAGAAGTCCTGGTGAAGAAAAAAGACGAGGTCGTATTCCGTAAACCTTTGATCTTTTCCGTGGGAAACAGCTTCCAGAAGATCAGCTTTGTTCTTGATGCAAAGGAAAAAGGATTGAACCGCTATTCTGTACTGGTCTCTCCGGTACCCGGGGAGATCAACAAGGAGAATAACCACCAGGAGATGGTTGTGGAGGTGACCGATGAACATCAGAAAATCCTTATTCTGTATGAGGCACCTCATCCGGATATCTCAGCCTTCAGGGAAGCGATGGAATCTTCATCAAAATATGAGGTGGATCAATACAAGATCAGTGAATTCAATCAACCCATCAATAAGTATGACCTGGTTATTTTATACCAGCTGCCTTCGCTGGCAGGGTATAATAATCTTGCCCGCTTCACCGGTTCGGGCATTTCAGTATTATTTATCCTGGGAACGACCACCGATTACAATGCCTTCAACAGCCTGAGGGCAGGCATGATCATTACAGCGAACCCGGTCAGCTTTTCGGAAACACAGCCGTGGCTGAATACCGATTTTTCACTCTTCACCACCGGCACGGAAAATGAGAAACTGTACAATGAATTTCCACCGTTGCTTTGCCCGTTCGGATCATATCAGTTTACGGCAGGAAGCGATATTTTATTTTATCAGAAGATAGGCAATGTCAGATCGAAATTGCCACTCGTCGTGTTTTTCAGGGATGCTTCGAAGAAAATCGGGGTGATCGCCGGTGAAAATATTTATAAGTGGCGATTATCGGATTACCAGCAAAAAGAAAACCTCGAGGGTTTCAATGAACTGATCAACAAAATTGTCCAGTACATGTCGGTGAAGGAAGATAAGAGTTTCCTCCGGATCACCTATCCGACGCGGATCCCGGAAAATGAACCGGTGGAGTTTGAAGGCGCGGTTTACAATGCAAGTTATGAATTAATCAATGATCCTGACCTGAGCCTGGTCATCCGGGATGAACAGAAGAGATCCTATCCATTTGTATTCGGGAAATCGGGTAAAACCTATTACCTGAATGCCGGGACATTCCCGGCCGGTAATTATACCTACGAGGCTACAGTGAAAGTCGGTAACTCCATGTACCGGAAAACAGGAGAATTTCTGGTTACTGCATTGAATATGGAATCGGTCAATACGGTTGCAGATCACAATATCCTTTACCGGATAGCAAAATCGCATGATGCAGATATGGTTTATCCCGCAGGTCTTGACGATCTCCTGAAAAAAATAAATTCAAGGGAGGATATCCGGCCGGTTTCCTATTTACAAAAAAGATATAGCGACCTGATTGGTAATATCTGGATATTCCTCCTGGTACTTGCCATGGTTTCGGCTGAATGGTTTTTACGTAAACGAAGCGGAATATACTGATGACAGCACATCTGTTTTTACTTATCATCCTTGGGATTCTTGTATCAGACTATATCCTTGAACAGATCCTCTCTTACCTTAATTCAACCATGTGGAACGACAAGCTTCCAGGTGAGCTTCAGGGGATCTATGATGAGGACAAATACAGGAAATCACAGCAATATGAGAAGCACAAGCAAAAGTTTTCGTTTGTGGTCGAGTCCCTGACTTTCCTTGCCACGCTCCTGATGCTTTTACCCGGTGGCTTCGCCTGGGTGGATCATGTCGTGCGTACATATACCGGGAATCCTATCCTGATGGCACTGCTTTTCTTTGGCTCGATCGGTCTTGCTTCAAATATCCTATCATTGCCATTCGACATTTACCATACCTTCGTGCTCGAGGAAAAATTCGGATTCAATAAGACAACACCGAAGACCTTTATCCTTGACAGGCTGAAAGGACTTGCTTTGAGCATTATTATCGGCGGTGGATTGCTTTCGCTGGTCGTCCTGATCTATGACAGGACCGGTAACTTTTTCTGGATCATCACCTGGGGTCTGATCGGTTTCTTTATGATTTTCATGACCATGTTCTATTCCAACCTTATTGTCCCTCTTTTTAATAAGCAGAAACCCCTCGACCAGGGTAATCTTCGAAATACCATCGAGGCTTTTGCTACCAGGGTTGGTTTCAGGCTTAATAATATTTTTATTATTGACGGATCGAAACGGTCAAAAAAAGCGAATGCTTATTTTACAGGACTCGGCATTAAGAAAAGGATCGTGCTTTATGATACGTTGCTCAACGATCATACCACTGATGAGCTGGTTGCTGTCCTTGCACATGAGATTGGCCATTATAAGAAGAGGCATACCCTGCTGGGAACGGTTATATCGCTAGTGAATACCGGGCTGACCTTGTTTATTCTTTCTCTTTTTATCAGGAAGGATAGTGCGCTCTCGCAGTCGTTGTGTCAGGCCATGGCAGGATTTTCAGGGATGGAAATCCAGCAAAGCTTTCACATCGGGATCATTGCCTTCGGCATCCTTTACAGCCCTCTTTCGCTGATCCTCGGCCTGTTCATGAATATCCTTTCACGGAAACACGAGTATGCAGCCGATCATTATGCCGGCACCAATTTCAATGCGGTTGCGTTACAGGATGCCCTGAAGAAACTATCCGTGAACAACCTCAGTAACCTCCGGCCTCACCCGGCATACGTCTTCGTCTATTATTCTCATCCCACTTTATTGCAACGGCTGAAAGCCCTCGAAGATCTTAAACATCAGGCTACATAACGTGTTGGTTTAACAGATGGCGCATGCCAGATGCCAGATAGCGGAGAGCAAGTGAATATTGGGTTGAGGTATAATGACTGCGAACTGCGAACTGGTTAATATGTGACTCTGTGACTTTGTCAATCTTTTAAAGATCCTTCCTGTGCATCACCAGGAACACCAAGCCGATCATTACCACTGCATAAAGTATAACGATCAGGCAATGCATTGTATTCACGCCTTCCTGCAGGTTGAGATTCATCACTTTGTGAAGCATGGAAATCGACGGGTATTCTACGAGCCGGATCACAGCATTAACCGGCAGATATTGTGAAACCTGGTTCGGCTGAAGAAAGGGGATCTTCAGGATGAAATAAACGACAGGTTCAATGATCAGGGAATAAAGTGTAAAGAGTGCAATGGCAAGTCCCGTATTCCTCAATAAAAATCCGCAGAAAAAAGCAAAGATCATGAAGACAGTGACCTGGAGAAAGAACACGGGAATAAATACGAGCCCGTGCCACATCAGCTTCATTTGTTGTTCATCGGAATTTGAAATCCCGAGGATGATTATGAAAACAGTCAGGATAATGGTTATAACGAGTGATAATAGGAATATGAATTGGAGCTTTGAAACAAGGAATTCCTGTTTGCTCATGCCGGTGACGATGTTCTGCCGGATGGTCTTATTTGTAAATTCATTGGTGATCAGAATCATGATGATGATCGCGGGGAAGATCAGCACATATCGGATGCTTGCAAAGAAAGTCACATTCTGCCAGACTTCCGGAAAAAAATAAAGGGTAACATGGGGGAGTGGTATCGGTGAATGCTTATTGATATCATTCACTATATTGTTCAGGATATACTGGGCCATGATGATCCCCAGGACGAGGAATAAAAAATAAAGGCCGACAAGGATCCAGAACGTCTTATAGGTCAGGATCTTTTTAAACTCTATTCTGAAAAGTTTAATCATGCGTTATCCTGTAAAAGTTCAAGAAAATGTTGTTCCAGGGTTCTCCTTCTTTCTGCCAGGTGCGAAAGGATCACGCCGTTCTGATAAAGGAATGAATTGATCTCTTCTGCGACCACCCTGCCTTTGAACACCACATGGATCATTTCATCTTTTGGTTCGAGTGATCCGAATAACGGGTGATTCATGATCACTTTCTTTAAATGATCGTTATCTGATGAGCTGAGTTCAAAGGCATCGGATACCGACAGCATTTCGCTGACTTTACCTGAAAAAAGCATTTTCCCCTTGTTCAGCACAGCCACATGACTGCAGATTTTTTGAACTTCATCGAGAAGATGGCTTGCAATGATGATCGTAGTGCCTTCTTTTGCCACATCCTGGATAATCCCTCTCATCTGCGCAATACCTTGGGGATCCAGTCCGTTTGTCGGTTCATCAAGGATCAGTACCTCAGGGTTGCCCATCAGCGCAGAAGCAATAGCTAACCGCTGTTTCATGCCAAATGAATAGGTACGGAATTTATCTTTCCGGCGGTCAAAGAGGCCGGTGATCTTCAGTACCCGTTCATGATCCTCATATTTCAGGTCCCTGATCTCAGCGATAATTTTCAGGTTCCTCGTGCCATTCATGTAAGGATAAAAATTAGGACTCTCGATCACGGAACCTATCCGTTTCCGGCTCCCTTTCGATGGGGACGACCCAAACCATTCGAATTTACCGCCATTTGGTCTGATCAGGTCGAGAAGAATGCTCAGGGTCGTTGTTTTCCCGCTGCCGTTGGGCCCAAGGATACCGAATACCTGGCCTTTGTCAACTTCAACCGAAAGTCCGTCGACGGCATGGATCTTTCCGTAAAATTTGGTCAGCCCTGAAATGGACAGAATGGGTTCCCCTTTATTTTCACCCGGTTTCATTGGTTTATCTGTAAAGTAAAAATACTGATGGTTTTTTATCGAATTGAGGGATATGCTTTTTCCACTCCCTGACTGATCTGACACGGATCATTTCATCGTCCTCCGTAAGCCGGGTAGCAATGCACAAAAGCGTTGAATCCATGCAGGTTTCAAGTATCGCCCCCAGTAATTGAATATTGCGGTAGGGTGCTTCAATGAAAAGCTGGGTCTGATCTTTCGTATAGATCACTTTTTCCATTTCTAGAAGGGTGGCCCTTCTTTTCTTTTTATCGACCGGAAGATAACCATGAAAAGTAAAATTCTGCCCGTTGAAACCGGAGGCCATTAAAGCAAGGAACAATGAAGAAGGGCCCGTCAACGGTTTAACAATGATATGGTGCTCATGTGCCGCTTTTACAATCTCGCTTCCCGGGTCCGCTATGCATGGTACACCGGCTTCGGAAAGCAAACCGGTATCCTTACCCTGAAGAAGGGGATCAAGATAGGGGGAGAGGATATTCTTATCGGAATGTTCGTTATATACAAGGAATTCCAGCTCATCGATATTGATTCCCGGTATGCATTTCTTAAGGAACCGTCTGGATGTTCTGATTTCCTCAACGATAAAAATTTTAAGTTCCCCGATAACTTTTAAGTTGAAAGCCGGGATGACCTGGCCGGAATGTGTATCCCCAAGGTCCGATGGTATTAACCAGAGTGTTCCTTTATTCATGAGGTGATCCATGGTAATGCATCCAGATCAACATTTCCACCGGAAATGATGATGACCGTTTTTTTTCCTTTTACATCGACCTTCTTCTCCAACAGGGCAGCAACAGGTACTGCGGAGGATGGTTCGATCAGGATCTTCATCCGTTCCCAGATCAGACGCATAGCCTGGATAATAGTTACTTCCCTGACAGTAATTATTTCGTTCACATATTCCAGGATGATCGGGAACGTCAGTGAGCCGAGGGAAGTCCTGAGTCCGTCAGCAATGGTTTGTGGATTGACTGAGGGAACAAATTTCTTCCGTGTAAACGAAAGATACGCATCATTGGCCTGTTCCGGCTCGCAGGCAATAACCCGCGTGGAAGAGGAAAAATAATGTGCAGCAAGAGCAGTACCGCTGGTCAGTCCGCCGCCGCCAACCGGTGTGAGGATCAGATCGACATCACGTAGTTCTTCCAGCACTTCTAACGCAGCTGTGGATTGACCGGCAATGATAAAAGGATCATTATACGGATGGATCTCCTTTGCACCGGTCTTTTCAATGACATCCCTCAATGTCTGTTCACGCGCTTCCAGTGTCGGTTCACAGAAAGTGATCCTTCCCTGGTATTCTTTCACTGCTTTGATCTTGATCTTTGACGAATTGGATGGCATGACAATATAAGCAGGAACATTCCGGAGCAACGCAGCACGGGATAAAGCCTGCGCATGATTACCCGATGAATGGGTAGCGACGCCATTTTTTAGCCGTGCAGATTCCATTGAGAATACGGCATTCGTCGCCCCCCGTGTTTTAAAAGCGCCGACTTTCTGAAAGTTTTCACACTTGAAATAAAGGGAAGTACTGAACATGTTATCCAGGGAAGATGAGGTAAGCAATGGTGTCCGGTTGATATAGGGAGCAATCCGTTTTGCTGCCTCAGTTAAGGCACTTTTGGGGGGGATCTTATTTAATTCATCTTCCACAGGCGACAATTTTTCATGGAGTAAAAGCTGCTAGTTCATCTGCAATCTTCTCACAGGCTGCATCAAGTTGTAAAAATACTTTTTCAAATGAAGGAATGTCATCGTACCAGGGATCCTTCACGGCCTGGTTTTTCCCTGGATTGATCCGATTCATGATGTAATCCACCTTGTCCATCATGGCGTCTGTCCGGGCTAACATCGAAAGGTGATGATAATGATAAGAATCCATGATATAGATCCTGTCGAACCGTTTAAAATCATCGTCATTGACTATCCTTGCCCTGTGACCGGTGATATCGATGCCATATTTCTTTGCAACTAAAACCGCACGGTCGTCGGGAGGATCACCGATATGGAATTTTTCAAGACCTGCAGAATCTATCTCTGCCGTGATATTTCGTTTTCTGAGTTTGTCCCTGAGAATGCCTTCGGCCATGGGTGACCGGCAAATGTTGCCGGTACAGACGAAAAGGATCTTCACAATTTAATTTTCTTATCCAGATCTTCGACAAAAATCCTGAACTGCTTGTCCGTTTCAACGAGGTTGTTAACGGTCCTGCAGGCATGCAGTACCGTTGCATGATCCTTGTTCCCGCAATGCAGTCCGATACTGGCCAGAGATGCCTTTGTGTGCTTTTTGGAGAAGTACATCGATAGCTGCCTCGCCTGGACAATTTCACGTTTACGTGTTTTTGAATTGATCATCTCGACCGGGATATTGAAATAGTCACAAACGACCTTCTGGATATAATCGATGGATATCTCGCGTGCAGTGTTTTTAACGAATTTGTCGATCATCTGTCGCGCGAGTTCAAGGGTAATGGTCTTTTTATTCAGTGAAGACTGGGCGAGCAGTGAAATCAATGCTCCTTCCAGTTCACGGATATTTGTATTGATGCTGTAGGCCAGGTATTCGATGACTTCGCCGGATATTTCTATGCCGTCATTGTAAAGTTTTCTGTGAAGAATAGCGATCCTTGTTTCAAGATCCGGAATCTGGAGATCGGCGGATAAGCCCCATTTGAAGCGTGACAATAATCTTGGCTCGATCCCTTTCATCTCGACAGGGGGTTTGTCGGAAGTCAGGACAAGCTGATTGCTCTTCTGATGCAGGTGATTGAAGATATGGAAAAAAACATCCTGTGTCTTTTCCTTACCGGCCAGGTTGTGAATATCGTCAATGAGCAGGACATCGATCATCTGGTAGAAGTGAATGAAATCGTTCTGGTTGCCATTCTTTACCGAATCGATGAACTGGTTGATGAATTGATCGGTAGTGACATAAAGCACCGTTTTGTCAGGAAAAAGATTTTTGACCTGAAGACCGATAGCATGGGACAAATGAGTCTTTCCAAGACCGGTATTGCTGTAAATCAAAAGAGGGTTAAAGGCAGTTTTCCCGGGATTATTGGCAACGGCAAAACCTGCGGATCGGGCCAGGCGGTTGCAATCGCCTTCAACGAAATTATCAAATGAGTAACTGTCGACCAGTTGTGAATTGACCTTGATCTTTTTCAGGCCGGGGATAATAAATGGATTTGGGATTTCCTTTGCATTCCCCTTATTCAGGTCGATGGGCATGGCCACACTCGGATTGGCGGTCGATTTTCTTTCCGTAGTAGGAACATTGATGGTGTATGGATCACCATCATTTTCGCCGTTGTCCATTATGATGCTATACTCCAGCCGGCCATCGGTACCGAGTTCCTTACGGATGGTTTTCTTTAATAAGCTGATATAATGCTCTTCAAGCCATTCATAAAAAAACTGGCTCGGAACCTGTATGGTCAGAACCTTTTCTTTTAGTCGTAAAGGTTTTATCGGAAGAAACCAGGTTTTGTAACTTTGATAATTTATGTTGTCCTTGATGATCTTAAGGCAATTATCCCAAACTTCCGAAACACTTTTTTCCATGAACAAATCAACGTAAAGAATTATACATGCTGCAATTTCACAATATACTGTTATTCAAGGAATTGGATTATGTCCGCAAGCCAAAACCCTTTATTGAAGGACGTTTAAAAAATCAGTTAACAAATTTTAAAAAAAAAAGTGGATTAAAAAAATATTTCATACTTGTTTTATAAAAAAAAAAATTCAACCCCTGTAAATCCTTGGTTTTACAGTTATTTTAAAAATGGTTTACTTGACTTCTGCAATTTATTATATTTTAATTCTTTATTATTTATTAAAAATAATTATATAGAATCATTATTAATAGATTAATGATTAATCCACAAATACTTATAAAATCAAGGTTTCAGGTATAATACGAAAACAGTCTCATTATAAATTTCAATCGATTATGTTAATCAGGTATTTTTCAGGATGATCTTTTCCGGCTCCGGCAACAATTTCAGTTTCCCCTTTAACGGACCGACCCGTTTCCTTCGTACTGAAAAGCTGATTCTGCATGTGTTTTCGAAATCCCTGGAAATATATTCTACTTTCTCTTCCTTTAAAATCTGCATCACTTCATTCATGATTGAATAATCGAAGGTGAGTTCAAACTTCTCATTGATCGTCCTGGTTATAACGGATGCAGAATCCAGGGCCTCCTTTGCAGTCGTCTTGTATGCTTTGACCAGCCCGGGAATCCCAAGTTTGGTTCCTCCGAAATAGCGAATGACCACGACGAGGACATTCATTAATTCCTTCGAAAGGATCTGCCCGTATATTGGTTTTCCCGCACTACCTGAAGGTTCACCATCATCATTCATCCGGCTTACGGAAGCTTCCGTCCCTAGACGGTACGCATAGCAATGATGGTTTGCATCGTGGTACTCCTTCTTCAGACCTTCAAGGATCTCCTTAACCTCATCCTCTGATCCTGCAGGATAGACTAACCCAATGAATTTACTGCCTTTATCTTTGTAGATCCCTTTTGCAATGCCGGAAACAGTTTTATAGGTATCGTCAATTTCCATTATAATCAAAGAAAATCCAATTCTTTGCTAAGGTAGATATTTAAAGTCATTAAAAGAATAAATACTTTTACTTTTATTTTTGAACAGATGCCAAATCCTGCTATCACTGTTTCCGCGATGATCCGGAAATTCAAAAAGGAATTGAAAGATCTCTATGACGAAAAAGAGATCATGCAGTTTCTGCATCTTCTTTTCGGATACAGGACTGGCTGGAACAAAGCAGATATTCACATCCACATAGATTTCACACTACAGGACGAGGATGCACTCTATTTCAATAAAGCATGCACCTGGTTGTCACAGAATAAACCGGTACAATATATAATAGGAGCGACGGAATTCCTCGGGTCGAAACTGCTCGTCAATCCTTCTGTAATGATCCCGAGACCGGAGACTGAAGAACTTGTGACACTGATAACCAACGATCTTAAAAATAAAATTCATTCCTCACTTTCTTTGCTAGATATCGGTACAGGTTCGGGGTGCATTGCCATTGCCTTAAAAAAGCAATTCCCCGGAATGACAGTCTATGGATTCGATTGCTCTGCAGAAGCACTGACCGTGGCATCAGGAAATGCAACAGAAAATAATTGCGAAATCACTTTTTATAATTCGGATATCCTTGAGCCTGCCACCTGGGACCGGTCGCCGGTTGTGGACATCATCGTCAGCAATCCGCCTTATATAACCGGAAGCGAAAAGCAATTGATGAAACAAAATGTTCTTGCCTATGAACCGCATCTTGCCCTCTTTGTTCAGGATAATGATTCCCTGAAATTTTATAAGGCCATTGCATCGTTTACCCATTCACACCTTTTAAGACCCGGTATCCTTTATTTCGAGATTAATGAAAAATTCGGTTCAGAAATAAAAGAGTTGCTTGAAAACTCGGGATTTTCAAAAGTCCGGGTATTCCAGGATATGAATGGAAAGGCCAGATTTGTCAAAGCGACACTTATTCCATAACGGTTTTTTTATGCGATTTTATAACACAAAGACCTCAAAGTTCCTCACAAAGGACCTTTAGATTTGCTTCCGCAATCTAAGGATATTGAATTTGTAGAAAGAGAGTAATTTTAGTTAACCGGAGAAGATAGAGGTGAATAATTAAATGAATAATCGAATATTGATCAACGATCTTTGAAATATGAACTAAAATATGAACCTTGATTTGTAAGAAAGAATTCGAGCTACTTCAAACTTCCTAATTCATGGATCTATATTCGATTATTCAACTAATCTTTGATACACCTGACACTGAACGCATTTGCCCTTGATGCCGGATAAGTACTCACGCTGTGATCATCAGGCATGTTGTTCATCGCATGCGCCCAGGCTTTGACCGGTCCCCAGGCGGTGGATGTCCAGAAATGCGTGGCAAAACTGTTGAAATCCCAGCTTGAATTCTGGAACCGGCTTCCATTGACCTGGGCATTGAATCCTGAAAAACCGGAAAACAGCAGTTGACTGGCCGCAAAGCCCGGTCCGTTATAAACCGTAAGAAGCTGAGTCCAGTCAGCCTCTGTCGGAACATGCCACCCCGGTGGACAGAGACCCTGCTGGGCAGGAGTGTCGTCATAATTCATGATTTCATCCCATTGATAGTACGAAGGATGTGGGACGAAGGACGTGGGACGTGTGTATTTTTCAGGGACGCAGTTATCACGTTGAACTAAATTATCAGGAATTTCTGTCCCATAATTCAGGTTTTCGGCCATCCAGCACTGGCTGCCGATCTGGACTGTCTGATAGACCTGGTTATCGCGAATGTCGGTTAAAGGGTTTCCACAATTGAAAATTGAAAATTGAAAATTGAAAATGTGAATGGTGGCGAAAGCTGAACACAATTCCACATTAGTATATGTATAGGTAATCGTTTTATTTCCCACTCCGGCTGCTGTCGGGTTGAAAATCCCGGTTGCCGGGTTAACCCCGGGTCCGGAATAAGTTCCGCTTAAGGGTATCCCTCCTTTTAATTTAAATGGTTTGGCGTTGGTTGTTGTGATCGTATCGTTGCATTTAGTGAAAGTAACTACTGGAACTAGTTTAAGGCTCATCGATATCGGGTTGCTGGTTGCTGGATTACCCAATGTACAGGGCAGGGAGGAATTCAGAATGCAGGATACCATATCGCCGGATGCCGGATTGTATGTGTAAGTTGGGCTATTTGTTCCGGCATTGATTCCATTAACTTTCCACGAATAAGTTGGCAAACCCCCGCCATAGATGGGAGTTGCAGTAAAAGTTACAGAAGTACCAGCACAAACCGGATTTTGTGATGCAGCAATAGATATCCCAACATCAAGAGACTGGTTTACCCAAACATTTTTCTGGATGGGCAGGGTATCCGAACAACCATACGTGTTGGTGAAATTTAACCAAATCCAGTTTACCCCGGCTGAACTCCAGTTTACTGTGACAGAGTCATCGTTTGCATTTCCGCCTGATACAACGATTCCTCCAGCAGAATGAGACCATTGATAATTTGACATCCCGCTCTGTGTACTGTAGGTGTATACACCGTTTTGACAAGCCGTATCATTGCCGTTTATTAGAGGAATGTCAGGGTAATGGATCGTTACAAAAATAAAAGCCGAATCCCCGTTTCCGCATTGATTGATTCCATAAACGCTGATTTTTCCTGAAACAGCATTCGCGTCAAAATCAACGCTGATCTGATTGGTCCCATTCCCCGAAATGACATGGGCTCCCGGAGAAACTGACCAGGAATAGCTGTCTGCATTGGGAATGGCAGCAACAGAGTAGGAAACATTCACTGTTCCTGCACAAAGCAATGGTAAACCACTGA
>Ga0182021_10008099_pt1 | contig 12459 bp, 7 predicted proteins | sample 612E3MmetaG_FD_120493 | JGI IMG/M metagenome (GOLD analysis project Ga0182021, IMG submission 120493) | Permafrost microbial communities from Stordalen Mire, Sweden - 612E3M metaG (Illumina Assembly) | ecosystem: Environmental > Terrestrial > Soil > Wetlands > Permafrost | place: Sweden...
CTTGTTCACCGCAATAAGCCGCGCCTTTTGATCCGGGCCGAAGTTCAGGATACAGAGATCGCCACAGAGGATGGGCGAGGAGGCGTTGCCGAACATGTGGCTCATCTTGCCGAGGTCGCGATGCCAAAGTTCCTTGCCCTCGAAGTCGTAGCAATACAACCCCGCCGAGCCGAAGGACGCAATGACCTGTTCGCCGTCCGTCACGGGTGTGGCCGAGCAATACGGGTTGTTCGGCTGGGTCGGCTCTTTCTCCGTGTAGGTCACACCGGATTGCCAGAGCAGCTTGCCGTCGGCACGGTGGAAACACATCACCGTGCGCCGCTGCTCGCCCTTGACGGCCTGGGTCAGGAAAACCCGGTCACCCCAGACAATCGGCGAGGAGTTGCCGGGACCGGGGAGTGTACAATGCCAACGCACGTTTTCGTTCGTGCTCCACTTCTGGGGTAACCGCGTCTCCGATGACGCGCCACTGCCGTCCCCGCGCCAACCCGGCCAATTGCCGGCGAGGGCGGTCGCGGCGATACAAAGCGGCAAAGCAAAGAGTGTGAAATGCTTCATAGGCTGAAACTGATTTAGTTTAGTCTTGGACTTTAAACTGTCTGGGCGGAACCCGCCCGGCGCCGGCCACCGCCGGAATTGGCGCTGCCTGACCGCCGCTCCGCCACTCTGGGTTGGACGCTACTCATTTCCTTCAAAGGGCGCAAGGCAGATCGGCCGAAATGCGAAGTGGCGTATTTGTTCGGAGGGGAATAAGTGAGAGGCCCGCGTTGGCCTGATTCATGCCTTTGGGCTTTGCGGCCAGGCCCTCGGAGGAACGTGGCCTGGCATCCAAGAGTGAGAGCCGAAAGTAATTCTCCATCCGGCCATTGTTGATCCGCTGCTTCCACCAGGACAGGATGCCGTTTATTCGGGCATCCCGGTTTACCGCCAGATCATCAATCAGGCGTCCGCAGCAGTGGCGGCGGGCACGTTCAAACCCGGGGACCAATTGCCCACCATCCGGGCGCTGAGTGAGCGATTGAATGTGAATCCTAACACGGTGGCCAAGGCTTACCGCGAGCTTGAGTTAAAGGGAATCATCGTGAGTGAACGGGGCAGTGGGTCCTTCATCCAGGCCCAGCCGCCCGCCCTCACACCCGGCACAAGCGCAAGAGAGAAAAAGGCCAAGCTCAAAGACCTTTATCACCGGCTGTTGGCGGACGCGGCCAGTAGCGGCCTTACCGAGAGCGAACTGTTAAGTTTCATCAAAGAAAAGAACACCTCAACATTATGATTACGAAATTCAAACAAAGCTGGCAGCTTTTCAAGGCTTCCATCACCGTCACCCTCCGGTATCGCAAACTGCTCTGGTTTCCCGCCCTGACCACGATTCTGACGGGTTTCATCGCGCTTTTCTTTCTGTCGGCGATGGCGCTTCCGGTTGTTCTGCATCACACCGGTTACCATCTCAATCAAAAGCAACATTGGGTGGCCCTGAAGGACTATTACCTTCCCGCGCCTGCCGTCCAACCTAAATCCCGCGACCCCGCCGCCGGGGCGTCTGAAGCCCTGAGCGTTCTGGTCACCGGCCATTCCGTTGCCGTGGATAAATCCGGACATCCCATCGCCGCGCGCGGCTTCCCTTGGGGTTCTCTTTATCTGCTCGTGATTTATCTTGTCTCGATGTTCCTGGCCACCTTTTTCAACGTCGCCTTTTACAGCGAGATCATCGCGGCCCTCAACGGCAACGGAGTTTCTTTCCGGCGCGGTCTCAGCACGGCTCGCAGCCAATTGCCTTCCATTCTCGCCTGGTCTCTTTTGGCCGGAGTGGTCGGATGGATCATCCGCGCCATCGAGGAACGGCTGTCGTTGGCCGGACGGCTCGTGACCGGACTGATCGGAATGGCCTGGAGCATTGCGGCGGTGTTTGCGATTCCGGTGATCATCCAGGAGCAACCGATGCGCAACCCTATAAGGATTCTCCAGCAGTCCGCGATGACGTTGAAGCGGACCTGGGGCGAAGGCTTGATCGGTTACCTTGGATTCTCCGCTGGGAGCGTGGTGATCTTTGGGTGCTCGCTGCTGCCGTTGCTGGTGGCGGGCGCGCTCGCGCTGCTTCTAAAGAGCGTATGGGTCATAGGCATCGCCGGAGTGATCTGGGTGCTCGGCCTGCTGTTCATGGCTTACGTTTCCGGTGTCGCCGGCCACGTCTATCGTTGCGCCCTCTATCTGTATGCCACCGAAGGCGTGGTGCCCGAACCGTACAACCAGGAGTTGCTGGCCATGGCCTGGAAGGTCAAAAAGAGCCCTGAGAAACATACCTGTTGATCAGCCAGATGGTTCTTGCCTGGAAAGCAAATGCTTGTTGGCGTCCGGGCCTTGGAGAAGCCGTTGGGTGGGGGACGCCTCGCCGACGCGACCACTCCCACCCCAGCACGGACGTCTCGGCGAAATGTGCTTGCCGCGCCCGGTGAGAAGGGCGAGCGTGATGCACCCTGCCGTCGTGCTTGACCGCTGGAGCTAATCCTGTTTGCCTCCAATGATGGCATGAACGGTATGTTCTCCAGCCCGCAAATCGCCGCCATGCTGGCGGCGGCAATCCCCGCCGCCGATCAGCAGGGGGCATACGCTCCCTCGTTGCTCCGCAGCCTGTGGGACGTGTTTAACCAGGTGATCGCCTTCACCGCCAACGTCTGGCAGAATATTGATGGTCTGGTCTTCACGGCCCTCGCCGTCTATCTGCTGATTCGGTTGGCCAAGTCCGTTCTGGGCCATGATGAGAGCACCATCAAGACGTCCACCAGTTTCGACTACCTGGGGGCGTTTCCGCGGGAGTCCGACCACAAGGTGTACCTGTTGGAGAATGTCTGGAAGTTGCCGTTCCATGAAAAAACAGTGCGGGCCTGCTTCAAGCAAGCCACCGAACAACAGCCCTTTCTCTGTATTCCCAATCGGGCCGTTTGGCTGGCCCTGCACGACTTCTATTCGGGCATGCGCAACGACGAGGTGCCCCGCGCCTCGGATCTGCGGCGCGCGCATGCGTTGCACCGGGTCAGCCATATTCTCGGCATTACCTTTGGCAATTATGAGATGCGGCAGGCCCGGATCGAGGACCTGGCGGCTCCCAAACTCCTCGATAGCCTGAGCGACCCGATCAAAGAGTTCCGGAAAGCCGCGCTGTCCAGCCGCGACCTTGAGACGGCCCGTCAACTAGCCCTCTTGGAACTCGCCGCGTTGGTTTGCTGGAAGGCGCCCCACCTCGTGGCGGACGCGTTGATGGAACCCGAACTCAACCGGGAAGCCCTCCTGAAAGCCCCCGGCCTCTCCGCCATCGAGAAGAAGCTCAACCTGGAACAAGCCTTGCAGGAGCGGCAGAAAGAGGAATTCGACCGGCTGCTCGCCCAAGGGATCAATCTGGGCAAATTGATCCTGCTCGATCGTCCGGCCTCCTATGCCTGGCTCAATTCGATTAAGACTCCGGCGGGAGAGGAAAAGGCCTCTATCCCTTCTCTGACTTCGGAAGAGCAAGCGGCGATTGCGCACGTGCTCAAAGAGCGCGAGAAGTTCCAGCCCTGGACCCACCGATTGGTCGAAGCCATCAGCGCACTGCCGTATATCCGGAGACGTTTCCCCTATCAGGAGTATGTCCAGAAGGTCGGCCGTTTAGAGGCCGATGGCTGGCTGGTCCGCGTTTATGTGAATCACGAAAGCGGCTAAGTCAGTTGAATAGCGTCGGCAGCTTGAGCGACTGCGTTGCGGATGGTTAGCTTAAACTTCTCGATGCCTTGGTCGAAGGCAGCGGCGATGGGCAGAACGGGCGTTTTGCGCACGCGCCGCTTGAACTTCTTCAAATTCTCTTCCGCCGCCGGCTCGTCCATCTTGTTGGCGACAACCAGGCGCGGCCTATGCAACAGCCCGGGATCGTAAAGCTCCAGTTCCCGGAGCAGGGCTCGAAAATCGTCCCACGGCGCGCGACCATCCGTGCCGGCCATATCCAACAGCAGCACCAGAACTTTGCACCGCTCGATATGCCGCAGAAACTCGTGACCGAGGCCGACGTTGCGGTGCGCGCCTTCGATCAGGCCCGGCACATCGCATACCGTCAGGCGGTGCAAGTCGGGATATTCCACAATGCCGATCTGCGGGTGGAGCGTTGTGAACGGATAAGGGGCGATCTTGGGCCGGGCATGGGAAATGGCGGTCAGCAAAGTTGATTTGCCGGCGTTGGGGTAGCCGACCAGGCCGACTTCGGCCATGATGCGCAGCTCGAAGAGGAAATTGCCTTCCGCACCCGGCTCACCGGGTTGCGCGAAACGGGGGGTTTGACGCGCGGCCGTCGCAAAGTTGCGATTTCCCAGGCCGCCGCGTCCGCCTTGGCACAAAACGAAGCGCTGTCCGTGTGCCGTAAGGTCGGCCGCCAAATCACCTTTGGCTTTCGCGGGCGACGTGAGCGATCCTCCGCGCCCCCCGGCGCCAAGATCAACCTCCAGCGCGCGTCCGCTTCCCGTTGTGCGGAGCACCGGGCGCTGACTCGAGCTGGCGGGCAAACCCGTGCGGGAATTGGCCGGCGGGCTTTCGCTCGTCACGCCAGTGGTCTGATCCGAAGCCAATTTCCATACGAGCGTGCCGCAGGGAACTTTAACAACCAGGTCTCTGCCGGCGTGTCCATCCATCCCCTTGCCCAGTCCGCCCTGTCCGTCCCGCGCAATCAGCAGCGGCTGATAGTACTGCGCAATGAGGTTATTGAGGTCGTGGTCAGCCTCCAGGATTACGTCGCCGCCGCGTCCGCCATTTCCGCCGCTCGGGCCGCCCTTGGGCCGGTACTTCTCACGTTGGAAGGCGACGCACCCTTTGCCCCCGTGCCCCGCCCGCGCATAGATTTTGATTTCATCCACGAACATATCCCGCAACAAGAAAGGCGAGGCGCGCGCCTCGCCTCGAAATTTGCCGGACCGCTCTAGTTGCCGGCAGCAGCGGGCTCAGCCAGCACGTTGATCCGGTGGCTGTTCTTGTCGAACGCGACCTTGCCGTCCACCAGGGCGAACAACGTCCAATCGCGCCCCGTGCCGACGTTCCGGCCGGCGACGAACTTCGTGCCGCGCTGGCGGACGAGGATGCTGCCGGCGGTGACCAATTCGCCGCCAAACCGTTTCACGCCCAGCCGCTTGCTGACGCTGTCGCGTCCGTTGCGGACGCTGCCTTGACCTTTCTTGTGTGCCATAAACTCTTAAGTAGTAGTGGGTGAGGATTGATCGGCGACCGGTTTTTCAGAAGTGCCAGGCTCCGATGGGGTTTTTATCTCTTTGATTTTGACGACCGTCAGTTCCTGCCGGTGCCCGATGGTCTTGTGATAGCCCTTGCGCCGCTTCATCTTGAAGGTGATCTTTTTCTCGCCGCGAATGTGTTCGACCACGTCGGCCACCACGCTGGCGCTGGCCACGGTGGGCGAACCCACGATGACTTTGCCATCATGATTGACCAGGAGCACGCGGTCAAAAGTCACGGGCTGCCCGGCTTCAACGCCCAGGCGCTCGACTTCCAGCTTATCGCCCGCGCTCACGCGATACTGTTTGCTTCCTGTTTCTAAAATACAATAGCTCACAATAAAAATCCCGTTCTCAGGGAACATGAAAAATACGAAACAAACAGATAATTGCAACCGAAAAAAGCGAGTAATTGGCAGGGACGCATTCTACTGCGTCCCTGATCAATTCGGCAGATAGATGGGGACGCAGTGGAATGCGTCCCTACCGCGGTTTCCAAGCACTCGCGAATACAAAGGTCACGTGATTCCCTGCCGGCTGGGTTCCCGCCTCACTGGCCAGCCCCAGCCTTCAGAATCTCGAGGCCGCTGATCTTGGCATTCTTGTCTGGGCTGTCCGGCGTCGTGGTGATGCGGATGACGATGTTGCCCCGGTCGTCGGGCGTGATGCCCGGGAAATCTTTGACGACCGCTTTGTTCAACCCGCCCCCGGCGGCAAAGATGTCGAAATCCTTCAGCACTAGTTGGCCGTTGATCTGGATGTTCTCGAGACGGCGCCCGGCGCCATCATCGAAGAGTTCGGCGAAGTGGAGGCGCACGAGGTAGCGGCTGTCCTTCGGCACAGGATACAGGTAAGAGAAATCCCGACCGTAGCGCTCGGTCTGATAGACTCCGGCCGGCGCGGCATTCGCCGCGCTGGTATCAATCGTAACTGCTTTATGATTAACAGCCCCGAAGAGCATGTTGGGATCAGGCACAAATCCCTCCACCGCCTCGTCGCTGCCGCAGACGATCCGAATGGGGACGGAGAAAACCACTGGCTTCTCGTCCGCGGGGGCGGGCAGCTCCGGGTAGTGGAATCCCGCCGGCATGGTGGCGGGCGGGCGGACATTCTGGGCGCGGCCCCATTCGAGATTGGGTTTTGGCCCCATGACCAGCCGCAGACTGCCGCCGGCAGTGATCTGGTCGTGGGTCAGCCAGGCCTGTGCCAGCGGTTTGCCATTCAGCCAGGCAGACTGGATATAGATGTTTTTCGGGCTGTTGTTCTTGGCCAGCACGGTGAACTTGCGGCCGCCGTATTTCTTGGCGTCGAGGGAAACCACGGCTTTCTTGACCACAGGGCTGCCGATCGCATAGATGCCGCTGGCCGGGTTGACGGGGTAAAAGCCCAGCGCGCTAAAGACGTACCACGCCGCCATCTGGCCGCAGTCCACGTTTCCGCACTGGCCCGCCGGCGTGTCGTTATAAAGCGTCGCCATGACCTGACGCACCCGTTCCTGCGTCTTGTACGGGGCCCCGGCGTAATTGTAAAGGTAGGCCACGTGGTGACATTGCTCGTCGCCCTGCGAGTACTGGCCGATCAGACCGCTGATGTCGGGAATACTCGTCTGGATCGTGGAGTCAGCCGCGAATAACGACTCCAGCTTTTGAATAAACGCCTCGTCACGGCCGTAAAGGGCAATCAGCCCTGGCACGTCGTGCTGAACTCCGAACGCGTATTGCCATGCATCAGCCTCCGTGTACTCGTCTCCGACCAGCGCATTGACGACGAAGGGGCTCCGCCAGGCGCCGTTGGCTTTGCGCCCGCGGAAGAAGCCGACTGTCCTGTCAAACAAGTTACGGTAGTTGGCGCAACGCTGGTAGAAAAGCCGCGCGTCCTCCTGGTGGCCCAGCGCCTCGGCCATCTTCGCCAGGCACCAGTCATCCACCGTGTATTCAATCGTCCGTGAGGTGGCTTCTGCGCGCGGTTTCGACGCCACGAAGCCCAATTCCTTATAGTCCTTAAGGCCATTCCGGTCCTGCATCGCCGTGTCCCGCATCGCCTGGTAGGCAGTCTCGGCATCGAAGCCGTGGAAGCCTTTGAAATACGCATCCACAATCACCGGCACGGAGTGATAGCCGATCATGCACCAGGTTTCGTTCCCCCAGAGCGGCCAGATCGGAGTCGAATGCAGGCCGGATTCCCGGTACTCGGCCAGCATCGCTTGAATCATGTCATCCACCCGGCCGGGCTGGAGCAGGGTCAATAGGGGATGCTCGGCCCGGTAGGTGTCCCATAGCGAGAAGATCGTATAGTTCTGAAAGCCCGCCCCGGAGTGGTTCTTGCGGTCCATGCCCCGATAGGTCCCGTCCACGTCATTAAAGAGGACCGGCGCCTGGCAGCACAGGTAGAGGTTGGCGTAAAAGGTGTTGCGGACGTGCGGGTCAAAGGTCTCGATCTGGACCATGTCCAACAGGTCCTTCCATTGCCGGACGGCGGCCGCCCGGACGCGGTCGAAGTCCCACCCGGGAATCTCCGCCGCCAGATTCTTTCTGGCCCCCTCGATCCCGGTGCCGGAGATGCCGACTTTGACGAGGATGACTTCCTTGGCCGCCGTTTTGAAGCTAACAAAGCCTTTCAGATTCCGTCCCTGCCCTTTGCGGGTGTCCGCCGGGAGACGCTGCTTGTCCTGCTCGAGGCCAAACGAAGCGAACGGCTTGGAAAACTGCATGGCAAAGTAGATCGCACGCCGCCCGCCCCAGCCCTCGGAGATGCGCAAGCCGCTGACAGTTGTGTCGTTCTCGAATTCGAGCGAGGCCTCAACCGTCCTGTTTCCCACGCCATGGACCAGGTCCACGACGATATGGGCGTTCTCCGCCGCCGGGAACGTGTATTTGTGGAAGCCGCAACGGGCGGTCGCGGTCAGCTCCGCCATGATTTGTGGGTCTTGAAGAAAAGCGCGGTAATAGCCGGGTGTGGCTTTCTCCTCTGAGTGAGAAAATCGCGACATATAGCCCTTGCCCGGCGACCCGGCCTCCAGGCGCACCTCACCGACCATGGGCATGACGAGCACGTCGCCCAGGCAGCCGACCCCGGTCCCGGCCAGGTGCGTGTGGCTGAACCCGCGGATCGCCGTGTCCGAGTAGTGATAGCCGGAAGCGCCATCCCACCCTTCGATCGGTGTATCCGGGCTGAGCTGCATCATGCCAAAAGGCACGATCGCCCCGGGATACGCATGCCCATGGTCAGCCGTTCCGACCAGTGGCAGCGCTTCTTCCACTGGATGCGGCCCCGCCCAGGCCGGCGCTGCCGCCAACGCCGGTCCCATCATCACCGCAAGGAATTGAAGAGCATTCATAAGTAAAGGTGTATTCTGGTTATTGGCTGCGATCGCGCCGGAGCGCCGAGATCCGTCTGTGAAAGGGGCGTTCCCGAGTCTCGATCTAAGCATCAGGCGAATAATATCGGGAATGGCATTCCGGCGCAATCACAGAACCAACCAACTCAGCGATTCTCATTATGGCATGGACCAGATCGAGGCGCCGGGTGAGGGCACCCGGCCTACAAGAGGGCGGTTTTGTGGGGGGTGTAGGCCGGGTGCCCTCACCCGGCGGGGATTCACAGGGCCATAATGAGAATTGCTGCAACCAACTCCAGTTCCCGAGGAAAGGGGCGACGCCGACACCCGCCCCTCCCCCAAGAGCGTGCTTTCATCTTTCGTGGGCTCAGCCGCTGCTGGTCTGACTCGAATCAGGCTGACACCCCCTGATCCGTGGAATTAGGGTGGGCCGTTCAGCTTTAGCCACCGTTGATACACCGTCGAGGTACCATCGAACTACCGTAGCACTACCGTAGTACCTAGCCAACACGCTTGGCGGAGTGCCGGGCTGCTGCCCTCCGCACCCCCACCCAGCCGGCCAGTAAGTCTGGCGGATGCCCTTGGGATTCAACGCTTTGGCACTGGGACAACGCCCCGCACCCCTCGCTTGCGCACGCCGAAGGCACGCCGGCTGTCGCCCTGGCTGGAACTGCCGTTGACGTCCACTTGGCCGGTCCAAAGTCCAAAAGCCGCCAGGTCGGCTTGCGGACGGGTAAAAACGGTCAGATGGCCGTTGAAGTCAGTCACTTGGCCCTCGTGACACTCCAACGCCAGATGCTCGTTCAGATGCGTCGCGCCGGCCGGGAACAAGGGAAACCGGCAAGCCTCACGCTTCCCAGTGCTCAATTGGCGGCGGTCGCAGACTTTGTTCTGCCCGATTCGCACCTCCTCCCCGTCCGTCTTTTTGTTTGCCGGCGACCTGACTTGGAATAGTATCGGACACGAGGCCACATGACTCGGGGCACAGCAATTACGATCAGTCATATCTGCAACCAGCCCAGCGCCGGCTCGGGCTCCCGCAGAGGCATGTCCACATGACCCCGGAAGAAAAGGCCCGCCAGCAGATTGACGCGATGCTCACCGCGTCCGGCTGGGCTGTTCAGACCAAGGACACGATCAATCTCTCCGCCTCCCGGGGCGTCGCGGTGTGTGAGCTTTCCTTTGCCACTGGCGAACCCGACTACACGCTCTTCGTTGACGCCAAAGCCCTTGGCACGGTTGAGGCGAAGCCCGAAGGTCATTCCCTGGTCGGCGTCGAGGAACAATCCAACAAATACGTTGCCGGCGTTCCGTCTGGATTGCCCGCGTGGAAATCGCCTCTCCCGTTCTGCTACGAATCCACCGGCTCCGAAACCTGCTTCACCAACCGCCTTGATCCTGAGCCGCGCAGCCGGCGCGTGTTCTCGTTCCATCGCCCCGAGACGCTCCTCGCATGGGTGCAACAGGAAAAGCAACTGGCCCAACGCCTCCGCGAGTTTCCACCGCTCAACCCCGCCCGCCTTTGGCCCCCGCAGGTCGAAACCGTCATCAACCTGGAGACGTCCTTCGCCGCTGGTCTGCTTCGCGCTCTCGTCCAAGCGGCCACCGGCTCCGGCAAAACTTTCACCGCCGTCAACTTCACTTACCGCCTGGTCAAGTACGCTGACGCGCACCGGGTTCTATTCCTCGTGGACCGCGGCAACCTCGGTCGGCAGACCCTCAAGGAGTTCCAGCAGTTCGTGTCGCCCGTGAACAACTACAAGTTCACCGAGGAATACATCGTCCAGCATCTTGCGGGCAACACTCTCGACAAATCGGCCCGCGTCGTCATCGGCACCATCCAGCGCATTTACTCCATGCTCAAAGGCGAACCGGCACCCGCGCCTGACCTCGACGACCTGCCCATTGACGCCGCCGAGAAGTTGTTCAAACAACCCGTCCCCGTCGAATACAACCCCGCTTTCCCCATCGAGGAGTTCGACTTCATCATCACCGACGAGTGCCACCGGTCCATCTACAATCTCTGGCGGCAGGTCCTCGAATATTTCGACGCCTCGCTCATCGGCCTCACGGCCACGCCGTCCAAGCAGACCTTTGGCTTCTTCAATCAGAACCTGGTCATGGAATACAGCCATGAGAAGGCCGTGGCCGACGGCGTGAACGTCGGCTCCGACATCTACCGCATCCAGACGCAGATCACCGACGCCGGCTCGAAGGTGGACGCCGGCTACTTCGTGGACAAGCGCGACCGCCAGACCCGCAAAGTCCGCTGGGAACAGCTCGACGAAGTCCTCGAATACAATGCCGCCGACCTGGACCGCGACGTCGTTGCCCCGGATCAGATTCGCACCGTCCTGACCGCCTTCCGCGACCGCCTGTTCACCGAAATCTTCCCGGGCCGCACCGATGTGCCCAAGACCCTCATCTTTGCCAAGGACGACACCCACGCCGACGACATCGTCCGCATCTGCCGCGAAGTGTTCGGCAAGGGCAACGACTTCTGCCAGAAAATCACCTACCGCACCGGGTTCATCCGCGTCGTCGAAAAGAAGCAACAGCCCGATGGCAAGGAAGTCGAGGAAATCACCTGGAAACGCGCCTCCAGCATGTCGCCTGAGGAAATCCTCGCCGCCTTCCGCAACAGCTACTTCCCGCGCATCGCCGTCACCGTGGACATGATTGCCACCGGCACCGACATCAAGCCGCTCGAAATCGTCTTCTTCATGCGCAGCGTCGCGTCGAAGAACTTCTTCGAGCAGATGAAAGGCCGTGGCGTGCGTGTGGTGTCTGACACCGAGATGGAACAGGTCAACCCCGGCATCAAACGAAAGACCCGCTATGTGATCGTGGATGCCGTCGGTGTCTGTGAGCGGGTCCAGACCGAATCCCGTCCGTTGGAAAAGAAACCCACCGTCAGCTTCGACAAGCTCCTCGATGCCGCCGCGCTGGGCACAACCGAAGTCGCTGCGATCGAATCGCTCGCCGGACGTCTCATCCGCCTCGAACGCCGCTTTGATGCCGAAGTGGAAGCCGAAGTTGTGCAGGCCGCCAAAGGCCAGACCCTCTCGCAAATCGCCAGGGGCCTGCTCGACGCCGTTGACCCGGACAAAATTGCCCAAACCGCTGTAGGCCGGCTGCCCTCAGCCGGCGTGCTCCCAGCCGGCGCGCCCCCAGCCGGCGTGCCCCCAGCCGGCGCCGGGTCAGGGGACCCGGCCTACATGACTGGCGTTTCCTATTCCGAACCAACCACCAAAGAGCTCAAAACCGCTGCCGAACAACTGGCCAGAGCCGCCCTCGCGCCGCTGGCCACGAATCCCGACCTTCGCAACCTGCTCAAGCGAGTCCAAAAGGCCGCCGAGCAGACCATTGACATCATTTCCCAGGACACCCTCCTCTACGCCGGCTCGACCCCGAAAAGCGCGCAGACCAGCGCCCAGCTCGCCACGTCGTTCCGGGACTACATCGAGCAGCACAAAGCCGAAATCACCGCCCTGCAAATCCTCTACAGTCGCCCCTATCGGCAGCGCCTCACGGAAAAGATGCTCAAGGAACTGGAAAAGAAGCTGCGCGACAACCACGCCGCGTGGACCGAGGACCGCCTCTGGGACGCCTTCGCCGCCGCTCGGCCCGGCAAGGTCAAAGGCCGCTCCCAGGCCGGACGCTTCGCCGACCTCGTCGCCCTCGTCCGCTTCGCCCTTGAACAACAGCCCGTGTTGCGGCCTTTCGCAGAATCCGTCCGCGAACGCTTCAACGAATGGCTCATGGACAAGGCCAAGGCCGGCGTCACCTTCACACCCGAACAACTCGCCTGGCTCAACCTCGTCCGCGACCACATCGCCACCAGCCTGAGCATCGAGCCGGACGATCTGGAACTCTCAC
>Ga0182021_10008100_pt1 | contig 12459 bp, 11 predicted proteins | sample 612E3MmetaG_FD_120493 | JGI IMG/M metagenome (GOLD analysis project Ga0182021, IMG submission 120493) | Permafrost microbial communities from Stordalen Mire, Sweden - 612E3M metaG (Illumina Assembly) | ecosystem: Environmental > Terrestrial > Soil > Wetlands > Permafrost | place: Sweden...
TACAATACAGTAAGACCACACAGCTCTTTGGGGTATCGTCCACCGGCACCACAGGTCCGATATCCCCTGGGCTTGCCTATGGCAGAACAAATTAACTAACTTTGCATTGGCACCACAACAGGGGGCTGGTCACATGTAAAGATAAGTCAAACAACGAAGAGCTACAGTCTGCTCAAATATATGATTGACAATCTCATAGAGGCTTCTGCAGTCTCACATTCAACCAATTTAGTTAACGCTTTGGCCGTCGCACTAGAACAATCTGATACGCGTATCATTTCGAGCGCAGAATTGGAGACTTGCGCAAGTCGACTGTCCGACGCGCCTTGGCATCTGCACTATAGAACGCTGTCAGACCAAACTAAAGTCTGGACCTTGGGATTTGACTGGGAAGTTCCTCTCATCGTGCAGGTTTATTGTATGGCTGATGAATATACAGGACAGAAACTCTCCTTGGTAGTTTCGCTCATTTTGCACGCAAACGCTCAATTGATTGGAGAAGTAGTCAAGCAGTTCGGTGGGAACAAAGAGGGAGCATTTGTCCTCAACATTTGCACAGAGGGGGAATTCCGGAAAAATGTCGATTCTTCCTTCATGGGTCGAAGGAATCATCCTGGAATTGCGTCTAGCACGACCGAGTCCAATGTTCCGTGGGGAGAAGAGCAACCCCCAACTTTACTCATCGTGCATGACGATTACGAGTCTTTAGCTGACATTGCGTTGAATCCCGACAGCCATGCTTTTGTTTGGTTACTTATGAATCTTCATCGGGCACTAGTAGTACACTGCACGCATCAAGATCGAAAGGACACGAAACGTCTTGCTAGAAAGGCGAGAGAGTTCTGTGAAGCAATACTTTCTTAACTGTCTTGTGCCACCGTGGCTCGCGTGTCCTTCCCCGTCAAAGATTCATTGTTGCAGCCCTTTCAAAGTGTCCATAATCCGCTTTTGGTCGAACAGCGCCACTACCCTCACCAATCGAACTTCGCAGACTCCTCCACGCTACGGTTTTTCTTCAGGCGATTTTGATCGGCGCTTCAGATGTCCCTAAGATTGATCGTTTGTATTTCCGCCTCCCTCTCAGTATGTTCTCACCGCGTCAGCTACTGACAATCTATCCCAGTCCAGAGACCTAATCTACTACGGCCTGAAATCAGGCCGTTGGTTTAGGTCTTTTTGATTTCAATCAGATCGGATCCATGTAGCTTCACGCAACGCGAGGGGAATCGCACAATCTTTCAAACATACCGACGCTGGTGATGGATCTCATTCTTGCCAATTCCGCTGGCGCTGTGTGCGGAATTGAACATTTTTCATACACCGTCTGAACAATTCTACCTCCAACAATTCAGCACTGCCTTTCCCCTCTCTCGGTCTCATTTTTGTTCCGGTGTTGGGAAGTTACCTCCCGACACTTCATGTAGATTGCCGTTTCCAGCCAATTTCGGCCTTCCTGTTGCTCTATATCATCGGCACATAATACATAATGTGCCATTGATATATTGACGACTGCTACGTATATTAACGGCACATAAGAATCAATGTGCCAATAGCATAAGTCCCCTGATGCCAACACTGGAGCTACAACCCTTCATCCTCAAATTCATTGCTGACAAAACATACTTCAGTACCAAGGCGATCAAGGCAAGCGTTGCCAGACGAGGGCTGAAGCATAACGCGACCACGATCAATCAGTATTTGCACAACCTGAAGACGCAGGGGAAGATCTTCGACGCCGGCCGCGGTTGGTACTCCACCATTTCGCAACCATACACGCAGTACACTGCTCCCCTGAAAGAGCTTGTGTCCCAAATCTCCACGAAATTCCCTTTTCTTGAATTCGCGTGCTGGAGCACTGAGCAATTCCAGGGATACGCACACCACATGATGGTGCGATTCGTCCGCTTCGTCTACACTGATACCGATTCTATGTCATCAGTGGCAGAGTTCCTGAAGAACAACAACTACGATGCACACCTGAATCCGCGCAAGGGAGAGGTCGAGAAATATTTCACGCCCTCACAGACGACTGTCGTTGTTCGTCCGACCGTCTCTGAGGAACCTCTCGATGGTCACTACGCAACCGTGGAGAAAATGCTGCTCGATTTGTTTGTCGAGAAGGACAAACTCTTCCTCATGGATGAAGCCGAGTATAACCGGGTTTTCCAAAACCTTGCGCTTTCCTATCGCATCAACCTGGCCCGCCTCCTTCGTTATGCTGATCGCCGCAAAGTGAAAGGAGCGTTTGTCAAGAGCGTGCTTGCAGAATCCTCCGATGCAATTCTCATGTAAGGAGATACCGTTTTCATGATCAATCGACAATCATTCTCCCGGGAATGGATCCTGAAACAAAAGGATCGATATCCAAAAGCCGATCCCCTTCTTATTGAGCGTCAAATTTATGCATTTGAGTTGCTTGGATTGCTGGCAGCTTCCGGCAAACCATTTGTCTTCAAGGGAGGAACCGCCCTGCTCCTTCTCCTTCCAACGGCGCGTAGACTCTCCATCGACATTGACATCGTGGGGGACTTCTCACTCGAGGAATTGAAAACTTTCTCTGCCGGCTCGGTCTTTATCCGCGTCGTTGAGGATGAACGGGAGCCGAATGACGTTCCAAAGAGACACTTCAAGCATTATTACGTATCTGCCATCGATGGTCGTGAAAACTATGTCCTGCTCGATGTCCTCTACACGCCCAATGGCTATCCGGCCTTGAAATCGGTTTCACTTATGAACGACCTCTTTGTCGTCGAGACGAAGAGATCGGTGATGACCCCGACAATCAACGGTATCACAGGTGACAAATTGACGGCCTTCGCTCCCCACACGCTGGGCGTCCCCTATGGAAAGGGGAAGTCCATGGAAATCATCAAGCAACTATTCGACCTTGGCGAACTCTTCGGTCACGTGGATGATTTCTCAGAGTTATCCGCATCGTACAAGAGTATCTGGCATCAGGAAAGCCGCTTCCATGCTCAGAAATTCACGATCGCACAAACACTCGACGACACCATCAACACTGCCTTGATCCTCAGTCAGGCAAAGCTCAAGGGGGCTGTGCACAGTGCCGAGTTGGATGAGCTGCTCCAAGGCATCAGCCAGCTCAAAAGCTATTTTCTTGGCCTGAAATTCAACATCGATGACGCTCGAGTCGCCGCAGCGAAAGCTGCATTGATTGCGGCGATAGTAACATCCGAACGCTTGCCGGCGAAAGCTGATGAGGTCAAGTATACGCCATCCAAGCTCAAAGAGATCGAAACTGCGGTTCTCGGTGGTCGGTTCCAAATCCTGAATAAGCTCAAAGCTCTCAGTCCGGAGGCCTTTTACTACTGGTGGGTAATCTCCCGGCATCTGCAATAGCGTGGTTTCAGCACGCTGAAATCATGCGCCCTTTTCTATGGGAGTTCGTTGCCGGCCGCCAGGCAACAGCGCTTCGCCCGGGGTAAATCGCAGCATATTTGATTTGCACTTTAACACAAGCAGCCGCGGAAAGAAACCCCTTCTCACTCAACATCAGCCGCAAGGATTGCGATCGCTAGGTCGTTTTGAAGTCCGGTTGAGCCTTTTCCGACCCCCGCGTGCCTGTTGCGGTTTGTTTTTCTTTCCCCCCTTCTGTACATTCCTCCAGCGTCGAGTTCATCCGACCAACACACAGAGAGTCCCAGAGACCTTGAGTCCAAGAGACCTATACCCTTCGCGGCAATAATTGCTGCGGAACTAGGTCTTTTTTGTTTCACCTTAATCTTGGACTCGACATGCCCCCTGCAAAACAGGTTTCTCGCTCTCGCATTCCCTTCGACCAACCCACTCCTATCGACAACAAATCAAAATTGATAATTTTGGACGCAGATGGTCATATCTGCGGAGAACTGGCGTACGGCATCTTGACAATCCAAACGAGGAAGGTAGATCCCACTGAGCGTCAGGTAATTCGAATCAATACTAATGTTCGTCCCAACACCTTTGAAATCTCTCGGGAGAAAAAGAAAAAAACCTGAACATCTCCGGGCGAAGATGTTCAGGCCCCCACCGATTCTTGCCGACCTCCTACAGAGCCGGCATATCCTACCGCAGGCTTTGCTTTCAACCCTTCCCACCTTGAATCGACCGTGCCACCTGCCGGCTGGTCCTGAGTGCAAATTTAACCTCGCCAAATCCCTTTTGCAAGACAATCCCATTTGCATAATTGAGCACTTCGAGAGGAGCGACTCATCAGCTGACGAGCTTATTCTGCAAATTGAATCCATTTGCATTCCAGTAGACATCTTCCTTCCTTGGATTTGCCCACCACGGGCTTCTTTACTTTGATCGTCATCTGCGTTTCAGTTGTTCCCTCGTTGCTCACATTGTAACCTCATAGCCCACCCTGAGTCCCAGAGACCTTTGAGTCCAAGAGACCCCTCATTGTGAGGATTGAGCTGTGCCTCACAGTCATCTCTTGCTCGCGTTTTGATCCTGGACTCTCCTCCCTTCATAGGCCGCTGCGCTGCAATCACGAGACTCAAGGCGAGAATTCCCGAGCTCTCCGCCGATACCGAGCCCCTTGTGATCATTGGAGAGCCGGGGGTCGGCAAAACGTTGTTTGCCAGAGCCATTCATGCCCGCAGCCCCCGGCGAGCATTGAAGTTTCAATCGGTCAATTTCAGCATCCTGAGTGAACGTGATCAGCGGGTAGCTCTCCTGGGCGGAGTTCCTCCCGAGCTTTCGACCACACGGCGCAGCTGCCTTGAACTCCCATCGACCGTCATACTTAAGCACGTCGACTGCACAAACCCATTCCTCCAGGAAAGACTTGCCGAGGCGTTGACCAAGAAGAAGGTCACCAGACTTGGATCGGACGATGTGGAGCTCGTTCATTCCAGGCCGGTTTTTGCTCTCCTGCTGCCGGTGTCGCGACTTTATCAAAAGGGAAGAATCATTGAGCCACTCTTCCGCAAGCTCAGAGAATTTGACAGCATTGCCATCCCTCCCCTCCGCGAACGGAAGGAGGACATCCCACTGCTGATCGATTACTTTCTAAATGAGTTTCTTGATCGCTGGAACATCCGGGGGGCAGGCCGTGCAGAGGCTTCTCAAACGCTGAAGCGCAAAGGGAGAATAGAGACAGGACTGCTTGGATTGCTACGGCGACAGCAATGGAAGGGTAATGTCCTCGAGCTCAAGGCCTACATCCGCAACGTCCTGTTGGTCAATCATCGGGGATGTGTTCAGGAGATGGAGAATTTCGAGGTGATGAAAATGATTTTGATGGCGGAGGAAGGGAGCGACTTCTCTCTCCGGCAGTATCTCTCTGTCATCGAGGAGGGGATAATCAATCGTGCTTTGACAAGAAATTCCGGAAGTCTATCAAAAACCGCTCATCTGCTGGGAATGAGCGAACGCTCGTTCAACCGGAGGGCGGGTTCACATCAAGGATAGTATCTGGACCTGTTAGAGAACCCTGCACCTCGGACCAGTCACAGAACACCAAGTTGACCGCTGTCTTCTCAGCCACAGGCTGATGCGCCTCTGGCGCAAAAGAACAGGAACATACTCGTTGCTATCGCAACGACACGGGTGAATACTATTCTCTTGTTGAGCGCTCCCCCGCGAAACCCCGCTTTCTTCAGCGGGGACTCCGATCTTTTATTAAGTGTTAGGCGGCGTGCAACGTCACGAGAGAATCATGTTCTCAACGAAGTCTAAAAATTGTGCTTGCGTCGCAAACTTGTCCCGGTTCAGAATGATTGCATGAAATCCGGACCAGAAGGTACGCAACAATCGGGTCAGCAATTCGAGATTTTCGGTTCGTTTCCCATGATGTATGTAGGAGCTGCGGATAGCGTAGGCGCGCCGTATGAGTTCGAGTATGCTTTTTCTATCGGGCAAGGTCTGTGAAGCAACAAACGCTAACCTGATTCCAACGGAGTATTGGATGGGCTCACTGGAATTGGAAAGCAACATCGTTTCCATTGACGCCAGGGCAAAAACGAGCCTATCTTGGAAATCATTAGAGGTGACACTCTTCGCAAAGAGAGTTATCGAGGTGAGTAGCAATTCCTCGAATTCTGAGTGGTTGTCTTTGATGAGAATTTCTCCGAGTGCAAAAAGGCCGCCTGCTTCCATCATGTGCAACATTGTGGCATCTACGACGAACTTAAATTCGCCCTTGCTAGCTACTTGGGTAGTAACCCGAGGAATCTCGTCATCGAATACGAAATAATGGCTTACGGGAACTTGGGCGTGGCCCATTCGCCCAAAATAGGATGCAATCTGCGGATAGAAGATGGTTGGTGAGAAGAAGCGCAGAAGTGCTAGGGTTCTCTCAGTTTCGTCCGTTGCGATTTCCGTGGCCCGGGTTGGCTCTGCGGATGTTGCCACCGTCGCGAAGACAACGCCTTGATACTTTTCCTGAATCTGCCTGAGCATTCGCGGATCGGCTTGCGGGTTCTTCTCGAGAAGGACCTTCTCAAGGTGGTCAAAGTAATCGGATGTATAGAAATCAAACGTAACCTTGCCTACTGTGAACGGTCGCTCAATGACAAGATGAGCGATCGGAATGGCGATCTTTCGTTCCTTGATTTCTTCCTCTGCTCGTGCCAAGAGGTAGCCAACGAAAGATTCTGAGGACACTAGAGAGCCTTTGTACCGATGCTCAAACCAATCGAAAAGAGTCTCCAGAACGAACTTGGTGCTCAAGCAAGATCTTGTTGCAGACCTGGAGACAATTCGGTCCACAAGTTTCTCGGATTCTCGGTAATCGGGATGATCAAGGCCAACGGGACCCTTTTCAGTTGGGAAGAACTTCGATGTCTGGTTTCCAAAACCGTCGATAGTACCCGACTTGCCGAGTCTATGAAAATCCTTGTCAGTGATCTTGACAGACGGAACATGCGAACTAGAGAGAGTCCTTTTCGGAGCCTCGGGTCCCTTCGCAGCCTCATGCCCCGTCGGAGCGGGGCGCAGAAGCAGAAGAAGCTCATCAGCCTTCTGGTTGAAATAATCCTCGGCCGGTTTCGGAAACGAGATTTTCACGATTGATCCTCCGATTACATCTGCTGAGGTGCATGGCGCCTAACGTTTAGGCAAACCGCAGTGCCGTTATGAACTCCAATGACCGAGAGGCTCGTGTTTGCCGATCCCCCTTAATTTCTGCTCCTCAACGGACAGAATTTAACATGCGCCAAGGAGTTTTTCTCTGTTCATCCTACCGCCTTCTCTCTACTTCCCCATTCAATATAGGTTCTGTTATGCGCAGGCAACGTTCTATGTTGATGGCGTCTTGCCTCACGGCAATAAATGCCGGGAAGACCATCTAAAGCAAGTCACCGTAAGCCCATATTATGGTACCAATGATGATAAACCAAAACCCGATATGAGCGGCTTGGATATCCAGATATTCTTGCCTGTCTGATTCAGTTTCATCCGGCGTTGGAGCAGCATGTCCTCCATCAACCATATGTTCTGCATGAAAGAATTCCTTAACACCTAGACGAATAAGACGACGAGCTGCTAACACACCACCTGTCAATGTGAGAATTGAACCCGACCTGGCAAACCAAAGCCAGTTACATGAAACAATGCTAAGAGTAATCGAAAATGCAATCCACATCATGCAAAGACAGACAATAGATAGAGTATTTGTGAGTGTTCTTGACGCCATGTTAAAACCTCTTCTGCGTAAAACGAACCTAACGCTTGCACGTTTCTGGATGTTGCCAGGCCCTAGTCATGCTTTTTTGGGTGAGCGGCAAATCCCATCACAGTACAAAACTTTGCTTGCTCCAAACGTTTACGCAAACCGCCGAGCCCTTCAATTACACAAAAGAATCAACTCAGTTGTGCTTCTTATTCGAGTCCGGGACGAAAAATTGATCCGGTCCCCTCTTGATTGCTTCCGGATTCACGATCTTAAGCTTGAAGTCTATCGTGCTGTCTGGTTGATAGAATAGCATCCGATCTTCCGTAACCTGTGGTTGGACTAATCTCATTGTACTGGTAATATCTCCCGACTGGCTGCCGGGACTTAACTTGATCGGAACCACGACAGGAACGCTCTTCGTGACGGTCAAGTCATAGCATATCATGCGCATGAAGCCAGCAGCCGAGACTCGGAGTTCGTACACACCAGAAGGGATATTTGAAAGTCGGTAGAAACCATTCGTGTCAGTATGAGCGAGAAAGGAAGTGTTAGTAAGGGTAACAGTGGCGTTGGCAACTGGGAGGCCTGATGATCCCGATGTTATGACACCACTGATTACACCAGATGCTGGCTGAGCTTGAGACTGCGAAAAGGCCAGAAGTATGAGTGTTATACGCAGGACTCTCATGGCTAACCCCATATTATTAGAAGGAAGATAATCGCCTCAGTTCGAATAGTCGTTTTCGTAAGATTGTCCTGTCGGGCAAGTGTTCACCCTATCAGAATTCACTGTGATGATCGTTTCTTTCGCCAATAGCCGAAACCGAAGATTCCCAACCCTCCCAAAACAAATATGTTTGCAGCGAGACTTAGATTCTTGCCGAGGTAAAAACCCTTCGGCTCGAACTTCATTTCAAGTTTGTGAGTCCCCGGCGGAACAACCACGGCACGGAAAAGATAGTTCGCACGGTAAATGGGTATTTCGTTACCATCAACGAAAGCCTTCCAACCGATAGGGTAGTAGGTCTCACTCAGAAACAACAGATTGTTGCCGGTCGTGGTTGTTGTCAGTTCAAGGTTGTGCATGTTGAACCGCGTAAATTCAGCCCGGGCCAGAGGGCTTGCCGGCTCGATGGAAATCTTTGGGTTCTCCTGGAAATACATCACTTCGCGCGGATCAAAGGACATCGATGCGATCTTGTTCAGGATCGTGATCCCGTCTGCAACTTCATACCGGTTCACGAAGAACGCACGGGGGAGCGCAACCGAGTTGTCGTAGACCTTCATGTCGGGGCCGTTGTAGACCGGTCTGAGCCCCAGGGTAGAGTCGACAGTAGGCGACAGAATGTACTTCACATTCATCAAAACCCAGAGCAGCGGATTTCGCAGTCCGACGACTTCCGCCACATCCTGATACGCACGCATCTTCGCTCCCTGGTATCCATAGGCATTCTGAAGCCGCCAGTAAGCGAACATGTTGTTGTACCGGGGTTGCCCGTTTTCGAGTTCCAGGATGCGGAAGAGCGTGGAATCCCCTTGCAGAAATTTCGCGTACGCCGGAGTAGCGAACAGCTGCTGGGTGACTGAACGGTCATGGACCTCCTCCGGCTTGGAGTCTACCCTCCAGAGATCGGTCGCAATGACGATGGTCAGGATGGCTGCAAACGTCGTCAGCTTCATCTTTCTTTGAATGAAGTAATACGCGGCGCCGAACGAAACGATCAAATATGTAATCGCCATATAAATATCGTTCGTGGCTTGTCCAACGAGCTGTGCAGAGATTTCCTTGGTGGCCTGTGGCGGCACTTGCTGGAAGAACTGTTCGACGATGCGATCCTTCGGGAGACCAATAGTATATGCACTTGCATATCCGTTTTGAATGCTCTGCCGGGACACGAAACTCTCGAACGTCAGGGCGAGAATAACGAACAAGGCCAAGGTCACGCCGAGCCACACGAGAAGGGACTTCTTCTGTTTCTCGAGTTCTGCCCCATGGAGTTGTTCGCGTTCACGGAAGAGAGAAGCGATTCCGTAGGCAGCGAGGATCGGAACAAAGATCTGGATCAGGACCAGAATCATCGAAGGAATACGAAACTTGTTGAACGACGGGAAGTACTTGTACATCAAATCATAGAGGATGGAAAACTCCCTTCCAAATGCGATGAGAAGAGAGATTCCGATCATCAGTCCCAGATACTGAACGAACGGATCCTTGCGGTTCTTTGCGAAGCCGTAAACTGCAAGTAGAAGGACGATCAATCCCATGTATTGCGGAGCAAGGGTGAACGGTTGGGGGCCGGTGTAGAAATTGAGCATCGCATTCTGATCGCGGGTCAGGATTCCCCGGTAGTTTTCCTTCCCAAACCCATACCAAGAAGGAACGAGCCACGTCATCATTTCACCGGGGGCAAAAGACCAACCCGTCGCATAATCGTAGTCAAGTCCACCTTGAATGGTCTTTGAATCGGGGGCTTGATTCGTGTTCACGATCGGGTTGGAGCCCCGGATGGAATATGGGCCATATTCCCAGACGGAAAGGTACTTGTCGGCATCCATCGAAAACGCGAGTGCACTGGCAAGAGCGAACACGATGCCTGCCCGGAGGATACCCTTCCAGGGAGATTCTGTCCCGGCTTCGGTGGCCTGTCTCTTGACCAGAAATGAACGGATGAGCATGAACAGGAGGTACGTCCCAACTGCCAGATACACGTAGAAGATCATCTGGATGTGGCTCGGCATGTAAGAGAAATGAATCAGCAGCACGAGAAGGAAGGCCTGGAACCAGCTCAACCGCTGCCGCAGCCGTTCAATGACATAGAAGATGAAGGGAAAGAACGCCATAACGGCAATCTTGGTGTTGTGTCCCGACATCACCCAAATGATGATATACATTGAAAATGTAGCTGCAAAGGCAGCGATAAATGCTGCAAACTTGCTTTTCACCTTGTCGTAGGCGAAGAGGTAGATTCCGCATGCGAAGACGAAATAATAGAATAAGACCCATCCCTCCGGTGGATGAAGCATGATGTAGCTGAATCCCGTCGATACGTAGGAGAGGACCTGCGCCGTTAGATCAAATACGCGATCACCTCCGACGGTGAGGCTCCCATAGGATGGCATGCCGCAGAAGATATAGGGATTCCAAAGTGGGAAAACACCTTCGGCCTTGGCATCAGCCAGGAAGGTATCAAAGCTTCTGCTTGCCATTTGGTCGACGTCGTTGAACGTCTTGCCGTTGAAGACAAGCTGGTTGAAGAACAGCACAAGGCTGAGAAATAAAGCCGCTATCGCGACCAGGTGCTGGTACCGAACGGGAATCAGCGGCGTTTCGCCGGTAGTCTGTCTGCCGCCGGCTCGTTCTTTATTTGCTTTGCTCATGGCATGATACGGTTGAGTTAGGTCAAGGAAGAAGAAAAATGATTCTTGCCGATCCACGACAGCATAGGCTCCCCTTGTGATCGTGGAAGGATGTAAACGGTGCGAGAGGGTAGTGCAAGTTAGCCACTACCGCCAACAAATCCAAACCACAGTGTCCGCCGAACCCAATAAGATCCAACCGTTAGAGGCGGGCATTGATCTGTGCCGTCGAAAAACAAGAACCTAATGGCTGCTATCGCGACGACACCGGTGAACGCTATTCTCTTGTTGAGCGCTCCCCCGCGAAACCCCGCTTTCTTCAGCGCGGACTCCGACCTTTTATAAAGTGTTATGCGCCGCGGTTACTATTTTCTCCGGAACGTCGGCCTAGCAAACCAGTAGACCAAGAACCAAGGAAGGACAAAGAAGACAATCCGTCCAGAGTTTGGTTGGCATGCGACTTGAGCTTTCCTCATCCAACGTCCGGGGATGGTGTAAACTGCATGAAAACGAGCTGAATCTTCCTTATACGAAAGCTGATACCATGACAAATCGGCTGGGTTAATATTGGCAAGGCGGTGAATTTCGGCCCCTGTCACTGAATCGTGCACGTATTGAATGTTTCTGGAATCTTCATTTTGAACATCGAGAAAGAACATTGAAGCCATGAGAAAAAGCAACGAGAGGTAAACGATGCGAGTGAGCTGCATTGTCTCTACCTTTGACACAAGAGTGACAAGCGCGGCCAAGAATGAAATGAAGATGATTCGAGCCTGCATGGCACCGCCTTCGCTCGCGGTTCGAGCAATAGCTGCCGATGAACTTTCTTGCTGAAGCACGGAGAGCAATTGCGCGTTATGTTGAGCTGAATTGTTGTCAGCTGTCGAGAGACTGTCGATGCGCACGAGTAACCGGAGAGAGCTCGTGTCAACCGGCAATGGGGGGCTGCCTTGGAAAGCAACGATTACGGCAATTGCGACAACGATGAGAAGAAAGTAGTCCCAGAATATTAGTTTCTTAGGCCGGGACGGATTCTTTGTCGACATATGTTTCGGCTCCTAGTTAATCGAAATTTGAGGACATCAGAATCACGGGCTCCGCTACGTGGCGCATAACGCTTAGGCAAACCGCAGTGCCGCCGAACTCCACCAAATCTCTATTGTGTGAAGCGGTCATTGAGCGAGTGAAGGAGTCGAACAAAGGTCTCGAACATACTCGCTGCTATCGCAACGAAACGGGTGAATACTATTCTCTTGTTGAGCGCTCCCCCGCGAAACCCCGCTTTCTTCAGCGGGGACTCCGACCTTTTATAAAGTGTTATGTGAAGTTGTTTTGCGGCTATCGCGCAACAATCAACTGCGCAGGTCCGATTAGTTCACTGGATTTATTGACTCAACAAGTGATATGACAAATGGATTGATTGTCAGCGTGTCTGATTCTGGACTCGGCTGAATGACCTGCAATAGAGTCTTGCTTCGTGA
>Ga0182021_10008101_pt1 | contig 12458 bp, 10 predicted proteins | sample 612E3MmetaG_FD_120493 | JGI IMG/M metagenome (GOLD analysis project Ga0182021, IMG submission 120493) | Permafrost microbial communities from Stordalen Mire, Sweden - 612E3M metaG (Illumina Assembly) | ecosystem: Environmental > Terrestrial > Soil > Wetlands > Permafrost | place: Sweden...
CGGACAAAGAAACTGATGAAGCGATTTCCGTTAATCTGACTCCCGAGCAGTATGATCTCGTCAAGTCCAACCGGTATGTAAAATATTTCCTGAACGGAGACTCAACCGGCGTGTCTTTAGATATACAAAGGCACACAGAAGGGCAGATCATTTTCAATTTCCAATTCAAGAAGGTAGATATTGTGAGAATGCTCAAGGCGAAACATGTCTGTCAAATGCTGCAGATCAGTAACAGCCTGCTCATGAACCTGGTCAGGTCAAAGAAGATCAGAAGCTTCAAGGTCGGCAGGCTCAGACGCTTCCTATTGCAGGATGTCCTTGATTATCTCTCAAGGAGTGAAGAGCTTACAGAAAGCTCAGATTTATAGAACTTTAGTAGTTTCGAGTGTTTCATTCAGCCATCGAGGAGGTTATGAATCTATGTATTACGAGTACTGGGGTCTGCAAAAACCGCCTTTTGACAACGTCCCTGACCCGACGATGTACTCAGATTCTCATTCTTCAATGGAGAACGCCATAGCAGAGACTCTCTTTGCCATTGATGAAGGGAATGAATGCATTGCGGTAATAGTGGGTGACGTCGGTCTGGGTAAAACCTTGTCACTGCGGATTATTATTGATTCTCTCGATCATGAAAAATATAAAATCGCACTGGTGACAAATCCCGATATGTCCTTCATTGAGCTGTTGAAGGAAATTATTGGCCAGCTTGCCGGCAGTAAGTGTGAAGAAAGAAGAAAGATTGATCTCCTCGAAAAATTCAACAAGATATTGTTTGACACTATAGATTCAGGCAAAAAGGTTTTGATATTTATCGATGAGGCAAATGCAATATCGCCCACCAATTTGGAAAGCCTGAGATTACTCACGAATATGCAGGATGATCAGAAGAATTTATTTACTATCGTCCTTGCAGGACAGTTGGAACTGGCCCGAAGATTGGAACACCCGAAACGCGCCAACCTTTTGCAACGCATAGGGACGTTGAGCAGGATTGATAAAATAGAGTCCGAGGGTCTCTTGAAGGGTTACGTGGAAACCCGGCTGAAGCTCGCAGGAGGAGCAAGGCAGATTTTTGCTGATGATGCATATGGTTTCTTGTGGGAGTATTCTGAACACGGCGTACCCCGTCTGATAAACAAGATGTGCAAATTATCGCTGAAGGCGGGGGAGACAAATGAGTTCATGCAGGTTTCCGGGGAGGTTGTTCGTCAGATCGGCGAGCGCTTCCGGCACTTGACGGGGCCTGCCATCCCGAAGAGGAAGCCGCGAAAGCGGTCTGACGGTGAGGTTGTCGCACAAGCAGCAGAGAAAGAAGCGGTACAGGCTTCCGATGATCACGGGGCTCTTTCCGTTGAGGCCTTCAAGGAGCGACGCCGTACCAAAGATGCCGAAGGGTCGCAAGAAAAGGAGATCATTGCAGAGAAGGAAAGGACTGTGGATGTGCCTGCGCCCTCTCTCGAAGAGCGTACGCTCAAAAACGACATTTCCGTAGAGGTGGAGGTAGGCGGTTTGAAGTTTGCGGTGAATATTCCCCACCACATTTTCAAACAAGCTCAATCGTCCACGCATGAGCATCGGATGAAGATAGCCGGCACTCTGGCGGCGCAGATCATGAAAAAGCATGAAGAGCTCGTAGCTGCACCGTCAGTTGATCCTATTTCCATGTGGAGTGAGCTGCGTGAGCTTATCGCGGGCAAACTGAAATGAGAGGCCGGCATAAATCCTTACGGTCTCTTTATCAAAGATTTTACGTTGTAAGCTCGTGGAGAAGGTGCTCTGCCCTTGTCTTTTGCGGATTTATAGAAAGGACAAAGTGAAGCCTCCGGATTAGTTCTTCCTTCTTTCCGCTGTCCGGACTTGTACGGTAATCCTCATACTGGATCTGAGCGAGATTAATGTTAGCTTCTTCTTGATAGGGGTTTAACGCAAGAGATTTCTGGTAAGCCGTAATTGCTTCTTCAGGTTGGCCCGTGATTTCAAAAATAGACCCCAAATTATTCCATGCCTCGGGGTTCTTTTTATCTATCGCCAGGACATTCTTAAAGAATCCAATACCCTTATTATAGTCGCCTAACTGGACATACAGGGTCCCCAGGTTAAAGAGGACTTTGACATGGGAGGGATCCCTTTCGAGGACGCCTTGATATTCTTGTATTGCTTCATCGAACATATCGTGGCGGTCATACAGAAGGGCTAAAAAGAACCGCGGTGTCACGGCATCGGGGTCGGCTTCAATGGCTTTTTTATACTGTTCTACGGCTCCGTGATAATCTCCTTCCAATTCGAAGACGTGGCCTATATTAAACATCGCTTCAATATTGCCCGGGCTGAGTATCAGCGCCCGTTCATACATCTGCCGCGCACGTCCCAACCTTCCCATTCTCTCGTAGACATAGCCGAGGTTGTTGTAAGCTTCGGGATTATTGGGTTCGAGTTTAGCCACCCTCTCTAAGCATATCAGGGCCCAGTCGTAATCTTCTCTCTGGAGGTAAATGAATCCGAGGTTAACATAGGCATCCGTAAACCTTGGCTCAAGAATGATACTCTTTTTGTATGCTTCTATTGCCTTATCGGATTGTGGATCAAGAAGGTCATATCTGCATCCCTCCATGAACCATTCCCTGGCTGGATTCTGTTCATCCATCAGCACGCGCTCCTGCTTCTGCAGTAAGTCTTAAATAAAAGATGTCAAAGTTACCTATCAACTTCAATCAATTCCCGTCAAGGTTAATAGTCGGCACATTTGTTTAATTTCTTAAGTGCCCATTTTTCAGGACGTCACTTTGCTATTTCCTTTTCCGTCAAATAACAAGCCGGATCGGAAGCCCATATGTCTCCTGTGAGCGCTTCCGCCCGAGCCCGGAAATTTCCACCGCAAATATCGAGCCAACGGCAATCGGCGCATCTTCCTCTTACGTATTTCTTTCTCTCTTTAAGCCTGAACATCAGCTCGTTTGACGTATCCATCCATATCTCGCTGAAGGGACGTTCTCTGACGTTGCCAAACGAGACACCCCGCCAGAACTGATCGGCATGCACCTCGCCGTCCCAGCTCACGCAGCCTATGCCGCTGCCGGAACTGTTACCTTCGTTCACCATAAGGAGTGCAATAGCTTCCTTTGCTCGTTCGGGATCATCTTCGAGAAGGCGCATGTAGACATAGGGTCCGTCGGCATGGTTGTCTACTGTTAGTATCTCTTTGGGCTTTCCCCGGTCGAAGAGGTCCGTGGTCCTTTCCATGATAAGGTCCAGGACCCGCCTTTTTTCATCCTGGGATAGGTCTTCTTTGACCAGCTTCGAACCGCGGCCGGAATAGACTAAGTGATAAAAACATGCACGGGGTATGTTCTCCTTCTCCATGAGTTCGAAGAGGGCAGGAATATCTCCAATATTTTTCCTGTTCATCGTGACACGCATTCCCACTTTGATTCCTTCATCCCTGCAGATTCTGATCCCTCTCAGGGTCATATCAAAAGCTCCTTTTACGCCCCGAAAGGTATCGTGCGTCTTCTTCATCCCGTCCACACTTACGCCGATGTAGGAAACGCCGACTTTCTTGAATGTGTATGCGAGTTCTCTTGTAAGGAGGGTCCCGTTGGTCGATAAGACAACCCTCAAACCCCTGTCTACGGCGAACTCGGCCAGTTCAGGGAGGTCCTCTCTTATCATGGGCTCACCGCCGGAAAAAAGGAGGACCGGTGATCCGAAAGAGGCAAGATCGGATATCAGCTTCTTCCCCTCGTCTGTGGTCAGTTCATTGCTGTATGTGATATTCTGTGAGCTTGAGTAGCAGTGTATGCAATTGAGATTGCACCTTCTGGTCATGTTCCAGACGACCACAGGCCGTTTATGCTTCTCATCGCCGTAGCGAAGCGAATCCATAGTTTCCGCTTTGCCACAGCATAGTCTTGATATGCTTATCATAAATTTGTCTCAGAGCCTAAGTTCATACCCGGCCGGAAACGGATCTCTAACCTTTTGTTGAGGGCAATTCAGGAGGTTAAATGCTATTCCGAGAGGATAGATCGTTCCGCAGCTGTTCATATCTGCCTGTCATTTTAGTCTATCGTCCGAACGGTTGCAAGTTTTTATAACTTGGTGCTCTACAGCATGGTTTCAAGGGCAAAGACTGCTGCGCCGGGGGTGTGCTGACGGTCATCAACTTGACGATGATAGGGGAAGATCAAAATAAATTCATATATGGACGTTTAACTCTCGTCTCTCCAGGCGTCTTTCCGAGAAAAAAACCTGATCATTCAGTAGTTCCCAGGCGCGTTCCTTACTGAAATCGGAAACGTGTCCATCCTCGATGGCTACGACGCCCTGGTCCCTGAGGTCCCATAAGACCTGTTGAATCTCAACAGGCTCTTTCCTCGTATACATGGCGAGCTCGTGAAGCGGATCGCCGTCGCCCGGCATGGGCCAGTTCATGAGAAAATATAGGACGGTAATCAATCTCGTCCAGGCTTGGGTAAGTTCGCCCAGGGCGTTGCCAGTTTCCCTGATTCTGATCGAGAATTCTTTGAGCATAAAAAGAGACACATCGCCGCTTTCCCGGAGCAGGCTGCGAAAAGTGTCGCTGTCAATTACGGCCACGTTGCTGTCCTCAGTCGCTTGTACGGAAGCGGTACGAGGCGCTTCGATCAGAGCCGCCATTTCGCCGAAGTACTCTCCCGGCCCCATTTCGGCAAGGACCTTCTTTATCTGGCCGGCAGTCTTCTCCACACGCATGTTACCCATGAGGATGTAATACATTTCCTGCCCGGTGTCTCCCTGTCTGAAAACATAAGCGTCTTTGGGATACATGCGACCGAATTTTCTGAACAGGCGTTCCTCGATTTTCATGATTTTTTTCCTGGGTTTTAGGAAGGCCTTTTCAAGGAGGATCAGATTTCTTCTCTGGTAAGAAGAAATAAGCTCCGCACAGAACAGAAGGATTAACGCCACGTAAAAAACCCACAGCACAAGAATGACAACTGTTTCAAGAGAACCAAATATTACATTGTATTTCTTATCACCGGACACATACCAGGCAAAAAAATATTTGGCAATCTCCATTAGAGCTGAAAAGATTGCAGCGCCTGTAAGTGCGCTGCGCCAGCTTACTTTCCCCGTGGGGATTATTTTGTAGACAACTGTAAAGAATGCAACCGTCAGCATGTAAGGCAGGACATAGCTGAACAGCGCCCCATGCAGGAAGGGAATGATCATAAACTCATTGCTGAAAAGAGGAGGTTGTTTCACAATTGTTGTGGAAATATATGTAATCCCCACGCTGGCGATGCCTACAGCCCACCCCATGGGAATCATGCCAATGGCAAGGAGGTTTGATGCGAAGTAATTTCGGCGGCCCCGCGAGCGGAAAATTATGTTCATGGCTGTTTCAATAGCGCTGAAGATCATGGCGGAAGACCATATCAGACTTATGATCCCGACCCAGCCTAAGAGTTGTTTCTTTTGCTCCATAGGTCCCAGTTGGGATAGCAGGGATTCCGAGACGTAAGGATGAAAACCCCTGATTTTTTCAATTAGCTCATTCTGAATATTCGGATGCGAGCTGAAAATGTAGCTTGCTATCAGCAGGGTTAAAATGAAAAGGGGAACAAAAGAGAGCATCGCATACAGTGAGATAGCCGCGGCCTGATTGGTATTGCCGTTGGCCGAGAAATTCTTTATCCCGTCACTGAGTATATCCCATGCTGTGGCAAGGACGAGATGGGGCCGTTCCATCTTGCGTTTCAGTTTCTCATATGTTTGTTTAGCTGTGCCGGTCATGGGCTTATGCTTTTTTGAAGAAGCCGCATAAAGAATGCATTTGGGTTTTTTCTTGATGGAAACTGGCGCGCAAGCGAATAGAACTATAGGGGAGAGGCATGGGTGTGTCAAGTTCAAAAGAGCGCAGAATTTCGTTGAAAAGGTCTTTTGTATCCTGTAATCTTTTCGCCATGAGGAATTTAGCGCATTTCAGTTTGCTGATTATCATAACCGCTCATATAGCCTTGGGGGGCTGCAGTCAGAAAGATGAGGGAGTCACCGCCAGGAATCTGACCGATTCCGGACCTGCCTATGGGGATATCATGGTTGAGGGCTCCATTGGTGACGCCAGCAACCTGATTCCCATCCTTTCTTCAGACAGCACTTCTCATGAGATTTCCGGACTGGTCTTTAATGGTCTCGTCAAATATGACAAAGACGTAAATATTGTGGGCGACCTCGCTGAATCATGGGAGGTGTCCAAGGACGGGCTCGTCATTACGTTCCACCTGAGGAAGGGTGTTAAATGGCATGACGGTCATCCTCTTACCGCCCGCGATGTCTTGTATACATATCAGGTTACGATTGACCCCAAGACGCCCACTGCCTATTCCGGTGACTTTCTCAAGGTTAAGAAGGCGGAAGTCCTCGACGATCATACCTTCCGGGTTACTTATGACAAGCCCTTCGCCCCCGCGCTCATGAGCTGGGGGACAACCGTTCTGCCGCAACATCTCATGGAAGGCAGAGACATCACAACGTCTCCTCTGGCGCGTCATCCCATAGGAACAGGACCGTACATATTCAAGGAGTGGGTGCCGGGCCAGAAGATCGTCCTCATCTCCAACCCGGATTATTTCGAGGGCAGGCCGTATATCGATGGTTACATTATGCGGATCATACCGGATACTGCCACCATGTTTCTCGAACTTCGTGCAAACGGCATTGACCGCATGAACCTGACGCCCCTGCAGTACACGAGGCAGACAGAGAACAATCTCTTCCGGAAGAATTTCAATAAGTACAGGTATCTCTCCTTTTCCTACACCTACCTGGGCTACAATCTGAAAAATCCGCTCTTCGCCGACAAGCGGGTGCGGCAGGCCATAGCATATGCCATCAATAAAGACGAGATCATCGAGGGCGTCTTGCTGGGCCTGGGAAAAGTTGCCACAGGTCCTTACAAGCCGGGCACCTGGGTTTATAACTCCAATGTAAAGACGTATCCATACGACCCGAAAAAGGCCAAGGAGCTTCTCGCGGCTGCCGGATGGAAAGATACAGATGGCGACGGTATACTGGATAAAGACGGACAACCTTTTGTTTTCGAAATCATCACGAATCAGGGGAACGAGATCCGGGCAAAATGTGCGGAGATTGTTCAGAGGCGTCTTTCTGAGATAGGCATCAAGGTCAAGATCAGGGTCTTGGAGTGGGCTGCCTTTGTCAATGACTTCATCAATAAGAGACGCTTTGACGCAACAATCCTGGGCTGGACTATACCTCTCGATCCCGACATATACGATGTCTGGCATTCGAGCAAAACCGGGCCACAGGAGCTGAACTTTATATCATACAAGAACGAAGAGGTGGACAGGCTCATAGAAAAGGGAAGGGACACCTTTGACCAGAAGGAAAGGAAAAAATACTATGACAGGATACAGGAGATATTGGCGGAAGACCAGCCGTACACGTTTCTGTATGTGCCCGACGCCCTGCCGATTATCCATGCCCGCTTTCATGGCATCGAACCAGCGCCTCTCGGAATCGGATACAATTTTATCAAGTGGTATGTTCCCAAAGAAGAACAGAAACTGGTTATGACGAGATAATGGACGGTATATGATTCGATCAATCGCGTCGATTGAATCACATCCGCAAGCAATTATCTTTTAGAGATAAGCTAATCTCTCCCCGGAGATGTCGTATGACAGATGGCCACTCTTAGAAATCGTAATTTATCTATCTTTACTGATGCCGCGGTCATGATTGCCTATCATCAAACTCTCAGGCCAATAGATTTTACTTTCAGTTAAGAATGGGTTATAAATTAGGTCTATGGAACAGCGCGAAAAAATGTCCGTCGAAGGTCAGGAGCTTAAAGATCATATCATAGAGTTCTGTGAGGTTCAGGGAGCAGACCTTGTTGGTTTTGCATCTGTGGAGCGTTGGGATGATGCCGGGGAGGTGCCGCCTGATTTCCGTCCCCGTGCCCTCTGGCCAGCGGCCCGCACCGTTATCGTGATCGGCCTGGAAATGCCCCTTCCCATCGTGGAGACGACACCCTCCGTTCTACACAGGGATCTCTATCGCACGGCTAACCAGAAGCTGGACACATTAGCCTACGACCTGACCCGGCATCTCAACCGCATGGGACACGCCTCATTTTTCTTCGGCCGTGATGTTTACGCCAGCCTGAAGGCCCTGCGGGATGCGCCCATGGCTGCATTCAGTCACGTCATGGCCGCGAAATACGCGGGGCTGGGCACCATCGGCGCGAGCCACTGCCTTCTGACTCCGGAATTCGGGCCCAGGGTGCGGTTTGTTTCTGTCTTTACGGCAGCCGTCATACCGCCGGACCCGCTCGCGGAGAAGGAACTCTGCATCAAGTGTGGATTATGCTGCCGTTGCTGTCCTAAGAAGGCGCTCATAATGCGCGATGACAGCATAGCCGGTGATTGCAATAAAATGGCCTGTCTGGAGATGGCCGAGGATCTGACCAAGAGAGGCTGCTACCCCTGCGGTATCTGCACCAAGGTATGCCCCATAGGCAAGGACCGGATGCTCTACAAAGAGGAGGGAATCCAAAAGAAATACCTCAAGGAGGCGAGAGCCCTTGCTGCAAACCCCGATGATCCGGAATACAAGTCCTGGACGCATGTGCGGAAATATGGGCTTACGAAGGAGAAGGCCGCTCCGGTCTCCGGAACAAGAGAAAACGGGAAGAAAGAGGAAGCGTGAAGATGGCAGTCACAAATCTGGAACAATTCTCTGAATGCTTTAATGACCTTCTTAAGGGCAAGCCGGACATATCAACCATCATAAGAACAGGCCGGTCGTTTGTGGGCGAGCTTGTGAGCCGGAAGGAGTGGATCGGCGACATCCTTGAGAGGGTTCTTTTCGATAAGGAGTTTTCCGAAAACCAGAAGCCCGGCATCTGGCCCAACGAGATCACCCTGCACAGAAGCCCCGACCGCTCTTTCCTTGTACTGGGCTATATTTGGGACCCGGGTCTCACTGACGCCGTTCACGATCACGGATCATGGGGAATCATCGGAAGCTTCCTTCGGCCCATCGGAGAACGCAAGTACATCCGCCTCGATGACGGGAAAAAAGAAGGGTACGCAGAGTTGGAGGAGGTTTCTTCAATTGTGCTTCAGCCGGGTGAGACGACATATGTGCTGCCGCTCAATAAAGGGATTCACCGAATGGAAAACTTCGGGCGCGATACGGCCATCACCATAAATGTGTACGGACCGAACGTCCGTAAAGGATATGTCCAGTTCTTCTACCCGAAAATGAATTCAGTAAACAGGGTCTATCCTCCGAAGACTCTCAGGGAGGCGCTGGCCGTGCGCGCCCTCGGGAGTGTGGCGGCGCCCTGGAGCGAGGATCTGCTGAGACGCGTGCTCGCGAGCGCACTTCCCGATTACATTAAGAAAGAGGGCGAGATTTCGCTCGCGAAGTTGAAGACATGATGCTTCAAACACCGCGGCGGCGATGACATCATTTCGAAATATTCGGCATGCTGCTGTAACATCAGACAGCTTTAGCGCTTGAAATCGCGGACACTCTGATGTAGAAAGAACTCATCAACAGAAATTGAAAGGAGCTTGACGATGAAAAGATATTTCCCGCTGATTGGCGTATTGTGCCTGTTAGTAGCCATCTCCGCATGCGGCCATCAGAGCGTAAAGCAAGGGGCGATGATCGATGCGGCAAAGGTGAAAAACAGTGTTATCGACGGCAAGACGACAAAGTCGGACGTGGTCCTGGAATTTGGCCCGCCCACTAAGACCATGGAAAATGAGAAGATGTTTTTCTATACGTGGTCTGAGACAAGCAAATCCACCATACCTCTATACGGCGGGACATCCACCATTACCAACAACCTCATTATCCTCTTTGATGACAATGGCGTCGTGAAGAACCACAAGATTACTAAGACCTCTGCGGAGTCAAAAACGGGTTTCGGCGAACAGAAAGACAAGTAGGCTGTGTTCGGTTGAGACAGGCTGGCAGCAAAGAATAATAGAGATAAAAGCCGAATATTATTATGATCAAGGCGTGATACGATCCTGCCTTGTCTTGTATAGTCGTGCCTATTCAAGGTTACAGGTTCGTTTTCTTGGTGAAGTTTGAGCCTTACTTGCCGTCTCAGCCCCTGATAACCGTATTTCATCGGTTCATAACTGTTGACATTAGTAGCCAAAACCGATGCCTCCCGAATTCTTATTTACTTCCCGCAGGCCTTATTTGGAGAATTCTGTGGATGTTGCTTGATTCCTACGAGATTGTGAATGCAAATGATCAAACCGACTCGAACCATAAATAAACTCATAAGCGGGACGCCCTTCACCATCGTGGCCCTTGGCGATTCCCTGACGCAGGGATGGATGGTCTCGAATGGCTATATCGATTTCTTGAAGCAAATGCTGCGCGTGAAGTTTCCCGAAAGCAGATTCAAGCTTATTAACAGCGGCATACCCGGCGATACAGCTGATTCCGGCTTGTACAGGCTGACGGGGGACGTTCTTTACTACAATCCTGATTGCGTCTTCATACAATACGCACTCAACGATGCATTTTCGGGATTTACAGAACAGCAATTCAAGAAGAATATAAAAAGTATTATTGAGAAAATTAACGAAAGCGCTGATACGGACATCATCCTGATAACCTCAGATTATATTGGGGACAATGATGATAACCGCAGCGTAGAAAGATATTATCAGCAGCTCACAGTATTGGGAAAAGACTACCGTATTCCTGTCGTGCAGGTGCACGAATACTGGAAGAAGAAGATCGCGGATGGAATACCGTTCGAATCTCTGGTGCAGTATGATGGCGTGCACCCCACAGAAGCAGGTTACAGGCTCATGGCAGAGGCAGTCATGAAGATATTCGAGATAAATGAAAAAGGCCATGACGTTTAGACCTTGTTTTCTTCAAGAGGCGGCATTAGACTAAATAAAGCGATAAGGCATACAGAACGGAAATATCCATCTTGCCATCTTATACTTTCTCCTCCGTATTAATAATAGCCGGCATGCATAAACAGATATATGGACGAACCATTAATCACACTTGAAGATATCACAATTCGCTTACGCGACAAATTTATCCTACCTCACACTTCATGGAAAATTCTGACCGGTCAGCACTGGACGATACTGGGACCAAACGGAGCCGGCAAATCTTCGCTGGTCAGGGTACTCACAGGTGATGTTCCCTATGTTCGTGGCAGCATCACTCATCACTTTCGAGAGCATCCCTCCGAGATAATCGGTTATGTGTCATCCGAACTCCAGGAACATTTGATTGCAAGGGAGAAATCTCAGGATATGTCGCGCGATTTCGCCGGCAAGCTCGATGATTTTGAAAAAGCCGGGACAACAATTCTTGCCGGGGCTCATCATGGGAGCGATGGTTCTTCTCACCTTGGGAGAATTGCGGACACTCTCGGTATCAGCTACCTTCTGGATCGCGGTATACGTCATCTCTCCTCCGGTGAAATGAGGAAGGTGCTCATTGCCAGAGCGTTAATGAAATCTCCGAAGATTTTGATTCTCGACGAACCTTTTGCGGGCATCGACGCGGGATCACGAAAAAAAATTGCCGAATCCATAGCCGGACTCATGAGGCAGGGACTTCAAATAATCCTGGTCACTCACCGCGCAGAGGAGATCCTCCCCTTTATCTCGAACATAATTTTCATCAAGAATGGTAAAGTACTGATGCAGGGCAAACGAAACGACATGCTGACAACTGAAAATCTGAACCGTCTGTATGATAGGAAATATTTTGACCACGGGTTTACGTTGGATAAGAGAAAGTCCGGAGCTGTAAACAGTGCATCATATAGAAACGGGATATTAGTGGACATGAGGGACGTGTCGGTGAAATACGGAAATGCGCTGGTCCTGAATAATTTGAACTGGATTGTCAGGCGACACGAAAACTGGGCGATTGTTGGGCCCAGCGGCTCGGGGAAAAGCACCGTTATGAGCTTGATTGCAGGCGATAATCCTCAGGCATATGCCAATGAAATATATTTGTTCGGCAAGAGGAGGGGATCGGGAGAAAGCATCTGGGATATCAAGGAGCGCATCGGCATCGTTTCTTCGGAGATGCAGACGCTCTACAGAAAAGAGATAACTGCACGTGATGTGGTGGCATCCGGGATCTTTGACTCCATAGGACTCTACAGAAATCTTGATTCGGAACACAGGCGGCAGGCCGAAAAATGGATCGAATTCTTCAGCATATCACATATTGCCAATAATATCTTCACTCGCCTTTCTTCCGGGGAAAGAAGGATGGTGCTCCTCGCCCGATCCATGGTGAAGTCGCCGGAACTTCTTATACTCGATGAACCATGCCAGGGTCTCGACCGGGAGAACCGGAAGCTGTTCATGGGCCTGATGGAGATGATCGGCAGAGACACAGATACAAATCTCTTATATGTGACGCATTATCAA
>Ga0182021_10008102_pt1 | contig 12458 bp, 8 predicted proteins | sample 612E3MmetaG_FD_120493 | JGI IMG/M metagenome (GOLD analysis project Ga0182021, IMG submission 120493) | Permafrost microbial communities from Stordalen Mire, Sweden - 612E3M metaG (Illumina Assembly) | ecosystem: Environmental > Terrestrial > Soil > Wetlands > Permafrost | place: Sweden...
ACGTTAGAACGATCTCAGAATCACGATAGCAGTAGGCCGCCAGTTCTCTGTACGAAGAGTTTGAAAACGATTCTATCTCAATCTTGGCCGTGCCAACTAGCGCTTCGCCGACGGCATCAAGTGTGTTCTCACGGTATTTCTGACCGAAAGCGTAGATTTGGATTGATCTGTTGAAGAAGAATTTGTAGAGATCTATGTGCACGCCGTACTTCAGGTTAGCGACGTCTCTCCCCAAGTCGATCGGGATTTCCTCGTTCTTGAATCCCAGTCTCTGGGCGCGGTGGTATAGGTACTTGAGATCGAATTCGTCTCCGTTGAACGTAACCACGAATGGGAACTCGAGAAACGCTTGAAAAATCGCGGCCAGGAGTTCCTGCTCGTTTTCGAAGAACTCAAGCTTTGTGTTGGGTGGAAGTGGCGCGGTTCCGTCCGAAATTCCCTCTCGCTTGAGCAATAGCACGCTTTTCGTACCATCCGAGCCAACCAAGCTGGCACAGATTACGGATTGTTCAGCAACTTCAGGATCGGGCACGCGAGTCTCAACTTGTTGAGCTACTTCGATATCAAATGCGACTCGGCGATACTGCGGCACAGGGCACTCGAGAAGTCGAGTCCATTCGCTTGCAAGCGCTTTGTAGTCAGGAACTTCTCCTGACAGAAGTCGGTCAATTTCTTTGAGCGTCTGCTCAGGCAGCTCAAATTTGACTTGAGAGAGATGTTTGTCCTTGTACTCGTACATCATTCCAGGTTCGAGGCCGCGATCGTAAATGTAATTCTCAACATACTTTATGTCAGCTTCCCAAGCCGTGATCGAGTCCCGGATTGACCCAGTTGGTTTTCCGCCGATAGTAAGAGGATCCTTGGCAACGATCTTAGTCACATTGACTGATTGGCTTCGCAGAGCGTCGAACCTCGAACCTTGTTCGAAGTGATCGAACCCTGGGTTTCTCGCTATCGCATCAATCTTCTGGAGCTCTGCGGGTGGCTGCTTGCTGTAGCAGTATGGTTTGTGTTCCGAATCGTCATACCAAAAGCAGATCTTGTGCGTGACTGGATCATAGAACCTGAGAAAACACTTTCTTCGATCACCATCATAACCGATCGACACTAGGTACGACGGAGGAATGGTTGTGGGTGTCTGGGGCGTGAAAACGAGACTATCCCGACTTATCGCTGGCTTCGAGACAGTAACCAGCTCCTCCGTGAAGTAGCTTTCAAGCGTTTTCGCCGTATTCCAGCCCCCGCAAAACTGAGTAACATCAATTACTGTTCTTACTAAATAGTTGCGCAGGCGAAACAGTGGTGAAGGGGCGGGTTGTGATTTGACGGCGGATTCTCTCGCTGTTGCCATTGAAGCAATGAGCTGGATAGCGTACGCTGGAGCCGGTGAGAGAACCGCGCTTTTCAAGGCCGCCGGGCAGTTGGGGGTTGGGCGTTCCAACGAACTTCGACAAGCCCACAAGCTCGTGATGGAAACAGCGAGATACCAGAATCGCCTTGAGAGCTTGATACGAGCCTCGACAACGGGATACAAGATCCAGCGTACCCCACATGGAGTAACAAGTTTCTTGAAGATACTCGCTTACCTTAGGTATGTGGAGAACGTTACTGCAAAAGATCTTGAACAAAATGTCAGGTGGGGAAGACAGGTTCTTGGGTGGAAGGAACTCCTTCCCTATGAGAATCAGATCGCAACAATCGCGTCTGGGACTCTGGACATTCGTGGCCCCGAGCTCACAGATTTTGAGAGGCTTGCCCTTCAGACATGTAACCCAGTTTGGTTTGTCGAGAAGACGATCCGCGTTTTTGGTCGACCTTTCGCACTTAAGATTCTGAGTCGAAATCTCAGTCTGTTACCCGCGTACATCCGTCTCAACATGTTGAAGATTCGCGGCCAGGACCGCGCAGATGCCATCGCAAGCCAGGTGCAAGGTAGCAGGATGCAGCAGTTAGAAACCATACTGAAGATGGATAGGGCGCCTAGTGCTTCGGCGCGATCTGATCCCTTCCGGTCTGGCGAGATTGTAATGCAGGACCTAGCCAGCATCGTTGCTGGCCTTGTGGCTTCTCCAAAGCGAGGTTCATTGGTTCTTGACGTTTGCGCTGCCCCTGGCAACAAGACGAGCCACTTGGCGGATATCATGGATAACACAGGTGAGATTTGTTCGATAGACATCTCCGAGAAAAGGCTCTCACATTGGAAGACGGAAATGGATAGAACAGGTGTGACAGTGGCTTACCCTATCCTGGGAGAGGCTAGAAGCATCCCCATCAGGAAAAGAGCAGACGTGATTCTGGTTGATCCCCCATGCTCCAATACGGGCGTATTCGCCAGAAACCCCAGCCTCAAATGGAAAACCTCGGCTGCAAACATCGAGGAGTTCGCATTGCGACAATACTGGATTCTGAGAGCGGCTGCGACCAATCTGATTCCAAATGGGACGCTTGTTTATTGCACCTGTAGCTTGTTGCCGGAAGAGAACGAGCTTGTCATTGAAGACTTTCTGAAAAGAGAACAGGATTTCAGACTCGTGCCCCAGACTCCCTTCGTTGGATCACCTGGCCTTAGAGGCCTAGGTCTGTGTCAACGATTCTATCCGCACGTACATGATTGCAATGGTTACTTCATCGCGAAACTACAACGGACCGACTAGCCCAATCTAGCTTTCTCAGCCTGAGCAATTACTTCGAAGATTATGCGGGCGGCGGCTGCAGCGGTGGCGCCGGTGTCGTATGGTGGACAAACCTCCACCAGATCAAAACCAATCATTCGTTCGCGAGCAACGACTGACGCGATCTGCATCAACTCGTTCGGTGTTATCCCGTCGAACTCAGGATTAGCAACGCCCGGAGCAAATGCAGGGTCCAACACGTCCGTGTCGATGGTAAGGTAGGTGTGGCTGAATTTTCTCGTAAACTCGACCACCCGTTCCATCACCTTCCTCATGCCCAGCTCACGAATTTCCCAAGGCGTCATGTGCTGTATCTTATGCTTCTCGATGAATTCTATTTCTTCCCTACATAGTGCGCGCACTCCACAAACCAGGATCCCGTCAGTTCCGACTACCTCGCTTATCCTGCGCAGAACTGTTGCATGCGATAATTTTCCGCCTCCGTATTCGTCTCTCAGATCCCCGTGCGCGTCGAGACTTACTACGCCAACAGACTTCGGCAGGCTGCGAACTACGCCTTGGCTTATGGTGTGCTCGCCTCCGATGACGACAGGTATCTTCTGCGATGATACGATATCCATACTGACTTGGTTCAGTCGCTCCAGTGTTTCCGAAACATCATCGACAATGTGAAGGTCTCCCGCGTCATGTATTGGAACCCCTTCAATGTCAATGCCAGCTCTCAGACTGAAAGTTTCAATGTTGAATGAGGCTTCGCGTATTGCGCGGGGTGCAAAACGGGAACCGGCTCTGTATGTGCTGGTGTGGTCGAACGGGACCCCCACTACTACATAGCGCGCTTCGTTGAGTGGTGTTGAGAGTCCTGTGAAGCTTTCGATCATTGAGGTGTGAAAGGTCAGGTTCTCCAACTAGTACGACTCCAGTGGGAACTGGTAAGGTTTTATGGCACGTCCTCAGGCGTAATAAGGCCTCCCGAATTTGCGGTGGCGCGAGATTGACAGAAAAATTCACTGAAAGAACGGCGGGAATCTGGCTTCCCTTGGTATTCTACATTGTGGGTGGCGTCTACATGTTGGCCTTCTGGGGAGTCTTCGATAGAACCGCCTTTCACCTTACCGTGTTCGGCGTGGTGTCAATAATCATAGCTGTAGCGCTATTCTCAACCTCCCGTTGGGCCTTCTTGCTTGGCCTCTTCACATTTCCTCTATTCTTTACGGAATTCCTCTACGCCCTCCTTTGGTCGGTGAACTTGGTCGGATGGAATCCGAACCTTCAGACTGCCGCCTTCCAAGCCTCCATGATAGTCTATTTGATATTTCTGACACTCTCACTGATCCTGCTGATCGACAAAAGAAACACCCTGAAGAGTGACAGAATACTAGACCGACTAAACAGACCTGCCGCAGGTCCCGAGAATTCTTCTAAACCGAAGTAGATTGCATCAGCCCTTTTTTCTGCGTCACCGAAACGGCAGTCAATAGACTGCTCGATCCGTCAACCCCTGGGCGACCTGCCGGGACATAACTTGCTTGAGGGGTGGGCAACAAACCGGACTTAGGGGTTCTGTGGAAGTAGGACGCACGAGAGAATAGGCCCTCAATCGCGGCTTTGGTGTTACTGAATAAGGTTCCCCAGAGCACTATGCCCAAGTAGCCCAAATGTGGCAATCGTCGGAGTTTGGACATGCCAGATTGGGAAAATGCTGACAGAGTGACCAATGAAGCCATGAAGGGAGCGGTATAGATCACGAGGGAAAACAGCAACGTCAACCATGCGACCTGGTATCTCCAATATCCTTCGAGCCAGAACGATGGCGGAAAAATCGAATAGTAAAGCAGGCCTACAACAATTCCGATTATGGTCAATGGATAAATGAAGTAGGTACCTAGATGCATTATTGCTTCCAATTTCTGGAAGAAGCCCAGCTTCTCGCTGCGAACTATCGCACCGGCATATCTCCTCAGGCATTCGGAGAACCCTCGCGCCCAGCGAAATTGCTGGAGCTTGAGGCCGTCGAAGCTTCTTGGAATCTCCCCAGGACAAGCGACAGTTGGTACGTATATGTAACGCCAGCCTCTCAGGTGCAGCCTGATGGAAAGATCAAGGTCCTCCGTGAGACTATCGCTCGTCCACCCGCCAACATCCTCAATGGCCTCTCTCCTGAAAACGCCGCACGTTCCGCTGAAATGTGCAAGTAGATTTCCGACGGAGCGAGCTCTCTGATCCACGAAAGCGTAAATGTCTATTGCAAGCGAAATAGCCTTGGCGAACCAAGAAAACTGCCCATCCAGGTATGTCCATCGGGCTTGGGCGAAGGCAGCCCCTTCGTCTAGATATAGGTAGGGAATCATCTTCTTCAGGAAATTGCGAGGGGGCACGTAGTCGGCGTCAAACAGTGAGATGAATTCCCCGCGACTATGTTGCATTGCGACTCGAAGTGCTCCCGCTTTGAATCCAGTTCGATCACTTCTGTGAAACACCTTAACGAGACTTGGATACTTGGTTTCAAATGCGCGCGCTACATCTGTTGTGCTATCGGTTGAATCGTCCACTATGATTATTTCGAGTTTGTCGCGAGGGTAGTCGAAGTTCACGCAGGCATCGATGAGTCTCCCTGCGACGTTTTCTTCATTATAGAATGGCAGGTGTACCGAGACGAGTGGCCATGAGTCCCTTTCCGGCGGATTGGGGAGCTTTCTTCCTCTAATTGAAAGTATGCTGAGAACCCACATGTTGCACCCATAAATCGCGACTATTCCGGTCACCAAGGTCGCCAGTGTAAGGACTAGTTGCTGCACGGTGGTCAGATCGGTTGGGAACCAATTCATGAGCATCGACCAGGAATTCGATAAGCCACAACGGGAACTTGTTGATACTCCTGCAGCACGTTCTAACTTTGAAGGTCCAGACTAGAACTTATAGAGCTTTGTCTCTTGGTTGTTCTTGTGATAGGCAATGCGATTCGGACGCATCGAAAATCGAACAATGTTGGTGCTGGGTGTGATCTGCCTCGCTCTCGCTTGTTCGACAGTTGCCTATTATGCGATTGCAATTCCAGTTGAGAAGTCCTTTGGCGAGCGTTACGTGAAAACTGAAATCCCACTGATCTTTCCCTTCTACGTTATAATGTCATTTAAGCCGGTGACCATCATTACATATTTGACCTTCGCAGGCGTGGTGCTCATTTTAGAGGCGAGCAAGGACCGGTTGAGGATGCTCGAAACACGCGTGGCGAAGATTCTGCTGCTGCTCATAGCGTTCGCCTCTGGATATGAGGTGATTTGGAATTTCTTCGCATGGTTTACAGCTTGGGAGACAAGTGGCGGGACGCTTGACTTCATACCTAACGTGACACACGAATACGCTTTCCTACCGGCCAACTTCGATTTCGCGACAAAGCTTACTTTCCTCATTTTCGCCTCGTCGTTGTACGCGAGCTTCTTCTTGCAGAACGTGGAACAGAGCTCAAGGATCAACCACAGCCCTTGACGAGTTTAGCGTGATCTGCATCTCGACCAAGTGGTCTCTTCGGGAAGCTGTTGGCGTTCTATTTTGAGATCTTTGGGTGAACTGCAACTTTTGCTGGTTCTTGAGATCTAGATTTGTTGATGAAGCAGTTCGAACATGAGATCATCGGACGTCGTCCCTTCGACCGGACTTGTACCATTTGAAACCCGCACTCGGGACATCGTCTCTCTAGAAGCGTCAAGGCGCCGAGCTGTGGTAACGGGAGAGAGAATGAGCATTTCTTCTCCCATTTTCCTGAACAACCGATAAAGCGCTTTTTGGTCTTCGGATTCTTTACGACTCTGAGCTTTGATCCGCACCTGGGGCATGGGACGCTGAGGGTGATCGAAGCTTGCCAGGATTCTCGAATGATGGTTGTAAGCTCTTTTCCGATTTCGTCTTCGTTGGTTTTGAGGTCTTCGACGATGGGTTTCAGGTAGTTGATCGTCTCGAGAACGACATGCTCACGGGTCTGTTTGCTCTGCTCAATTTGAGCCATCATTGATTCGAGTTCACGTGTGAATGTCACGTCTATAACTCTGGGACAAAACTTTGTTAATATTTCTGTGACTCGGAATGCAAGTTGGGTCGCGACCATCCTCTGATCTTTGACGTAGCCGCGGCGGAGGAGTGTTTCTATTATGTCGGCACGTGTTGCTTTCGTTCCGATCTCCGCGTCCTCCATGGTCTTCAGCAGACTGCTCGGGTTGTATCTCGGAGAAGGCTGAGTATACTTTTCTTCCAATGTGATTTTCTGGACGGCCACTTCCTGGCCCTCGCTCAGCGGAGGCAGGGTGATCTCCTCGAACTTCGCGTACGGTGCGTAGAGAGAAATCCAGCCTTTCTTCAAGATTCGAGATCCATGTAGGAAGAACTTGTGATCGCCCACTTTGATGGTCGCTTTGTCGCTCTGCTTGGTCGCTGTCTCTCCGAATGTTGCGAGGAAGCGTCGAACAACTAGGTCGAAGATCTTCTGTTCGCGAGGGTCGAGGCCTCTCTTCGGAGTTGAACCTGTTGGGTAGATTGCTGGATGCGCTGGGTCTTCCTTTTGTCCTTCATTTGGCAGCAGAGGCTTGGAAGCCAAAAGCCTAGTCGTTGCGGATTGGTATCCCTCGATGTTGCTCAGGTTTTTCAGAATGTCCACATAGCCGATTGAAGGTGGGAGTTTCTGGCTTGAGGTTCTCGGATAGGAGATCATTTGATCCAGGTACAGTCTTTCAGCGATGCTCAAGGCCAATCGGGGTGTGAGTAGGAAATGCCTGTACGCTTCGGTCTGCAGGGCTGTGAGATCAAATGGTGTTGGAGGTGACAAACGATAGGTCCGTGACTCGAGTTTTTCGATTGTTCCTTTCTTCCCAGCGCAGTCCTTGATTGTTGATTCAGCTTTGGCTTTCACTTCGAAGCGTTCGATATCGCTTTGGGCTTCGATCGCTTGGCCGTCCACATCGATGATAGTCTTGATGGTCCAATATGGGGTGGGAACGAAAGTTGTAATCTCTTTCTCTCTGTCCACGACGAAGCGGAGCGTCGGACCCTGAACTCGGCCGGTGCTGAGCGTGGAATAACGATTACTCGCCTTGTATGCGGCTTGAGTGAGGGCACGGGATAGATTTATCCCGTAAAGCCAGTCGACTTCGTGGCGACACATACCGGCATAGGCTAACTGGAAATCAAGTTCCGGAGCGACCTTCGAGTACGCCTCCTGCAATTCTTTGGCGGTGAGGGTGGAGAATTTCATTCGTTGAGCTTTCTTGTCGGCACCATTACAGGCATATTTCAAGATCGTGTAGCCGATCAGCGAACCTTCAACATCGTAGTCGCAGGCGTTGATGAAACGATCAGCGCCCTCTGAAACTTTGGCGATCGACTCGATCCATTTCCTCTGCCTTTCCTGCCCTCGCTCAACGAGGTGTTTGGGCTTCCACTCAAATTCCCAGACTGGATATTGTGCTCGAGCTTCGCCTCTTTTGGAGGCGACTGCATACAAGTGCCCAAGCGCGGAACACACGACGATACGCTCACCTCCCTTCTCAACCTCGAAGAACGGCACACCTCCAACACTGATTCGCCTGGGTGCACGTTTCGCTCCAAGCGCTTCCGCGACATGCAGCGCCGCGTCGGGCTTTTCAGTGACAATGAGAGTGGTCACCATCTAGGTTGCCACTCCCTTTCCATGGATGTGATGAATCACTTCTTTGACCGATTGACCAGTTTCAGGTAGGGTCCCGATCTTGTCGAGGCATTCTTCCCTGGAGATCTTTCCGTCGTAGGCCTTGTTCCATGAAGAGAACGCGTTCTCGAGATTTCTCAAGGCAGTGTTGTGAAGGCTGCAGAATTCCGAAGAAGATTCCTTTGGCCTTTCACAGAGGGGACACTGCTCGGCCATGTCATCTACCAGAGATGAGCCTTTCCTCTGAAAGCAAACAACGGGCCTTTTAGCCCTTATTGATAGACTTGAACCTGAACGCTGTAGTTACTGTTTCCGAACTCTTCGAGTGGCTCGGCTCAAGGCCCACACGCCAAACACCATAACCGCGGCCGCCAGAGTCTGCGAAAGCGAGTACTGCCACAGCAGATTCATGGTCATCAGTGATTGAACGCCATTTAGGAGTGAGTTACCGAAACCCAAAACCAGGGTGCTCCCTTTTCCGGCTGCGCTTAGACCGGTCCAAAACCAATTCGAACCAATAAAGGCGGGGACAAATAGAACAAGAATGAATAGAGTCGTTGAGAAGGCTATTGCTCTCACAAGCCGCATTCGGCCCATGGGATTGATCTCCATCCCTCTTCGAGGGAAGATCCTGTAGTAAGCTTCGTACCAAGTGACAAGCGATAACAATACGACTCCGAATATGGGCAACCATAGAAGTGGCACTGATACATTCACGCTGCTCAGCGTGAGCGTTTGGGTCCTTAGCTCAAGTCCTTTTGAGATTACGTATGTAAGGTAGAACCAATCCAGCAGGAAAATCAGAACACTAACTCCCAGGATCGAGGATAGCCTAATTGTGAATGAGCTTGTTGCCAAGGCCTGAACTTCCAGTTCCCGTCTTTCTAGACTTGTTTCGCTACCGTAACCTATTGATGTATAAGAATATCTCAGTCTAAACCTTTAGTATTGTTGCAGGAACAGTTGAGCTCACAGGAGAGGACGTGTGAAAGCCGACATTATTGGACGTGGAACTTGGCTCGATATGGTTGCCTACCGCGTCCTCCAACGTGAAGAGAAACTTGGAAGGAAAGTTGACGCGCTCAGAACTGAGAGCGGCCTCGGGGCGTCTGGAATTCCCCACATCGGAAGTCTAGGAGACGTAATCCGTGCCTATGGCATCAAACTCGCTCTAGAAGCCCAAGGGCGCAAGTCGGAATTCATCGCCTTCTCTGACGACTTGGACGGGTTGAGGAAGGTCCCCTTGGGGATGCCTGAATCGCTCAAGAAGTTCATTGGTCATCCAGTCTCGTCGATTCCGGACCCATACAATTGTCATGAAAGCTACGGCTTACACATGAATTCGCTTCTCAGAGAGGCCATGGACAAGTGCGGTGTTGAATACATGTTCCACTCGGCCACTGAAGATTACCGGAAAGGTCTCTTCACGGACCAGATACGAAAGATACTCTCCGCAGCTGATCGCGTTGGCAAGATTGTCAAGGATGAGGTGGGCCAGGAGAAATACACGACGATGCTGCCTTACTTTCCGATATGTGGATCGTGCGGAAAAATCTACACGACTCGAAGCTTAGAGTTCGAACCCGCCACAGACAAAGTGCGGTACGTCTGTGAAGGCGAGTCAGAAATCAAGGGGCAGACCTTGGAGGGTTGTGGATTCAAGGGCGACGCCGATATCAAAGATGGGCGAGGTAAGGTGCCGTGGAAGGCGGAATTCGCGACTCGCTGGGACGCGCTTAAGATAAACTTCGAAGCTCATGGCAAAGAACTCACCGATTCGGTCCGAATCAACGACAGAGTGTGCGAAGAGATCTTGGGGTACCCAGCACCCTACCATGTGCGCTACGAACTTTTCCTTGACAAGGGTGGAAAGAAGATTTCCAAATCGAAGTCCGCTTTGGACGTGATTACCCCGCAGACTTGGTTCAAGTACGCCCCTCCGCCTTCACTGAATTTGCTGATGTTCAAGCGCATCACTGGAGCCCGAAACCTTGGGGTCGAGGACATTCCGACATACGTTAACGAACTGGACCAATTAGAAGAGACGTACTTCAACCAACGGACGGTTGCTGATGAGAAGGAGCTGGCTAAGCTGAGGGGTTTGTACGAGTATTCATGGTTTCTAAAGCCCCCCTCAAGTCCGGCAACTCACATTCCGTACAGCCTGCTCGTTTACTTAGTCAATGTGGCACCACCTGACAAGATGAGTGAATATGTTGAATCAAAGCTTCGCGAGTACGGTCATCTGAAAACTGCATCGACCTTAGAGATTCAGGATCGACTTGAATACGCGATGAATTGGGCTAAGGACTTCAAAGAGATACCTGAAACGCAGATTGAGATTACGAACCCACAAAAGCTGGCCGTGGAAGACCTCGTGTCAATCGTGAGATCTGAAACGGACGAGAGGGTGATTCAGAATGCGATCTTCAATTTGGCGCAGAAATATGCGCTTGAACCACGCGATTTCTTCAGGCTACTGTACATGATACTCTTGGGGTCGCCGCGCGGCCCTAGGCTCGGACCCTACATTAAGGTGATGGGGAGCGAAAACGTTGCCCGCGCCCTGGAGCGAGCGATTGGCAAGGCGCAACCCGCCTAGTTCCCAACAATTCTTTAACCACAATTCGCAATCAGCAGCCGGGGCCCGTAGTCTAGTCCGGATTAGGACGCTGAGAGATCCAAGTGTTCTCACGTAAGCCTGCGGAGCCGGAAATCGAGGGTTCAAATCCCTCCGGGCCCGCCAACTTTCAGTTTCCACAAGGCCATTGTTTTCCGAATGCGCCATCGCTCAACTACATAACCATCATCGAAATCACGTGAGTAAACTGGGGTCAAAGCCCTACCCCATGCCGTACTCATGGGTTTGGGGGGGTGGTGTAATTCTTTGGGGAGAACATGTTACCGGTAAGTCGAGGACACTCCTAATGGGCTTCGCCGGTTAAATCGGCAAGTCAGGCCACCGTGAGCCCTTTGGCCCGATTGTTCTGCTCTGGCTTTTGAACAGTGTAAGAAGTCAGATCAGGAATGCAATGCGAAATTGGATTGGAAGTTTTTGTGAAGGATTCGAGCAGACAGTCCCAGGGCTCGTCGGTTAGAGTCCGTTCTGATTTACTGCCGCTTTGAAATGGGCTTCTCTAATGTCTGGGAGAGATTGTTCAGGGAAAAACTCATTTCTGCTCGGACCTGTACTATCGAGATAGATGTTCTATTGATAACCAAAAGGAGACTCCCTGTTCCAGCCGATCTCAAACAGTTCCAATTCGTTTCAGACCCGCAGGTCTCCCCGGATGGAAAATCGATCCTCTTTGTTCTAACGCAGTCGATTGAGGAAGGGGAGAATGGCGATTATTCAAGCAACATCTGGAAATTCTCAAATGGAAAAACAAGGCAACTAACAATTGGAGATGGAAAAAACACAAACCCCCAATGGTCTCCGGACGGCAAAACAATTCTATTCGTATCATCAAGGAAAACCAAGGGCAAGAGACACGTCCGCCTCAAAACGACGCCGGCCAACGGCGGACACGCCAGAACCATTCTAGAGTTCGAAAAAGGTAAGATTGACGGAAAAATCAAGGATCCTAGATGGACGCCTGATGGCAAAAGGATTCTCTTCCTCTCCGATTTGAAGAGAAAGAAGAAGGGTGATAGTGACGTCAAGGTAGTCACGAGAATCGTGTATAGACTGAACGCTGAGGGATACTTCCACGACCGAAGAACCTCTCTCTATTCCATCAAGCGGATTGGTGGCAACGCTAATCAGCTGACATCAGGGGAATTCGATGTCGAAGGCTACTCGATCTCTGCGGATGGAGGCAAGGTAGCCTTCATCGCGAACATGACCGATGAGGCAGACTATTCGCTTGTGAGAGACATTCACGTGATGCCCGCGACCGGCGGGAATCCAGTGAAGATAACGAACAGTAAAGGCCCAATAGAAGCGTTGAGCTGGTCTCATGATGGCAAGAAGCTGGCATACGTCGGACATGATCTGCGAAGAAGACTGGCGACGACCACCGGAATCTGGATCGCACCCTCCAGAAGAGGGCCAGCGGTTGAAATCACGATGGAGTTTGATAGACCCGTCGGGAACCATCTGAATTCCGATTCTCGCGTTGCTTCCCCTGACCCGAGTCCTGTATGGG
>Ga0182021_10008103_pt1 | contig 12457 bp, 9 predicted proteins | sample 612E3MmetaG_FD_120493 | JGI IMG/M metagenome (GOLD analysis project Ga0182021, IMG submission 120493) | Permafrost microbial communities from Stordalen Mire, Sweden - 612E3M metaG (Illumina Assembly) | ecosystem: Environmental > Terrestrial > Soil > Wetlands > Permafrost | place: Sweden...
CAGCGCGTCGGTCCGCGCGAGGTTTCGAGCCTCCTCCATGAGCTGCTGGATGTGCAGCGGGCCGGCGAGCTCGGTGGCGAGGAGCCGCAGGAGCGCCGTCTCGTGGGTCGATGGCTTGCCGGAGTGGAGCGCGATCGCGAGCGAGCCCACGGCCTCGTTCCCGAAGGCGATGGGCAGCACGACGGGCGCCGCGCGGTGGCCCAGTGTGGGACGATGGTCCGTCAGGATCGACGGCTCGGCCTCCGCAGGCAGGAGCAGGGCCGCGCGCGCCTCGTCCTCGGCGCCGCGCGCGTCGCGTGCGTGAAGGAAGAACGGGGCGTGACCGCGCAGCGTGAGCGCCAGCCACGCGTAGCTCAGGACCGCCGAGGCGAGGTCCGTGACGCCCGCGAACAGCTCCGCGGGCCCAGCGGCCGCGCCGAGCGCTCGCGCTTCGCCCGCAACGAGCGAGTCGAGGAGGGCGTGGTCGAGGAGCTGCGACAATCGCGCTTCGATCGAGGCCGGCGTCCGCGCCGGCGCGAGCTGCGCGGGCGCGCTCGCGACCAACCCGAGCCCGTCGATCACGTCGGCAAGCTGTTCGATCTCGGTCTTCACCACGTAGGCGGCGGCGCCCGCCGACTTGGCCCAGTAGCGCGACATGCGATCTTCGGCCGCCGTGAGGAGCACGACCGGAACGTGGGCCGTCGAGGGATCGGCACGAAGCAGGCGGCACAGCTGCACGCCCGATACGGGCTCCATCATCAGATCGGTGACGACCGCGTCGGGCGGCATGCCGAAGGCGCGCTCGGCGGCTTTCACGCCGCTCGCCGCCTCCTCCACGTCGTGTCCGCGCGCGCGCAGAAGCGCGCCAATCCGCGATCGCGCAGCGGCGCTGTCGTCGACGACCAGGATCCGGGGCATTGCGTCCAACCATACCCGCGAGGCCCCCTGCGCCGGCCGGGAATATCCGGCGCTCGTCACTGGTTCGGGCGGCGAAACCGCATATTGGCTGGGAGTTCCCGATGGTTAGCCTCGTTTGCCCGACTCTTGCATTGCCGTTGACAGTCGACGTTCCGTCGCTAGGATGCGCGCTCCTCAAAAGCAGCTTTTTCTTCGAGCTTCCGGAGGTCGGATGGCTACCGACGTGATGATTTCTGCGAACGATCTCTCCAAACAGTACGGATCGTTCCGCGCGCTCGACAAGGTCAGTTTCGAGGTCCACAAGGGTGAGGTCGTAGGGTTTCTCGGGCCGAATGGCGCGGGAAAATCCACGACCATGCGCATCCTCACGTGCTTCCTCTCGCCGTCCGGCGGGACCGCACGGGTGAACGGCCACGACGTGTTCGAAGAGCCCCTCGCGGTGCGGCGTAGCCTCGGCTACCTGCCCCAGCGGGCGCCGCTCTACACGGAGATGGGCGTCCTCGAGTACCTGCGCTTCGCCGCCGATCTGCGGCAGCTGGACGCTTCCACCTTCAAGAAACGAGCGAAGGAGGTCGTCGAGGTGTGCGGCATCGCGCAGGTCCTGGGGAAGGAAATCCGCCAGCTCTCGCACGGCTACCGCCAGCGCGTGGGCCTCGCCCAGGCGCTCATCCACGATCCGCCCATCCTCATCCTGGACGAGCCGACCAGCGACCTCGACCCGAACGAGAAGGCCGAGTTCCTCGAGTACCTGAAGCAGATCGGCGAAGACCGCACGGTCATGCTCTCGACGCACAACCTGGCCGAGGTCGAGGCCGCCTGCGCCCGCGCCATCATCGTGCGCAAGGGTCGTGTCGTGGCCGACGGCCCGCTCGACGAGATTCGCGCCAAGACGGGCAAGACCCGCTACGTCGTCTCCTTCCAGGAGACGCCCGACGGCTACAAGGGCAAGGGCACGCCTCCGACGAAGGGCCAGGTCGAGGATGCGCTGCGCAGCCTGCCGGGCGTCGTCGACGTGCGCGAGCTTCCCACCGACGAACGCCTCCACTCCTACGCCGTCTCCACGGACGCCAAGGCCGACGATCTCCGCCCCGAAATCTACGCCCTGTGCGTGGGCAAGGGCTGGGTCCTCCTCGAGCTGCGACGCGAAGTGCAGACCCTCGAAAACGTGTTCCGAAACCTCACGATCGGCGACGAGCTGCGCAACCGCAAGGTAGGCGCGAGCGACGACGAGGAAGAAGAGGAAGAGGAGGACGACGAGGAAGAAGAAGAAGACGACGAAGAGGACGACAAGGAAGAGGAAGACGACGAAGAGGAGAAGGACGAGGAAGAGGAAGACGACGAAGAGGAGAAGGACTGAGCCATGGCCATCGACAAGAACGTAGAGTCGGAGCTGGACGAGTCGGCCGACGAGGAAGAGGAAGAAGAAGAAGAGGAAGACGAGGAAGAAACCTCGGAGCCCTCCAAGCCCTCGAAGCCTTCGTCCTCCAAGCCCTCGGCAGAGCCCAAGGAGTCGGCCCGCGCGGCCGATCCCGGCGCCATGTCCTCGGTGCGCAACACCTTCACCATCGCCAAGCGCGAGCTCCGCTCGTACTTCGACGGCCTCGTCGCCTACGTGGTCATCGGCCTCAGCATGCTGGGGCTCGGCATCTACTTCTTCCTGTACCAGGGCGGCTTCTGGCAGGTCGACCGCGCCACGATGGGCCGGCTCTTCGACGTGATGCCGCTGGCCTTCTGCTTCGTCATCCCGCTCGTCACCATGGGCGTGCTCGCCGAAGAGAAGCGCTCCGGCACCATCGAGCTCCTCATCACGATGCCGGTGAAGGACTCCGAGGTCATCCTCGGCAAGTACTTCGCCGCGCTCGGCCTCTGCACCATCCTGCTGCTCGCCTCGCTCACGTACCCCGTGGCGATGTTCGCGTTCCCGTGGCACCTCGGCCCGCTCGATTGGGGTCCGGTGTGGACCGGCTACCTCGGCCTCTTCCTGTTCGCGAGCGCCGGCGTGGCCATCGGGATGATGTTCTCCAGCTTCACCGAGAGCCAGATCATCGCGTTCTTCCTCACGGCGGGCGTGATGCTTCTCCTCTACGCCATCGGCTTCATCGTCGAGACGGTTCCCGGCGCCGTAGGCGACGCCATCTCGTTCGTCAGCTTCCAGACGCGGTTTTTGCCGTTTGCGCGTGGTCTCATCGACACCCGCGCTGTCGTCTACTTCTTGTCGATTGCCGTCATCTGCTTGCTCGTTTCCTTCCGCTCCCTCGAGAGCCGGAAGTGGAAGTGACGAGGTAACCCCATGGCCATGGAACGTAGAACCAAAGCCTCGACCGAGAGTCTCGTCCTCATCGTCATCATCGCGCTCATCTGCGTGGCCCTGAACGCGCTCGGCGCGCTGGGCTTCGCAGCGCGCAAGGACATGACGAAGTCCGAGCGATACACACTGTCCCAGGGAAGTGGGCGCCTGCTCAAGTCCATGAAGCAGAAGATGACCGTCGACGTGTACGTGACGAAGGGCTTGCCCAAGCTCGACGCCTTCGTCCGCGATCTCCGCGATCTGCTCCAGGAGTACAAGACCAACAGCGGCGGCAACTTCGACTACACGCTCATCGAAGCCAAGGACGACGAGCAGAAGAAGAAGGCCGAGACCGACGGCCTCAAATCCGTTCCGTTCGGCGAGGCCAGCGAAGGCGAAGAGAAGGTCGGCGTCACGCAGGGCTACATGGGCCTCGTGTTCCACTACGGCGTCGACAAGGACGTCATCCCCTTCCTGTCGCCCGATCAGTCGAGCGGCCTCGAGTTCTGGATCACCAACAAGGTCCGCGAGCTTCGCGACAAGGGCGACCAGATCAAGCACAAGATCGGCACGCTGACGGGCCACGACGAGATGAAGCTGTCGGAGGCGAACCTCGTCCCGTCGCAGGGCGGTAAGCCCTCGATCCAGGACGTGATCACCCGCAATTTCCCCTTCTACACCATCGTCGACGTCGATCTGAAGGGTGGCGACCAGGCCATCGACGACAGCCTCGACGGGCTCATCATCACGCAGCCCGGCAAGGACATCCCCGAGAAGGAGCTTCGCCGCATCGACGAGTTCGTGATGAAGGGCAAGAGCCTCGCGGTCTTCGCGAGCTTCGTGAACGTGAAGGCGAACGACGCCACCATGAACGCGACGCTGAGCGCTCACGGCCTCGACAAGCTCCTCGACGGCTACGGCGTCGAGCTCCGCAAGGACGTGGTCCTCGACTTCGGTCGCAGCTTCCGCGTCACGATGGTCACGCAGGGCGGCCTCGCCAGCGTGCGCTTCCCGCAGGTCATCGACGCCATCAACGATCCGGGCCTCACCGGCGACGCGCAGATCCTCGACTCCAGCTTCGCGGCGTTCTTCCGCATGGAGCAGGTCATCTTCCCGTTTGCCTCGTCGCTCGTCCTCCACAAGGACAAGCAGCCGGGCGCGACGAACATGGCCGTGGTCGCCCGCTCGTCCCCGCACTCCATCCGCAAGACCGACGACACGGTGGACCTCTCGCCGTTCCAGTCGTGGCGTCCCAAGGGTCAGTGGGAGCAGTTCAACCTGGCCGCCAACGTCGAGGGCCGCCTCAAGACGGCCTTCCCGCTCGGCGACAAGCAGGGCGTCGACGCCGTGCCCGAGGTGCCCGAGGGCAAGCAGGCGCGCATCTTCGTCGTGGCCTCCAGCCAGTTCACCGCGAACCCCTTCGCCCGCGCCGGCAACGGCCCGGACATGAGCCAGTTCGGCGGCATGATGCCGCAGGGCGGCGACGAGAAGCTGCTCCAGATCGCCGGCCCCTACGCCGACCTCTCGCGCGGCGCCGTGCCGATCCTCTACGCCATCCTCACGATGAAGAACACGCTCGACTGGCTCAGCGGCGACGTGGATCTCCTGGCCGTGTCGGCCAAGATCCTCAGCGAGCCGGGCCTCGAGTACGGCGACGTCAAGGCGCCGAAGTTCGACGAGAACGCCACGGACGAAGATCTGAAGCGGCAGGAAAAAGACATGAAGGAGGCCCGCAAGACGACGCAGCAGAAGATCGAGTGGATCCTCATCTTCCTGTCTCCGCTCCTCTTCGCCCTCTACGGCATCTTCCGCTGGCAGATGCGGAAGAGCGCGCGCCTCCACGTCTCTCTCGCCTAAGTCAGAGGAGCCTCAGCCACCATGGATCGGAACACGAAGATCATCATCGGCGCGGTGGTGCTCGCCGCGCTCTCCTTCGGCGTCTACACGCAGTACAAGAAGGACACGACGATGGGCACCTCGGCCGCGAAGGCCGATCTGCCCGAGCTCAAGGCCTCGGACGACGTCGACAAGCTCAGCATCACCAACGGCGACAAGGGCGAGGTGATGCTCGAGAAGAAGGGCGACAAGTGGATGCTCACGAAGCCCGTGAGCGCGCTTGCCAACCAGGCCAACGTCAAGAGCCTGCTCGACGGCATGAAGGAGCTGAAGATCTCCGACACGGCCGTCAACAACCCCACCGACGACATCAAGAAGTCGTACGAGCTCGACGCCGCCAAGGGCGTCCACTTCACGGCATGGAAGGCCGGCGACAAGAAGCTCGACGTCACGTTCGGCAAGTCCGGCGGCGGCGGCGACTCGGTGATGATCGACGGCAAGACCGACATCTATCTGGCGAAGGGCTACCAGGGCTGGATGTACACGCGCGAGGCCAAGGAGTGGCGCGACAAGGAGATCTTCAAGTTCGACGACGCGACCGCCACCGGGGTCACGCTCATGAACAAGAACGGCACCTTCGTCTTCACCAAGGGTGACAAGGGCTGGACCGGCTCGGTCAAGGACAAGCCCATCGCGCACCTCGACGAGGACAAGATCAAGGCGATGCTCGGCACCTTCAAGGGCCTGAACGCCGACGACTTCGGCGACGGCAAGGCGCCGGCGGACACGGGCATGGACTCGCCCGAGGCCACCATCACCATCACCCTGAAGGACGCGATGCACGTCCTCAAGGTGGGCAAGACGTCGACCGGTCAGGCGCGCTACGCCATGAAGGATCCGGAGCCGACGATCTTCGTCGTGGGCCCCGCGGTCGGCGACTGGGCCACGGCCGAGGTCGGCAAGTTCCAGCAGCCGCTCGACGGGGGCGCAAAGGATGCTGCCGCCCCGGCGCCGATGGGCATGCCCCCGGGCATGGGCATGCCCCCGGGCATGGGCATGCCGCCGGGCATGGGACGGCCGCCGGGCATGCCGCCCGGCCATCCCTGAGCGTTGCTTCGGCCTCGCGAGTGAACTATCGCGGAGGGCATGGAGCTCTTCCGCCACCTCTCGGTCTACGACTACGGCGAAGTTCACTTCAAGCTCGACAAGGGCACTGGCCTTCGCGCCATCGTGGCCATCCACGACACGCGGATGGGTCCCGCTCTGGGCGGGTGCCGGTTCATTCCGTACGACACCGATGAGGATGCGCTCGTCGACGCCCTGCGGCTCGCGCGGGGGATGACCTACAAGGCCGCGCTCGCGGGCCTCGCGCACGGCGGCGGCAAGAGCGTCATCATGCGTCCGAAGCATGCGTTCGATCGCGTGGCGCTCTTTCGGGCGTTCGGGAAATTCCTCGAAGATCTCCGCGGGCACTACATCACGGCCGAGGACAGCGGCACCGGCCTCGAGGACATGGAGGTCATCCGCACGGTGACCAAGAACGTCACCGGCATCGATCCGTCGCACGGCGGCTCGGGCGATCCGTCTCCCTTCACCGCGCTGGGCGTTCGCCGTGGCATCGAGGCGGCCGTGAAGCACAAGCTCGGGAAGGACTCGCTGGCCGGCATCCACGTCGCGGTGCAGGGCGTGGGGCACGTGGGCTACTACCTCTGCAAGGAGCTCCACGCCGCAGGCGCGAAGCTCACCGTCGCCGACGTCGATCCGTTGAAGGCCGAGCGCGCCACGCGCGAGTTCGGCGCGGGCGTCGCGCCCATCGACACGATCGCCGGCACCGTGTGCGACGTCTTCGCGCCGTGCGCGCTGGGCGCGGGCGTCAACGACTCGACGATCCCCAGCTTGAAGGCGCCGATCGTGGCCGGAGCCGCGAACAACCAGCTCGCCGAGCCCAGGCACGGCGACGATCTCCACGCGCGCGGCATCCTCTACGCGCCCGACTACGCCATCAACGCCGGCGGTCTCATCAACGTGGCGCAGGAGGTCATGGGCTACGACGCCGAGGTGTCGCGCCAGAAGACCCTGCGCATCTACGACACGATGTGGGAGATCTTCGAGCGCGCGAAGCGCCTCAACGCGCCCACGTACAAGGTGGCCGACATCCTCGTCGAGGAGAAGCTCGCTAGGGTATCGAAGGAGCCGAAGCACTCGTCGCCGGCTGCGTGATCGTGAGCGTCGGGGGCTTCTGCGGCAGGACCGCGTGGGGCCGAAGATCGCGCTCGAGGATGTCCATGGGCACGTCGCCGAACTCGAGCCACGCGCTGGCGCGGATGCGCGCCGGGGAGACCCCGTCGCGGAAGAGCCACTCGATGGCGAGGCCGCGCGCGATGGCCTCGACCGGGCGCGTGGACGCGAACCGGAGGAGGCGCTGCTCGCGGTCGGGCGGCAAGAACGTGAGCGGCCTCGCCTGCTCGGTGGCGGGCCTCGTCGCGTCGGCTCCGCTGGCGACGGTGACGGCCCACTGGGCGACGACCAGCGCCGTGTGCGCGTAGAGGAAGAGCGCCTGCTGCTCGTCGGACCTCGTGGCCTTGAGGGTCATGGCCGTGATGGCGCAGTAGAACTGCCGCTCCGGCGGAGGATCCATGCGGCGCAAGCGCGAGCCGCCGGGCGGCGTCGGGCATGCGGGCATCGCGCCGAGGAGCGCGTCGGCCTCGGTCACGAGCCGGTCGCTCGTCATCGTCGTACCGATGAGGCGCTTGGCTTCGGCCTCGAGCGCCGCCGCGGTTCCGGCGAAGAGGCGCCCGAGCGTCTCGGGCGAGAGCTTGGTGCCGACCTCGACCGCGAGGGCCGGCCCCACGGTGTCCCAGCGGCTCTCCTTGCGATCGGGGCTGCCTGCGCCCTGCGCCACGATGCGCAGGCGGGTCATGGCCGCGTGGGCGAGCGGATAGGCGTCGGCGGCGTTGATGCCGAAGACGGCGTGCTCCAGCGGATCGATGGCGTCGTCCAGATCGTCGCGCTCGGCGGGCCGCAGACTGCCGGGCGTGAGCGTGGGCTCGATGCGGCCCAAGCGCGCCGCGAGCCAGGGATCGCGCGAGCTCAGCTCGTCCTTGGTGCGAGGTGGCACCCAGGTCGAGGCGAGGCCCCGGAGCAGCGAGGCGGCCGACCGGGGGAGCTTGCGCTCCTCGGCGAGGCGCAGCTCTTCGGTGGCGAGCAGCCGGTCGAGGAGCTGCCGCTCGAGCTCGGGCCGCCTTCCGTCGCCCACGTTGGGATCGGCCAGGGGTTCGGTGTAGGGCGCAAATATCTTTCGCGCGGCCGCGAGGGCGCGCGCGCGGACCTCGAAGGAGAAAATGTCGGTGTGCCCCGAGTCGACGGCCACGTCGGAGTCCTCCGCGAGAATGGCCCCGACGGCCGCCTTGCGAAGCTCGGTCTCGTCCGGCACCACGTGCGCCCGCTGGGCGATGCGCGGATCGGCCGCCGACAGGATGCCGAGGATGTGCGTCTCGTCGACGTAGAACGCCGCGAGCTTCGCCTTCGCACGCGCATCGTCCTCCACGGCCGGGCTCCGCGGCCTGGGCCCCACGGGCGCCGCCGGGCCGCAGGCCGCGAGGGTGAGGAGGAGCAGGAGCCGCGAGAGCTCGCGCGTCGTCCGCGTGCCCCCATCCCCCGGCCCCTTCCCCCGCTGCGGGGGAAGGGGTGAGAGCAGGGGAGACTGCTCTTCTCCCCTTCCCCCGATTTCGGGGGAAGGGGTCGGGGGAAGGGGGCTCCAGCGGGACCAGGGTCGGATCCTCGCCATCACATCCCCAAGATCTTCACGATGAGCCGCTTCTTCCGCTGCCCATCGAACTCGGCGTAGAAGACCCGCTGCCATGGCCCCAGATCGAGGCGGCCCTTGGTGATGGGCACCGTCACCTCGTGGTGCACGAGCATCGACTTCAGGTGGGCGTGGCCGTTGTCCTCACCGGTGCGGTGGTGCTCGTAGTCCGGGCCCTCGGGCGCAAGCTCCTCCAGCCACTTCATGATGTCCGCGTGCAGGCCGCTCTCGTCGTCGTTGACGAAGACACCGGCCGTGATGTGCATCGCGCTCACCAGCATGAAGCCGTCCTCGATCCCACTTCGGGCGAGAATCTCGGCCAGCGTGGGGGTGAGGTGCACGAGCTCTCGCTTCTTCTTCGTGTCGAAGGTCAGGTACTCGGTGTGGCTGCGCATGGGCGGGCCCAAGGTTACACGGAAGGCGGGGAACCTTTGCACCGGGCCGGGCCCTACCCCGTCCATCGTTGGGGGCTCCAAGGCCGGCGCGATTCATGCTAGGAGTCGTACCCCTCGGAGCCCCCCTCTTATGCCTTTGAAATACCTCGATCTTCGCTCCAAGCTCTCGACTCTCGCGCAGAAGGCGGCGCATCGCGCGGCCGAGGCCGCGTGGCCTCTCGTGCAGAAGTACAACGTCGCGTTCGAGCGCCCTTCACCGCAGCCCAAGTGGGCGCCGGCGCCGCTGATGAAGCGCCGCCAGAAGACGTTCCCGCAGCTCGGGTGGCCGCGCAAGACCGACTCGCTCTGTCCCAAGTGCGTCAAGGAGGTCCGGACCGAGATCCTCTCCGGCGAGCGCGACGTGTCGTACCTGATCGACGGCAAGCCCGGCGAGATCTCGGCGATGATCGTCGAGCGCGACGGCAAGCTCCTCATGGTCAAGGAGTGCGACAAGCACGGCCGCTTCGAGGACGTGATGAGCGTCGATCCGGCGTTCACGTCGCGCATCGAGAAGCTCTACCCGGGGCGCGATTTCCTGGCGCCCCTGACGGCCCTGCGCAACCACGGCACCTCCAGTGTGAAGTACGGCCGTGGCAGCGTGCTCACGGTCGACCTGACCAACCGCTGCAACATGATGTGCGATCCGTGCTTCATGGACGCCAACCAGGTCGGCTACGTGCACGAGCTCGAGTGGCACGAGATCCAGCAGATCCTCGACGACTCGCTCGCCATCAAGCCGCGCCGCCAGATGAGCGTGCAGTTCTCCGGCGGGGAGCCCACGCTCTCGCCGCACTTTCTCCGGGCCATCAAGTACGCGCGCGACGTGGGTTACTTCTGCGTGCAGTGCGCGACCAACGGCATCAAGTTCGCGCAGGACCGCGAGCTCTGCAAGCAGGCCAAGGAAGCCGGGCTCCGCCTCGCCTACCTGCAGTTCGACGGCGTCACCAACGAGGCCAACTCGCACCGCAAGGTGGGCAACCTCTTCGACGTGAAGCAGCGCGCCATCGAGAACCTGCACGCCGCGGGCATCGACGTGGTGCTCGTCGTGACCGTGGTCAACGGCGTGAACAACGAGCAGGTCGGCCCGATCATCGACTTTGCCATCGCCAACGCGGACAAGATCACCGTCGTCTCGTTCCAGCCGGTGAGCTTCACCGGCCGCGACGAGGACATCTCGGACGAGCTGCGCGAGAAGCAGCGCTACACGCTCTCGCACCTGGCGCAGGACGTGAAGGCGCAGACCGGCGAGACCGAGCCGATGCGCGATTGGTTCCCGCTCTCGGCCATGGGACCCTTCAGCGATCTGGCCGATCTGCTGCAGGATCCGACGCAGGACTTCGGCGCCCTCAACTGCGGCTGCCACCCCAACTGCGGCATGGGCACGGTGCTCTTCGTGAACAAGCGCACCAAGGAGATGGTCCCGCTCAGCAAGTTCCTGGACATGGACCAGCTGCTCCAGGACATCGGCGACATCAACGACGGCGCCATGCCGAAGAACGTCACCGTGGCGCAGACGGCGCTGGCGCTGCTGAAGAACTTCAAGCCGGACCAGGCGCCGAAGGGCTACACGTTCCTCGATCTCCTCAAGCAGTTCCGCAGCCAGACCGGGACCCGCGGCAAGAAGCTGGGCGACTTCGAGAACGACGCGCACGAGTTCGAGTGGCGCGCGATGTTCGTCGCCGGCATGTGGTTCCAGGATCTCTTCAACTACGATTTCCGCCGCACCGAGATGTGCATCATCCCGTACGGGACGCAGCTCGGGGAGATCTCGTTCTGCGCGTACAACACCGGCGTCGGCTGGCGGAACGTCATCGAGCAGATGAAGGCCAACGCCAACGTGGCCGACTGGTACGCGGAGAAGGGCCGCCACCCGGTCTACGCAAAGAACCAGGCGCTGCCGCTGCCCGAGTCGCTGGGCACGCTGGTCATGCCGCCCACGGCGCTGGACGCGGAGGCCGCCGCCGAGGCGCCGCCGCAGAAGAAGCGGATCCGGCTGCAGATCGTGGCGTAGCGCTCGAGGATGCGAACGGGCACCCCGGAACGACGTTTCGTTCGGGGTGCCGTGCGCCGCGATCCGATTAGATCAGCTTCACGTTCTCGGCTCGGGGTCCCTTCGGGCCCTGACCCTCGTTGAACGAGACGCGCTGGCCCTGCTGGAGCTCCTCGAAGCGGACACCCTCGCACGCCGACATGTGGAAAAAGAGATCTTTGCCGGGGCTGGTCTCGATGAAGCCGAAACCCTTGTCCGTCAGTCGCTTGATAGTGCCTTCAGCCATGTGATTCACCTTTGAGAAGCACGGGGCCGCCGGGAAAAGCTCCTGGCGGGTGGCCCGTTTCTGGAGCGCCAGAGCGCTCCAGAAGGCGAACAGTAGCGCGGGACAGGCCTTTGCGCGTCAGGATCAGCTCACGGCCATGCACTTCGAGGGCTCGTGAGGGGTGACAACCCCGGCGAGATGCCGGACGTTAGGGGAATGCGACCTCTGCCATCGTATTCCCACGGGACGAGCACGACGCCGCTGCTCGGTGAGACGATCGGCGAAAACCTCCAGCGAACCGTCCTGCGCTTCGGGGACCGCGAGGCGCTCGTCGTCCGCTCGCAGGGCTTCCGCGCGACCTACCGCGAGCTCTGGGACCGGGTCGGCGCGGTCGCCCGCGGGCTCCTCGCGCTGGGCGTGAAGAAGGGTGAGCGCGTCGGCATCTGGTCGCCGAACCGGTGGGAGTGGGTCGCGCTCCAGTTCGCATCGGCGCGCGTCGGCGCGATCCTCGTGAACATCAACCCCGCGTACAAGACCTCCGAGCTCGAGTACGTGCTCCGCCAGGCGGGCGTGTCGGTCCTCGTGCTCGCCAAGGCGTTCCGCCAGAACGACTACGTGGGGATGCTCGGGGAGGTTCGCCCGCGGCTCCCGCTCCTGCGCGACGCCATCGTCATCGACGACGACTGGGAGAAGCTCTGCGGTGCGGGGGCCTTCGTCACGGAGCAAGCGCTCGCCGAGCGGGCGGCGACGCTCCAGTTCGACGACGCGATCAACCTCCAGTACACGTCGGGCACCACGGGATTTCCGAAGGGGGCGACGCTCACCCACCACAACATCCTGAACAACGGCTACTTCGTCGCGCGCGCGTGTGGCTACACGGAAGACGACAGGGTCTGCATCCCGGTCCCCTTCTACCACTGCTTCGGCATGGTCATGGGCAACC
>Ga0182021_10008104_pt1 | contig 12456 bp, 12 predicted proteins | sample 612E3MmetaG_FD_120493 | JGI IMG/M metagenome (GOLD analysis project Ga0182021, IMG submission 120493) | Permafrost microbial communities from Stordalen Mire, Sweden - 612E3M metaG (Illumina Assembly) | ecosystem: Environmental > Terrestrial > Soil > Wetlands > Permafrost | place: Sweden...
CTCGCGCCACTCCGCCAGCTCGGCGCGCGGCACCATGCGGTCGGTGAGGAACGACTCGGTCGCGAGCCGCGGTGCGGCGGCGTCCGGGACCTCGTCGCCCGCCCTGGCGGGAGCGGTGCTCACCGCTCGCTGCGCTGGATCACGGCGCCGAGCGCGGACAGCCGCTCGTGCAGCCGCTCGTATCCGCGCTCGATCTGGCCGACGTTGTGGATGGTGCTGGTGCCCTCCGCCGCGAATGCGGCCAGGAGAATCGCCATTCCGGCGCGGATGTCCGGGCTCTCGACCGTGCCGGCGCGCAGCGCGGAAGGGCCTGCCACCACCGCTCGGTGCGGGTCGCACAGCACGATCCGCGCACCCATCCCGATGAGCTTGTCCACGAAGAACAAGCGTGACTCGAACATCTTCTCGAACAGCAGGATCAGGCCCTCGCACTGCGTCGCGGTCACGAGCGCGATGCTCATCAGGTCCGCCGGGAACGCCGGCCACGGGCCGTCCTCGAGCTTCGAAACGTGTCCGCCCAGGTCGTCGCGCACCCGCCGCGCCTGCCCCGCGGCGACCACGAGCCGGTCGCCGTCGAGCTTCGGCTCGATCCCCAGCCGCTCGAACCCGAGCAGCGTAGCCCGGAGATCCTCGGGACGGACGCCCTCGATGGTGAGCTCCGAGTTGGTAACCGCTGCCAGGCCGACGAACGACCCGACCTCGATGTGATCCGGACCGATGGTGAAGCGCGCGCCTTTGAGCGGGTGCCCTCCCTCGACGGTCACCGTGTTGGTGCCGATGCCGTCAATGCGGGCGCCGAGCGCGACCAGGAAACGCGCCAGGTCCTGCACGTGAGGCTCCGACGCCGCGTTCCCGAGCACGGTCCTTCCGCGCGCCGCCACCGCCGCCATCAGGGCGTTCTCGGTGCCGGTGACGCTCGCCTCGTCGAGGAACACCTCGGCGCCCACCAGCTGCTTGGCCCTGAAGTCGAAGGTGGTGCCGACCTCGATCTCCGCGCCGAGCCGCTGCAGCGCCAGGAGGTGCGTATCAATGCGCCGGCGGCCGATGACGTCGCCACCCGGCGGCGGCAGCCGCACCCGTCCGAACCGGGCGAGCAGCGGGCCGGCCAGCAGCACCGACGCGCGGATCTTCGCGCACAGCGCCGGATCGGGGTCGGCCGACTTCGCGTTGCGCGCATCCAGCGTCACCGTGTGATCGCCGTCCCACACGGCCGTCACGCCTTGCGAGACCAGCAGCTCGATCATGGTCTCGACGTCGCGGATGCGCGGCACGTTCTCGAGCACGCACGGCCCGTCCGCCAGGAGCGTCGCGGCGAGGATGGGAAGTGCGGCGTTCTTGTTGCCCGCGGGCCGGATCGTCCCGGAGAGACGGTGCCCGCCTTCCACAACGAAGAAAGGAGCCATGGCGTCCAACAATGCAGGACGCGCGCGGGCAGCGTCAAGCCGATTGCTTGACACCTCCCCCGCGCGGGCCGATGTTGCAGCCATCATGAGCACCATTCCCGCCTGGATCGCACCGACCATCGCCCTCTCGCTGGTCGTGATCGCCGCGTGTCTGATGGTGATTGGGCGCGTCGCGATCGCGATCGGCCTCGGCCTGCGGCGCAGGAGCCGCGCGTTCAGCGCGCAGCTTGCCCCGCTCACGACCGATGCCCGGGACCTCCTCGGCCGGCTGAAGGGCGAGGTCGAGGGTTACGTCGAGCTGTCCATCGAGGCCCGGGCGAAGCTCAGTGGCGCGATGGCGGCGGTGCAGACGCGGCTCGAGGACGTGGACGCGCTGGCGGAGGTGCTGCAGGAGGAAGTGGAGGAGTCAGCGCTCGGCGCGGCCTCCCTCCTGCGCACCGTCCGCCGCTCGGGCTCGCTGCTGGGCGCGGCGCGCCGCGCCATCAAGCGCCGCCGCTCCGCCGCACGGGAAGGCTGACACGGGGGTGCGCCGGGCCGCGGTATGCGCCGTGCTGGTTCTGCTGCTGCTTGCCCTGATCCCGCACGACGCCTGGGCCTGGTCCCCGGGAACCCACATCTTCATCGGCCAATCGGTGCTGGCCAACCTCCAGTTCCTGCCCGGTGCGCTGGCGGAGCTGCTGCAGGCCCACCCCTTCGACTTCCTGTACGGTTCCATCGCCGCCGACACGTCGTTCGCGAAGAAGTACGCGCCGGTCGGGCGGCACAGCCACGCCTGGCACGTGGGCCAGGAAATCGTGGAGCTGGCCGGCCGCCCGCCGCTCCGGGCGTTCGGCTTCGGATACATGGCGCACCTCGCCGCGGACGTGATCGCCCACAACTTCTTCGTGCCGCGGCAGCTGGTGCTGACCTCGTCCACCCGCGCGCTGGGCCACTCCTACTGGGAGGGCCGGTTCGACATGCACGTGGGCGAGGCCTACGCCCGCACGGCGCGGGAGGTCATCGCCCGCGATCACGGCGAGGCCGACGAGCACCTCGACCGGATCATCTCGCCCACCATCTTCAGCGTCGGCACGAACCGCCGCCTGTTCCGCGGCATGGTGCAGATCAGCGACTGGGCGAATTGGCGCCGGGTCGTGCAGCTCGCGTCCGACGCCAGCCGGTGGGACCTGCCGGACCGGGACGTGGAGAGCCACGTCGCTGCGTCGTTCGACTACGTGATGGATCTCCTCAACATTGGCGACCTGGCGCAGGCGCGGCGTTTCGATCCGACGGGGAGCAGCGCGCTCGCCGAGGCCAAGCGGATGCGCCGGCTGGCGCTCAGCAACGGCGGCCGCAGGGACGCCGACCGCGTGGCTGAGGTCGCGGAGGAGCACTTCGGCCTCCGGCCGACGAGCCTGGGTTACTGGGAGCGCTACGACGTGGTGCCGCCGTGGCGGAAAGCCGGCGCGGCCTGACCCGCCGCTGATGCGGAGCTAGCCGGAAGTCGTCACGAGCGCTGCCGAGAGCGCGGCGTTCACGGCCCTCGGGTCGGCCTTCCCCTGCGATCGCTTCATCACCTGCCCCACCAGAAAACCCATCAGCTTCACTTCGCCCGCCCGGTAGCGCGCCACCTCCGCCGGATGCGCCGCCAGCGTCTCCCGCACCCACGTGTCAATCGCGCCGGTATCGGACACCTGCAGCAGGCCCAGCCGCTCCGCGACTTCGAGCGCCGTATCGTGGGACGCCGCCACCAATTCGGGCAGGACACGCTTCGCCGCCTGGCGGCTCAGCTTGCCCGCTTTCACCAGCTGGACGACCTCACCCGCTCGCTCCACCGCCAGCGGGATGGTCTCGCCGTCCCCGCTGAGGCCCAGCAGGTCGTTGGCCACCCAATTCCAGGCTTCCTTACCGGAGCCTGCGCCCGCCTTCGCGGCGAACCCCTCGAAGTAGTCGGCGATGGCGGCCGTCGCCGTCACCACGGCGCTTTCCGGCCCCGCCAGACCGAAGCTGTGCTCGAAGCGCTCCCGCCTGGCCGCAGGCAGCTCGGGCAGCGCGCTGCGCTCCGTCGCGAGCCACGCCTCGCTCAGCACCAGCGGCGGGATGTCCGGCTCGGGGAAGTAGCGGTAGTCGTGGCTCTCTTCCTTCGAGCGCATCGGCCGCACCTCGCCCGACGCCGCGTCGAACAGCAGCGTGCGCTGCTCGATCCGCTCCCCCCGCTCCGTCGCCGCGATCTGCCGCGCCCGCTCCGCGGTCAGGGCGCGCTCGACGCCGGAGAAGGAGTTCATGTTCTTGACCTCGGTGCGCGTCCGCAGCTCGGACGCACCAGCCGGCCGGATGGACAGGTTCGCGTCCACCCTCAGGCTCCCCTCCTCCATGTTGCAGTCCGACACCTCGACGTACCGCAGCACCTGCTTCAACGCGGTGAGGTACGCCCGCGCCTCCGCCGGCGAGCGCAGATCGGGGTCAGTCACGATCTCGACCAGTGGAACGCCCGAGCGATTGAAATCCACCGCGGTCATCCCCGGCACCCGGTCGTGGAACGACTTGCCGGCATCCTCCTCGAGGTGCAGCCGCTTGATCCGCACCGTCATCTCGCCGCGCTCCGGGGAGACGAATGCGAGTGCGCCTCCGGTCGCCAGCGGTTCCTCGAACTGGCTGATCTGGTAGCCCTTGGGCAGGTCGGGATAGAAGTAGTTCTTGCGGGCGAAGATGCTGCGCCCGTGCACGGCGCATCCCAGGGCATAGGCCGCGCGCACCGCCAGCCGCACCGCCTGCTCGTTGGGCACCGGCAGCGCGCCCGGCAGGCCGAGGCACACCGGGCACACGTTGGTGTTGGGCGGGTCGCCGAACCTCGCCGAACAGGCGCAGAACATCTTGGTCCGGGTGAGGAGCTGGACGTGCACCTCGAGGCCGACGACCGTTTCCCAGCTCATCGGACCTCCGCCGTCGCGTCGAGGGAGTGCTCCAGCGCCTGTGCGATGCGGACGATCGTGCCCTCGCCCTCCATCGCCCCGATGAGCTGGCCGCCGATGGGGAGACCCTGGTCCCGGCCGATCGGCAGCGACAGTGCCGGGACCCACGCCAGGTTGGCGGTGCAGACGTACACATCGCTCAGGTACATGGCGATCGGATCGGCCAGGTTCTCGCCGAACTTGAAGGCCGGCGTCGGGGTGGTGGGTGTGAAGAGCGCGTGCACGCCCGCCGCGAAGACGCGGGCGAAGTCGGCGCGGATCAGCTCGCGCACGCGCTGCGCCTTGCGGTAGTATGCGTCGTAATAGCCCGCGCTCAGCACGTAGGTGCCGAGCAGGATGCGGCGCCGCACCTCGGCGCCGAAGCCGCGGCCGCGCGTGGCGCGGTACATGGCGCGCACGTCGGACGCGCCGCCGTCCCTCAGTCCGTAGCGGACGCCGTCGTAGCGGGCGAGGTTGGACGAGGCCTCCGCCGGTGCGACGATGTAGTAAGTGGGTACGGCGTACTTGGTGTGCGGGAGCGAGACACCCCGGATCTCCGCGCCCAGGTCCTTCAGCCGCTCGAGCGCCCGGCGGGTGGCCGCGTGCACCCCGGCATGCAGCCCCTCGGGGAAGTACTCGCGCGGCACGCCGATCACCGTCCCCGCCAGCGACGCCGCCACCGGCCCCGGCTCGCCGAGCGGGATGCGGTCCAGCGTCGTCCCGTCCCGGTCGTCGCGCCCGCTGATCGCGGCCAGCAGCCGCGCCGCGCTCGTCACGTCCCGCCCGAACGTGCCGATCTGGTCCAGCGAGGAGCCGAACGCCACGAGGCCGTAGCGGCTCACCCGGCCGTACGTGGGTTTGATGCCGACCACGCCGCAGAACGCCGCCGGCTGCCGCACCGACCCGCCGGTTTCCGACCCCAGCGCCATGGTGACGGCCCCGGCCGCGACGGCGGCGGCCGAGCCGCCCGACGAACCGCCGGGCACGCGCGAGGGATCCACCGGGTTTCGGGCCGGGCCGAATGCGCACCACTCGGTGGAGGAGCCCATCGCGAATTCGTCGCAGGCCGTCTTGCCGGCGACCAGCGCGCCGGCTTCCCGCAGCCGCCGCACCGCCGTGGCCTCGAACGGCGACCGCCACCCCTCCAGAATCCGGGACCCGCAGGTCGTGGGGAATGTCGCGTCGGCGATCACGTCCTTGACCGCGACGACCTCCCCCGACAGCGCGCCGGCACCGGCCGCCGGCGACGCCGCCATCGCCTCCGCCTGCGCCAGCAGCGCGGCCTCGGACCATGCAAGGAACGCGTGCGTTCCCTTCGCCTCGCACGCTGCGATCCGCGCCGATGCGTCTCTCGCCGCCGCCCGGACGTCGGTCACGGGACGTCGTCCCCGCGATCGAGCTCGCCCAGGCGCGGCACCGTGAACAGCCCGCCCTGAAACGCGGGCGCGATGTCCCGGGGCGTGCGATGGAGCGGATCGGGCGCGATCTCGTCGCGCCGCAGCCGCGCTGCGCGCTCGTCGCCGGCCACTCCGGTGTCGTCCTTCACCTCGCCCAGTTGCGCCACGTAGTCGAGGATCCGGGTGAGCTGGCGCTCCAGCTCCGCCGCGGTGGCTTCGTCCACCGCCAGCTCGGCCAGCGCCGCGATCTTCTCGACGTCCGTCCGGGTCACGCTCATCGCCTACTCCCCGTCCCGCTCGAGGGCGGCGTACGCGGCCAGCAGCTGCTTGAGCCCCACCGCCTCGTCGTCGAACTCCACCGCGACTTTGAGCTCGCGCCCGCGGCCCTCCACCCGGCGGATCGTCCCGCTGCCGAACCTCCGGTGCCGCACCCGCTCGCCGCTCCGGTACAACGGAGCGTCGTCCGAGGTCTCGGCCGCATCCGGCTCATCGGTCCCGACCAGCGCCAGCGACCCGCCGGACGCGCGCGCCGGCCGGAGCCGCGGCTCTCGTGCCAGGCCCCATGTGGGCCGGCTGACCCGCTGCTCCACCAGGGCCGGCGGCACGTCGTCGAGGAACCGTGACGGGAAGGTCGCGCGCAGCTCCCCGCCCCGCCGCCGTGCCGTGGCGTAGGTCAGGAACACCTTGTCCTTGGCGCGGGTGACGCCGACGTAGCAGAGCCGCCGCTCCTCCTCCACCGCCTCCGGCGTGTCGGCGCGCGAGAGCGGGAAGAGCCCCTCCTCCATTCCGGCGATCGCCACGACCGGAAACTCCAGCCCCTTCGCCGCGTGCAGCGTCATCAGCGTGACGCCGTTCTCGCCGCGGTCCACCTCGGCATTGGTGGTGAGCGCCGCCAGAGCCAGGAAGCGCTCGATGGGGGTGCCCTCTTCCTCCTGGAGTTCTTCGCCGTCCGGCAACTGCGCCCCCCACTCCTCGGACCACGCGGCCGCCGCGGTGATCAACTCGGCGACGTTCTCAACCCGCTCCGGCCCCGTCTCGTCCTCCTCGAGGAGAAACCCCTCGAAGCCGGTCCGCGCCACGATGCCGCGCAGCGCCTCCGCCGGCTGGAGCCCCGCGAGCTCGGCGCGCATCGCCTCCAGTTCCCGCGCGTACTGCTCCAGCGCCTCCCGCGCCTTCGGCCGCAGCTCGGCCAGCCGCCCAGCCGCGGCGGCGGTCCGCGACAGCGACCATCCCCACTGCGCGGCCGATCGGGTCAGCACCTCCAGGCTCTGCTCCCCGATGCCGCGGCGCGGCGCGGCGATCGCGCGGCGGAACGCCGCGTCGTCGTCCGGGTTCACCACCAGCCGGAGGTGCGCCAGCACGTCCTTCACCTCGCGCCGGTCGTAGAAGCTCACGGCGCCGACCACCCGGTATGGCACGCCGCAACGCCGCAGCTCTTCCTCGAAGGCCCGGGTCTGCGCGTTGGTCCGCAGCAGCACCGCCATTTCGTCGAAGCCGTGCTCACCACGCCGCGCGCGCTCGAGGAACTCCCGCACCAACCACTCCGCTTCGTCACGTTCGTCCGCGGCGCACACCACCGTGAGCGGCTCCCCGCCCTCACGCCGCGTGAACAGCGTCTTGCCGAGCCGCCCGCGATTGGGCGCGATGACGCTGTTCGCCGCCTCCAGGATCGCCTGGGTCGAGCGGTAGTTCTGCTCCAGCCGCACCAGCCGCGCGCCGGGGTAGTCGCGCTGGAATTCGAGGATGTTCCGCAGGTCGGCGCCCCGCCACCCATAGATGGACTGGTCGTCATCCCCGACCACGAACACGTTGCCGCCTTCGCCCGCCAGTGCCCGCAACAGCAGGTACTGCGCCCGGTTGGTGTCCTGGTACTCGTCCACCAGCAGGAAGCGGAACCGCTCGCGGTAGCGGGCCAGGCACGCCGGCTGCTCCGCGAACAGGGTGAGGGGATGGAGCAGCAGGTCGTCGAAATCCATCGCGTTGGCGCGCCTGAGGGCCGCGCCCATGGCCGCATACACGCGGGCCACGTTGGCGTGGTACGGGTCCGCCGCTTCGGCCGCGTATGCCTCGGGGGCCAGCATCGCGTTCTTGGCGCGCGAGATCTCGTGGCGCACGCCGCGCGCGCCATACAGCTTGGGGGGCAGCGCCAGGTCGTCCACCAGACGGCGCACCAGCGCCTCGACGTCGTCCTCGTCGTAGATCGTGAACGCGCGTGAGAAGCCGAGCGACGGTGCCTCGCGCCGCAGCAGCCGGGCGCAGACGGCGTGAAACGTCCCGATCCACATCCCGTCCGGTTCCGCGCCCAGCAGCTGCGCCACGCGCGAGCGCATCTCCCCGGCCGCCTTGTTGGTGAACGTGACGGCGAGGATGTGACGCGGGTCCACGCCGTGCTCGTCAATCAGCCGGGCCAGCCGCACCGTCAGGACGCGCGTCTTGCCGGATCCGGCGCCGGCGAGCACCAGCATCGGACCGGTGACGTGGTCCACCGCCTCCTGCTGCGCGGCATTGAGGGACACCGCGATCATCCCGCGGGGCTCTCCCGCGGCAGCCGGATGGCGAACCGGGCGCCCACGGCCGAGGGCTCGAGCGTGAGCCGTCCCCCGTGGACTTCCTCGACCACCCGGCGCGCCAGCGCCAGGCCGAGGCCCCAGCCCCGCTCCTTGGTGGTCGCTCCGGCCGTAAACAGCCGGTGCCGCAAGGCACGCGGCACGCCGGGGCCGTCGTCGGTCACGGTCACCACGACGCCGTCCGGCTCGTTCACCACCGCCATCTCGATCGCGCCGCCCCGCCCGGCGAGTGCGTCCACGGCGTTCCTGACCAGGGCCTCGACCGCCCACTCCAGCAGCAGCGCGTCCCCCTGAACCTCCGCCGGCGCGCCGTCCGATCGCAGCTCCAGCGTCACCCGGTGCGCCAGGGTCGGCAGCCGCGGGCGGAAATACGTGGCCACGGCATCCGCCACCGCTGCGACGTCCACGCTGTCGCGGCGCGGGGGCTGCCCGATGCGCTCGAAGCGCCGCGCCACGCGGTCGAGCCGTTCGTAGTCGCCGGTCAGGTGACCCGCGATCTCCTCCGGCCCGTCGGCTCCGTCCCGCAGCCGGTCTATCCAGCCGGCGAGCGAGGTGAGCGGCGTGCCGAGCTGGTGCGCCGACTCGCGCGCCATCGCCACCCACACGCGGTCGCGCGCCGCGCGGACCGAGGCCCGGTGGGCAAGCACCGCGACCCCGGCCAGGCCCGCCACCGTCGCCAGCTCCAGCGCGAACACCAGCCGCAGCTGCGCGCGCACCGGCGGCGCCCCCACGTGGACCGTGCGCTCGCTCTGCTCGCTGAGCGCCGGCGTCTCGCGATCCAGCGCGGTCACGAAGGCCCGGAGTTCGGGGGAATCGAGCGCCATCGGCCGCGGCAGGTTGGCGGTGTCGGTCGCCACACCGCGCGCGTCGGTGATCACGAGGGGAATCCCCTGGCGACGGATGTCCTTGGCGAGTGTGAACAGGGCGTCGGTGGCACCGGTCTCGGCGGAGTCGGCCAGTCCGGTGAAGACCCGGGAGTAGAGCTCCGACGCGCGGCGGGCGTCGTCGGTGAGGTGTTCGGCCGTGAGGTAGGCCGACACCAGCGTGAGCATGGCCGCGAGCGCCGCCAGCACCCACACCGTCGTGGGACGCCGGAGCCACGCGCGACGCCGCGCCTCAGCCGGCGCGCGCCTCAAGGCGCTCCACCCCCAGCACCGCGACGAGTGCCGGCGGAACGCGCACGCTGCCGTCCGGCAGTTGCCCGGTCTCCAGCAGCGCGATCACCGTGCGCGGCAGGGCGAGCGCGGAGCCGTTGAGGGTGTGCACGAATTCGGGTTTCGCGCCCCGGGCGGGACGGTACCTGGTGTTCATCCGTCTCGCCTGGAAGTCGCCGTACGTGCTGCAGCTCGACACCTCCAGCCACTTGCGGACTCCCGGCGCCCAGACCTCGAGATCGTACTGCCGGTGGTTAGCGAACCCCATGTCGCCGGCGGCGATCCGGACCACCCGGTACGCCAGACCGAGCCGCTGGAGCACCGTCTCCGCGTGGCGCGTCAGCTCCTCGTGCGCCGCCGCACTCGCCTCCGGACGCTCGAGGCGCACCAGCTCCACCTTGTCGAACTGATGCACCCGCGTCAGGCCCCTCGTGTCGGCACCGTGGGCGCCGGCCTCGCGACGGAAGCAGGGCGTGTACGCCACATACCGCTTCGGCAGGTCCTCCGCCTGCAACACCTCGCCGCGATGGAGGTTCGTGACCGGCACCTCCGCCGTCGGCACCAGGAATAGGTCGTCCGACGTGCGGTACATGTCGTCCTCGTACTTCGGGAGCTGTCCGGTGCCCGTCATGCACTCCCGGTTCACCAGGTAGGGCGGCGCAACCTCGGTGTATCCATGCTCACGCGTGTGGAGATCGAGCATGAAGCCGATCAGCGCGCGCTCCAGCCGCGCGCCCAGGCCCATCAGGAGCGGGAACCCCGACCCCGCGAGCATCGTCCCGCGCTCCAGCTCCAGCAGTCCGAGCGCCTTTCCCGTCTCCCAATGCGGCCGGTGCCACGGCTCCGGCTCGACCGGTTCGCCCCAGGTGCGCACGATCTCGTTGTGCGTGGCGTCGCCCGGGGGCACGTCGCCGGCCGGGACGTTGGGCACGTACGCCAACGCCTCCCCGAATGCCGCTTCCGCCCCGGCGGCGGCGGCCGCCGCCGCTTCGGCGCGCGCCGACAACTCGCCCAGCGTCGCCAGCAATGCGCTCGCGTCCTCGCCGCGGCGCTTCTTCTCGCCCACCTCGCGGCTCTTCGCGTTGAGCTCGCCCTTCACGCCGTCCGCCTCGCCAATGGCGACCCGGCGCCGCTCCGCCAACTCCCGCAACCGCGCCAGCAACGCGTCCAGCTCCGGCCCCGCACCCCGGGTCGCCAGCTGGGCGCGCAGGGCCGCGAAGGCCTCCGCGTCGCGGAACATGCGGGGATCGAGCACGGCTAATACGTGGGCGGGACGGTGTCGGCTTGGAGGCTGCGATAGCCGCAGTTGGGATCGGTGAGGATGTCGAAGGTGACCGCGCGCGCGACCAGGTCCACCGTCGTGATCCGCAGCTTCGCGTATAGTGGCCGGATGTAGCCGAAGTTGCAGGTTTGCGAACGCGAGGCCGCGAGCACCACCGTCCCCGTCTTGACCACGACCGCCAACGTGTCCTGATAGCCGGACGTCGGCGCGATGGTGATCGAGTCGAACGCCTGCTGGGTCACCTGCAGCCCACCGTCAACGGTCAGCCCGAGCGCGCCGCGCGGGAGCAGCACCGCGCTGGTGTCCTTCAAACTATCCACCTGGATGTCGAACGCGAAATCGAAGCCCGACGTGCGGTCGGTGCGGGCCACGATCTGCTGCATCACGTCGTACGCGGAGGGATGCGCCAGATCGGTGCCGTCGAGCGCCCACAGCGTCACCGTGTCCTGCGCCGCGGCCAGGGTGGCCGGGGGCAGCGTGAACGCGCTGTTGCACGCCGCCAGGGCGGCAAGCAGAGCGAGCGCGAGTAGCGCGGCTGCGCGTGGGTAGATCGGAGAGGCCGGCATCAGCTAACCAGCGAAGTATAGGCCAGTTGCGCGCCCAGTGTCAACCGCGCAATGCGCTTGACACCGTCTCACCCGCGGCCTACGTTGGGCCGTCCACCACGAGGAGCCGCATGCCGACAATCCGCGACGTCGTGCAGGCGCTGGCGCGCCGCGAAGGGGTGGATGCCGTCATCATCCTCGGCAACGACGGGCTGCCGATTGACAGCCAGGTGTTCGCCGGCCTCGACTCCGACACGGTTGCGGCTCATCTACCGGCGGTCCTGCAGGCCTGTGAGGAGCTGGGCCGGAACGCCCGGCGCGGCGAGCTGACCACCGGCGTGCTGGAGTATGCGGATGGCTTCGCGGTAGTGGCCAACCTGTCGCACGACGCCAAGCTCCTCGTGCTGCTCCGCCCCCGCGCCAACCTCGGCCCGCTGCTCTACGATCTGTCGCGGCACCGCGCGCAGATCGCCGGGCTGCTCTAAGGGCGGCGCCGACGCCCCATCATCTCCTCGTCATTGACGACGAACCCTTCATTGGACGCATCGTGCGTCTGGAATTCGAGCGCGGACCCTACCGGGTCTCCGTCACGCACGACGCCGAAGCGGGGCTCCGGTTCCTGCGCGAGCACCTCGATGTGGACCTCGTCCTGCTGGACGTGAACATGCCCGCGCGCTCCGGGCTCGACCTGCTCGAGGACATGCGCCAGGACCCCCGGCTCCGGAGCGTGCCCGTCGTCATGCTCACCGCCGCGGGCCAGAGCACCACCGCGGAGCGCGCCGAGGCCCTCGGGGCGGCCGCCTTCGTCACCAAGCCGTTCTCGCCAAGGAAGCTGCTCCGCCAGGTTGCGACCCTGCTGGGCGAGCCGGTGGACGGCGACCCCGACGAGGAGCGGTCCTGATGCGCTGGTTGGTCGTGCTCGCCGGCGGCGTGGGCTCCCGGTTCTGGCCGATCTCGACGGCCGAGCGGCCGAAGCAGCTGCTGGCCCTGGCGGGCGAGCGGCCTCTGGTCGTCGAGTCGGTGGCCCGCCTGCTCCCGCTCGTCCCGGCGGAGCGCGTGCTGCTGGTGGGCTCGCGCCCGTTGCAGGACGCGCTGCGGCTCGCGCTTCCCGACGTCCCCGCCGCCAACGTGCTGGCGGAGCCGTTTGCGGCGTCCACGGCACCGGCCCTCGCCTGGGC
>Ga0182021_10008105_pt1 | contig 12456 bp, 17 predicted proteins | sample 612E3MmetaG_FD_120493 | JGI IMG/M metagenome (GOLD analysis project Ga0182021, IMG submission 120493) | Permafrost microbial communities from Stordalen Mire, Sweden - 612E3M metaG (Illumina Assembly) | ecosystem: Environmental > Terrestrial > Soil > Wetlands > Permafrost | place: Sweden...
CTTTCATAATAAGGAGAGTGGCGAGGGAACGTGTGGAAACGGTGCTAAGACCACTCTCCGAAGGTCGAGACCGTAGAACAGTGGGTTAGGCTGGTCTACACACTAACGTTTGCCGTAAAATATTGCAGAAACAATTTCGAACTTTTTTACGTAAACACCATATTGATTATCTTGTATCGTTGCAGGACGATCGCATCGGCACATGGTGTAGTCCCTGCTATGGCACGGTTATCCGCCGTGCCCTGCCAATTATGCGGACGACAGATTAGTCCGTGATCCTCACCTTGAGACCGTCTCTCATCCTCTCGGTCTCTCAACAGGCTGCGTGCTGTCACAGCCTGAAACACGGCGACTGTTCTGCTTTCAGTCGCCGCTACTCCTCTTTTCTAATATCGGCATCGTTCGGTTTGTTCTATGACATCTTGCAGGCATTTATAGAAAATGTAATAGAACAAGTCGGCTGTTTCTGTTTCGGCATTGTTGCACTATGCTCTGCCACTGTGCAACTGCGTGTCATGGCACGTGTTAACCACTCGTAAAACTCGACGAGATGTTAGTTATGGTGAACAAAAGAAATGCAATTAAAATCCCAAAAGCTGAGACGTGACCGACCCAGCACACCCTTTAAAGTGGTTGCCGTGCCTCATTCCGTGGCGCTGCTGTGGTCTAAAGTAGACCGTGTTGACGTTTGGTATGACGAACAAACAGACACCCTGTCTTTCAGACCAGCAAGATGACGATGGATCAAGTAACTAGCTGCGCAGTAGATCGTGATCATCTACTACAACAGCGCGAGAAGCTGCGTGAATTGCTTTGCCTTGTCAGCAACAAGAAACCAATGCCTCCGCCGGACTACGGCATCGATGACCCGAAGCCTGCCACGAGAACAACAGCCTATTTTTGCGGGTGGTCGGCTTGACCGCCGAGGCAAAGGCTAATCCGCAAAGAAGTGCTAATGTTGAATCTGTGGAAGACCAACCCGGAGAGACAGAGAAGGCAAAGGATGGAGCCGAAAAAATTCCTCCAGCACATTACGTTACTTCTGTGGAAGAATTGATAAAGATCAGTATCACTGAATACGACATTACCAAAGTCACCGGACAGCAGAAGCGCATCAATCCAGAGACTGGAGAACCGGAACCCGACCCTAAGACCGGCGCGGAAATGGTTCCTAAACTAGCGTTGAGTCCCACGCAAGCAAGTGGCGTCATAACTGGATGGCTGCCGTTAAGACTCTCCGCAACGGACGAGAACGAAAAAGATCCTGTGATATGGAGACTCGACGAGTCGGGTATCTGGAGACCGGACGGCGAGAAGGTAGTAAAACAGATAATTGACGCAGTCTGTGGCGATCTCAGCACGGCTTTTAAACTCTCTGAGACAATGCGCCGGATACGTACGATGTCGGACATTGTTGTATTTGATGCAGATCCCTACCTATTCCCTGCACAAGATTGCCTTATAGACCTACGAACAGGACTCTCCAGGAACTACCGAGAAGACGACTATGTTACGTTCCGCTATAGTGCAGCTCTGCACAACCCGGATGCTGATTATCATAGGCTGCTTTGGTTCCTATGCACAACTTATCCTGATCCAAGGGACGTATTAACTGCACTTGATATCTTGGCTGCATCGGTAATCCGCGTTGCCTTTGATGCGATAATTCAATTAATCGGACCCGGAGGCAACGGTAAGCATGTGTTTGAATCACTTCTGGCTGCGTGGGTTACACCTGATCGCCGTGCTTCAACCACCTTATCAGAAGCAAAGAAAAAGTTCGGTCTAGCTGCGATTCTCAGCAGCGATGTTTGGATTATGCCTGAGGCTGAGAAGGAGATCAACGGCACTATGGATCTCCTTAAGCGACTTTCAGCCGGCGACCCAACTGATGACGACGTGAAGTATAAAGTGACCAGGGTGAAGGGCACACCGTGGGTAAAACCGATACTGGATAGTAACGTGCCGATAGCGTTTGAAGAGAACACGTGGGCACGGATGCGAAGGTGGAATAAGCTAGACCATCCCTATATTTTCTTGGATCATGTGCCGGACAAGCCAGACTCTGACAACAGAATCCGTCCGCGTGATCCGTCCCTTGCAGCGACGTTGACAACTCCTGCTGTCCTGTCTGGGCTACTACAGATCGTAGTTACTCGCGCACCTTATTTATGCAAGACTCTCAGGATCTACAACAGGAAGCAGCCGGAAGAGATGAACCAAGAGAACTTAAGGCAACAGGACTCGCCGCTATACTTCTGCAATGAGTGTTTGACCACCGACCCAACCAAGGCAATTAATCCCGTCACTGAACAGTTAGCCGCTAGCAGCCCCCCAAGGCTGACACCCGAAGATCTCCTTACCGAGTACACGAAGTATTCCCGGTTGTTCTCTGTCCCAACACCCATAGAGAACACAATCGCACTTAGTAGATACATCAGCAAGAAGTATGGTATATCGTCGATCAACACCACCGAGAATGGCAAACAGTTTAGATACTATCCCGGACTGTGGATTTCTCGTAGCGCAAGGCAAGCACATGAAGACTTCACCCGTAACTACGGTAACTACGGATCTAATACAGATGAACTACAGATGAAAAAAGACAAAAACAGTATCTATAGATTATTAACTACAGATACTACAGATGAATACTCAAAAGAAGTAGTAGAAGAAATAGCTTGTATGTTTGAGTACATCTATAGTTGCGAGACCCATCCAAAGGATATTTTGTATGAGAAGTTCAAAAACCATCCTAATCTGTAGTATCTGTAGTTAGAAATACCAAAAAGTGTCGAATGCTATTTATATATTTAACTACATATGCAACTACAGGATGCATAATCGTGATAGATTATCTGTAGTTGGGTTCAATCTGCCTAAGGTCACGGCGCGCGCTTACCGAAAAACGCAACCACGGCGGCTTACGCCGCCTTCCTTCGGAGTTGCGTTTTTCTCGCAGCGCGCCTTTCTCTCGTCCGTTCTCAGCCAGGCAAAATGCTAGCACACAGCGAGCGGCGGCACCACCTTTGAGTTAGCGCAAAAGTCACATATGACTATATCGGCACATTAATATAATTTGTGTAGTGCGATTTGCCGAGCTGTCCTGGATATTTGCCGTGCATTTGCTGTGCGCTAGTCTTTCCCTGTCTCAACCGAAGGCATGGAAGGCTGTGGAGACTTTTCTCCACCCTTGGCGAGCGTAGCGAGCGTGGTGGGAAAAGTCGGAACAGCCGTGCCGTTAGGCAGCATCAACTTGCTGCGGCACAACATGTGAAACTTCGGTAAAATTCATATATCTCAGTATGCAAAATATGAAGGTTTAATGAGAGTCTTATTCGTTCTGGTTATACTAGCATTGCTGAGCGTCGCATCAGCAGAGACTATTCAATTTGGGAATTATACGGCAACTTTCGATATGAAACAAACACATGTTATTGATAGCAATTCGATTCGAACCTTTTATGGATGGGTTCATTTTTATGAGCAGCCAAAATCAATGCCAAACATTACTTTCCAGAGTATAGGTATGGCTTCTTTCAATAATCATACTACGAAAGTTTTTCTAGAATCATCAGATATTTATCTGATTGCTGATGACGGCATACTTCTCGAAAGCGCCATGAACCTGACCAGCACCCTAGATTTCCTCAAGACTCTGAAGATCGAGAAGACAAAGGCGACCTAAAACAGGATCGCCTTCATTTTGGCAACTTGTTCCTACGGGTTTGTGAAGGTGACGACTGCTATTTTTATTCTATATTGCGAATATAGCGTGCAGCAGACTCTATAAGCACATTCTGATTTTACTGATTTTGCTGATCGGTGTAGGTGTGGCTTCGCGGTAAACCTGCATGAAGCTTGCTGAAACACCGAATTAATGCCGAAATGCACGGCTAGGCTGATGTCAAGCCCGATCCAAACCAAAAAAGTCGAGCCTTGAGGTCTACAGAGAACATTTCTATGCATTCAACAGACTGCGTTCTGAGACGCAAAGCACGCAGATGCCGATATTCAGAGGCGATATGATAACTATATGTTAGTATCCAAAGGTAATATATTCTCCTCCTGAGCCAAAACCTTATAGTTTTCAGGCTTATATCTTAATGATGAATGTCCAACGTTCATCAGGGAGTATGGTCTGAAGTCAAGCCCTACTTAGTTGATGTGTTGCTCCAACAGGATATCTGGAGGAGAGTTAAACCGCTAGCAGTCGATCTAGCAGAAGATTTTTGCGCATTCATCCTATTGCTTTTCTTTGCAAGTATTAGTGTTATAATAGCATCGTACGTGATAATGGTTATAAGGGCAATAACAGGAGAAACTCCTCAGGTATTGGAGTATGGAATATACCTAGCAGATGCGTCATTTTTGATCATATATCTCTCACACTCGCTCCTGTTACGTCGATTAAAGAAGCACGGATAGCCAATAAAATCGGTTTTTCACAGCTCAGGGCATGTTTTTTTGTGGGCAAAGCGTATCATACCAATAGTGAAAAGCATCTCACCTACGATTATTGCTGCTTTCACGTAAGACTCCATGCTCCCGAATAGGAATTCGCCTAACCACAGCAGAAATTTAGCCTCTAAAAGCACCGCTGCTATGCACAGCGCAGCCATCCCAATAACGAAGCTGTGAGCCAGAAGTTGGATAACAATTGGCTCTGCGTCGCGCCATCCCAACCGTATAACGCGCTGTGCAGATCGTGCCATGCGACGCTTGCAGGTCGATAACAAAATCTGCATGCCCTGCCCCAATCGACCTGCGTGCAGGTCGATAAAGTATACCGAAGAGGTATTTGGTCATACTTTATCGATCAAATGCGTTCATGCGCCTACACTGTATCCAATTTCGACTATTTATAGCTATCTTTTTTTGAATAATTACATTCTAGTGGAAAGATGTGAATGCTGCCTTTTCCATCCCCACAGCCAAAGGCAAAACTATAGCAATCGTATGCTTTATTTATCTTTAATGGGTAGGAATAGCGCATGGCTCCTACTGCGAGATGGATGGAATTTATGAAGGTCGCTATGCTGGCGAGTTGCGCCTTGATTGTTGCAGTAACTATATCCCATGCACTCTTGCCAAGCTCTGTGGATAACCATTCAGTAAATATTACCATTACCAAACCAATAGATGGAGGGGAGGTTCAAAACAAATACAGGGTCGAAGGAACCGTTTCAAAATATCCGTTGCCGGAAAACATGAGTCTATGGCTTCTCGTGCATTCTCATCCAACAAACGTTAGATGGGTACAGCAAGATCTTAATCCATCAGAATATGATAAAACGTGGTATGCTGATGCTACTTTTGGCTCACCAAACGCAAAGTATGATATCGAAGTAGCTTCACCGGATGAAAATACAGATAATAGATGGAAAGGTTTTAAACAGGGAGATGACACTACAGTTATATCTGCGGATAAATTCTCAATTTTGAAGGGTATCACTGTAACAAGCACCGATTCACCAACCGATTGGCTCGCCCGAAATCTTCAGGGAGTAGTTGAATTTATCTTTATTCTTGCCGCTATTTGTGGAATTTTGACATATATTCAACGTAAGAAGGGTAAGGAAGATAAAGATGAAGACCTTAACAAAGAAGCGTGAAAAAGTAGGATGCGAACGCTTAAACGCGTTTTCCGTCTATTAGCGCGCTTAAAACAGTCGCATTTGCCTAACAAGTGCATAATAATGGTGCATTTGCGAACAGAAACTTAATTGTGCCGCTATTCGCCGCCGCCCGCAGGACACACGCCCACGGCATCAGCATTTTGCTGTCTCAGCAACGGTCAGGAGAAAGGCTGTGGAGGTTTCTGTCCCACGGAGTGGTGCAGAAACCGTAACAGCCGTGACCTGAGACAGCATCCACGGAGACAATACCGAGACATCCTGGCTGCTTTATACATGCTTACTTGATGCTTCCTTACCAGTTTTTCAGCGCAAAAACAATGGCTGCAAGCAACGGAGTAATCACTAGTTCTAACCACATCTCTATCTGCATAGCAGACCTTGCAGTCAGAAAAGATTCCGTTCCTGACCATGTGGGGAAAAAGCTCCCAGAGGAAAATAGGAATGCAGCTGCTGCTGCGGCAATAATTAAACACGCTGTCGACAAAGATATGTCACTCATTTTGAACACCTCCTTCTTCAGTCTTATGGTCCTATCGCCGTCGTTATCTTAGTAGCCAGAAATACATAAACATAGTAAGTATTGAAGCAAACGTGCAAAAGTGGCGTGCTTTCGGCAAGGCTACGACTGCTATTTTTATTCTATGTAGTGAATATAATATGTAGGGGACGCAATCAGCGCATTCTGAATATGCTGAATTTACTGAACGTGCATGCTGAGGCTTCAATTTTTATAAGGTATAAAACCTGGGGCGTTGTAAGGTCAGCCAAAGAAGAGATCATAGAGAATACGTCCACAGAGCAGTCTCCATGCGCTCTTGAACCCGATCCTCGGAGAGCTGGCAAGAGAGGTCAGGGCGAAGATTGAAGGTCACTGCTATCTCTGAGTGACTCCTCCTTACTGAGCCTCTATCGAGAGTTCAGATTCCGGGTATCCAAACTTTTCAATTACTTTTTTTGAAAGCTTTAGTATGCTATCCGAACTGAGATTTACCTCAGCAAAAACATCTGTGCCTTCTATTAGATCTGGAGACCTCAAGTCAGCAGGGTTCTTTGAGAAGAATGGCTTCTTGGTGCCAGATAGCGTCAAGATTTCATCGAATCGATCCTTATGTAATTCAGCCATGATGCCACATATACGAATCAGCAAGTCTTTCCAGTGTTTGGTTTCATATCTCTGTCCTTTAAACATAAAAGAGATAAGAGACTTGCTGGTTCGACCAGATTTTCGCGTATCGTAATAACGGACAATAGCTTCTAGTTTGCCTTCTAATTTGTAGATATCATCTATTGTGCTGATATCGACCATTTCTTCTTGCTTCTGCTCATCGAAAATCCCGATATACTTATGCTTGGGGTCAAGATACAGACGGGCAATACGTTTATGAGAAGTGTCGTCGAGTAATACTGCACAATAATTTGCTTTTTTATGAATAAAAAGTCGGCTGGGATCGACAATTGCCCTCAAGAGACTCCTTATAATAAAATATCCATCTCGCTCTTCATCGGTGAGCTTCTCATTCTCTGGCGGCTCAGGCGGCTTATCTGGAGGCAGTGGTGGTGTCTTGCCTGCATCCAAAGCGATATTCAATCTATCATTTATCTTATCATTGATGAATTGCTTGAATGTTTCTTTGGTGATTAGAGCAAATTGATCCCGCACAGGCTGAGTCAATTTTCCGGGATATACCTGTGATGCAAAGAACTTAACAAATTCATCAGAGGGCTCATTTACCTGCTCTTCAATTATTCTTTCGATCTCTGTCATGTATTTAAGTTTGCTTGCGATAATCGAAAGGCTGTTAAGGTCAAAAGAGGATTTTGAGAATTTTTTCAGCTCTTCAACAAGAGAATCCTTTATGTTTAGCATGTCGAATTCTAGGAACGGAGTTTTATCCATTTTGTTGTTGTCGTCGAGATCCGAATAGAACCTGTATAATATCCCATTAGTAAAAATGCCAAATTTGGCTCTTGTGAAGGCGAAATATTTAGCTAGTTGCTTATGATTTTCCTTGTCTAAATCTGCACCACGCCATTTACATTCGAATAGAATTACAGGTTCGCCATCTTTGAAAATAGCATAATCAACTTTTTCGTCCTTACTGCCACCTATCTCCGTCGTGTATTCAGGTGTAACTTCTGTTGGATCGAATACATTGTAGCCAAGCGCACCAATGAAAGGCATGACAAAAGCAGTCTTCGTTGCTGCTTCGTTTTGAATTTTATCCTGCTGTTTTTGAATCTTTGCCGACAACGCACGAAGATCATCAATGAAATCCACTTTATATCCCTCTTACATGAATAATGTGGGTTCTAATGAAAAAGTTTTGGGTCAGAACCCTGGCGAGGCTGATAAACAGATTTTAATGGATTCGTCCTAATATAAAACCCACTAAAACAAGAAAGAGTCCGACAATGATGTCTCGTATTATCGGATCTTTGTTCTTTGTCCAGAAGGTCTCCCTTTGGTCAGATGCCACTAAATTTATTGACGCAAAATGACCAGATCCAGCAATGAATGGAACTAAAAATGCCAAGACAACCAAGATACCCTCTATAATTAAAGACAAAATGGTGAAATTATAGTACCGGGCTGATAGAAGTATTTCTCTGGGTATTTGCAATATTATGATCGGAATTAAAAAGGCAGCAGGAATACACAAAAGCATTTTAGAAGACGACAGAAAACTAAACCAACGCTTTCTTTGAAGTAATCGCTCCTTTATTTCCAAAAACTGACCCTTTGCCGCAGACTCAGCGGCTAGACACCCTCCACCAGTCGTCCCTACTCCAAGATCGAGCGTGATATAGGGAGAATGACTTTCAAGATGCAGGCTTTTCAATCTCTTTTGTGTTTCGTGTTTTAAATCGTCAAAAGATTCATATTTAAAGGTTTTATCAGAAATCTCAACTCCTTTACCTTCACGATTCATTATCTTTATAATTTCTTCTATATCATCCAAGTATATTTTGACCCATGATACATAGAGAGCATAAGCGCCTTCTTTTTTTGATTTCATAGCAAGTCCTTTAATTGTAACTGTAATTCATCTTTGACTTTCTATTTAAAGCCTGGAGTCCTGGGCACCATTTTTATTCAGCATACTTTCTGTGGCGTTGTGGATGAGATCAGGCTACATACTGCACGCTATCTGCAATTTTAAAATAGGTATTAAAAAGATGGTATAAAATATATTTTTTGAACTATCTATCACGATTCGTCATGGCGACAAAGTTCAAAAAGTATATCATAATGTTTCATAAATTCAGGTTATTTAACAGTAATTCGGAAAGATTTAAATACTCGCCGAATGATGAAGTAATCGGTGAAAATTCAGTGACCTCACTAGCAGCGTTGAACGGGACCGTCGTGAGAAAACGAGAACGATGGAAAGTAGAATGGAATGTGATAAATGATGAAAAACAAGACAGATTCGAATCCCTTGAGAAATGGTGAGAATCAAGAATCAATAACTTTTGAGTTACATTTAAGGTATACAAGTGGTACTGATTGTGAAATATCAGAGCAGAAGATCAAGGAGATTGAGGAAAAGAAGCAAGAGATTGACCATAAGTATGGTAAGGATTTGGTAACCTTCTTCAAGGATAATTGTGAGAAGGGTGCAGATGTAACACTCAAATTGGTTGATATCTTACAAAAACTAAGAATTATCTGACAAGTATTATACTATATAATAAATATTAGGGGGTGAGATTAGGATGGATAAGATAGTAGGCAGCAGCGTAGTGGCATCTCCTGGTAGACCCAGCGCAAATGATGCTCGTGATGTCTGCAAGCTCTTCAAGAACCTACTGGAAGTGTTGGACAATCCACGCAGGATAAGGATCTTGGATTCACTGGCGACCGAAGCAAAGACCTTTGACACACTCAAGACTGAAACCAGCATCTCTACAGGCAGCCTACACCATCATTTGGGCGTGCTGCACAGGGAAGGACTAATTGGCATAAACGAGAGCCGACCTATGACCTACTATAGGACTGGTTTGCTAGACCGTGTAGCCAGTATGTTCAGGAATAGCCAGACACATCCACAGCAACTAGATTGCAACCGATGTGTAGATGAATCCGAAAAAGTGACCTCTTAGAACGGGCTGGATTAAACCCTGCTCTGAGAGGTTCTGATATATTCGGCTTTATGAATAGCAATTTTCAGTGTGTTCCATTATTACTGCTGTAAGAATGAGTTACCCTCTGCTTGTGAGGCAAACAGAGGGTGTTGTGGTGAATTCTTCGTATGCCCTATTCACCGCATATATCCCTACTCGTTTTTGATATAAAAAACAGATCGAATCTTAGTTACCGAATCTTGAGCATATTGGTATGTAACATTAGCATGTAACATTGGCACGTCATATATTAACAATTATTTAGATTACTTAGCAGTTTTTCCTATCAACTTATATTGCATGGTACACAATTAAGAACAGTCGCCCAATTGTGAGGCAATTGGCTGACAAAACTGAAAGAAGGTGAACTTTATCGTATGCCCTTAGACTTAGCTGTTGCACTAATAGTCCGTCCTTATATTGTAAGCCTAATCGCTCATTTCGTCATCTTTTGTCTTACCATGATTGCATTGGTCCTTATGCTGGTTATCTCTTGGTGGGTTGTTTTCTTCTGTGAAAAGATCTTGAAACTCGATCCTTTTGCAGTCAGGGTTCTTATTGTTACATCCGACCTACTCATAGTAGGTCAATTTACCCTTTATCTAGTGCGTAGCTTAGGTTTGTAGTGTCGACGTAAGAGAACTTCAAGTCAGTTATTCACTCAGTACATAGAACATTCTTCTCATTCAAGTCGAAGACTTGCGGCAACTCGATTTCCTAAAATAGGTTGTTAGGTATTGAATATTTTTATAATGGCTAATTTATGAATACATTCCTACTCTCGTAATGTAGACTTTTGCGCTACAGATTCTACAGCAGCAGAATCGGCAAGCAGAGACGCAATAGAAGCGCAACAGGCGATCATTCCAATCTGTGCCTATAGTCTCAAGAACTAGCTGTTCACCAGAAGGCAAGTTAAGCCATTTTCACAGGTTGTTCATTTCAGTACGTGGAATGTGTGCAGAAAAGTTCTATGACACTTTGCAGATTATTGGTAATAATGTCATAGAAAACTATATCGGATATCTGATTACTTGCGCAAGTGAGTAACCACCTATTTATCAGACAGGCTTATATCCTTATAGCGCCTACTTACTGAATTATATGACTAAAGTCTCATTGGAGTTGGATCAGGTGCTTAATCAGCGCTTGAAAGCCTATTGCGCAAAGAAATACCCAGACAGTTATGGACATCAGCAGGAAGTCATACGCGAGGCACTGACTGCATTCTTGGATGCACAAGAGAAGCCAAAGGCTGCACCTAAAGTGTATGGCATGCCTCACGACGGAGAGTCAACAGCCAAAGAAAAGCCGATAGCAAAGACGCTACCGACGAAGGCAAAGCCGATTGACGACCCTGCTATGGTCGAGATCATGCAGCAGATGCTAAAAGAGGGGCGCAAAGTGAAGGAGATCAACGAGAAAACACTCATCCCACCATCTACCATCAGAAGCAGGATCAAATCCATGAAGAAAAAGGGTGAACTGGCATAGAAGGTTCTCGGATTAGCCAAATAAGCATAAATACTAAACCAACCGTTATTAGGAGATAACATGGCGAGTTCAGATACCTTGTTTATAAAAGAAGCACCAAAGAAAGAAGATCTCATAAGCGGCATTACAGACGGTCTAGAGGACTTCGCCGAGGGTCGGTGCAAGCTCTTCAAGAGTGATGAGGAGCTGGAAGCCTACCTAATGAGTCTTTGAGAGTTATGGCTTTTGAGTCCATCATTACAGACCATTTTAGCAAAAAATTTCATGATTTAACCGATAAGAACAACGCTTTTAAGATTCAAATCGTAAAAAAGTTAGCTGGTATCCGACGTAACCCTGAGATCGGGGAGCCAAAAAGTGACAACCTGAGAGGACTCAGAGGTTTGCACATCTCGGAACACTTCGTCATTGTCTACCTTATCTATAAAAATTATGTGGTGTTTATAGAATTAGACCATCACGATAAAGCCTATGATACTTCAGAGAGCTTGATGGATCGAATAATGGAAGACGAAAGGTTGCTTACCTCATTAAGCAAGTTGAACATCTCCACAGAAGATTTTGCCCACTTCGTGAAAACCATTCGCGGTCGCAAATAGGCACCAATTTTCTGTGCGTTATGCAAAAAGTTCATAATGCATGCATAACACTGCTTAACATATGGTTCGCGTGACCGTCTCCGTTAGCGATTCAACGTTAAGCAAAGTAGACGCTGAGGCGAATAATCGGGGCATTTCGCGATCTGAAATGGTCGCCAAGGCTATTGATTCCTTTGTTGAAGACGTTAAGCAGGGTTATGCAGAGGTGCATAACCTGGAACTTGAGCTGAATAAATCTCAGACCGAAGTTATGCAACTCAAGCGACAGATCACGAAACTAGAGAACCAGATTACAGAGAAGGACAAAGTTATAGATTCAAAGGCTAGAGACGTTACGCAGCTTGATGAAAAAGTTAATCAGAGTTATGCAGACGTTATGCAAGCCCGTGCAGAAATAGCAAAGTTTGAATCTGCCTTAAACGCCAAGAATGATGAGCTAACTTTTCTCCGTGGTCACCTATCCCAATTGACCGAGAAAATACAAGCACGTTTGCCGCCGTCACAGGAGGAAGCCAAAAAGAAAGGCTGGTGGCAGTTCTGGAAGTGAAATGCCACAATCAAGCGCATTTTTAATAGCTTTAGGTATCAGATACGTGGCA
>Ga0182021_10008106_pt1 | contig 12455 bp, 11 predicted proteins | sample 612E3MmetaG_FD_120493 | JGI IMG/M metagenome (GOLD analysis project Ga0182021, IMG submission 120493) | Permafrost microbial communities from Stordalen Mire, Sweden - 612E3M metaG (Illumina Assembly) | ecosystem: Environmental > Terrestrial > Soil > Wetlands > Permafrost | place: Sweden...
ATGCGCCGGTGCGCAAGCCGGATACGGACGCCGAGGTGCTGCGTCTGACGGCCAGTGCCGCCAACGACGCCGTCGACGCAGTGAGCGCCGGTGCCGGCCCGCGCGCCGTCGCGCAGGTCGCCCACGTGGCGCAGCGCTACGCCCGCGCCCTCGGCCTGACGGTGCGCGAAATCAACGAGGCCTTGCACGCCGCGCGTGACGCGCTGCGCCAGGGCGGTACGCTGCCGCCGGTGCGCCGCGGCGAGGCGCCCGCGCAGGCCGCGCCGGCCGAGGTGGTCGAGACCGCGCGGCCACCGTCGTGATCCTGGGTCGCTTCGAACTTCAACGCGTGCTGGGCGAGGGAGCCCAGGCGACGGTCTGGCTGGGATTCGACCGGCGGCTCGAACGCGAGGTGGCGGTCAAGCTGATGCATGCGGACGCCCAGGTCGATCCGCTGGCCGTGCATGCGTGGCTGCAGGAGGCGCGCAGCGTCAGCCGCCTCATGCACCCGAACATCGTGCCGATCTTCGAGGCGGACGTGCACGGCCAGCAGCCCTATCTCGTGTTCGAATACGTGCGCGGGCCCACTCTGGCAGAGCACCTCAAGACGCACGGCGCCATGCCCGCAGCGAGCGCGGTGTCGATGATGCTGGGCGTGCTCGACGCACTCGACCAGGCGCATGAAGCTTCCGTCGTGCACCGCGATCTCAAGCCGTCGAACATCCTGGTGGATGCGAGCGGCCGGGCGCGTGTGATGGATTTCGGCATCGCCGCGCGGCTGCACGACCCGGGCAACCTGGATCAGATCGTGGGTACGCCCGGCTATATGTCGCCCGAGGCCATCCGGGGTGGCTTGCCGAGCGCGGCGATGGATGTGTTCGCCGCTGGCGTGGTGCTGGTGGAAATGCTCAGCGGCGCGCGACTCGTGCGCGAGCGCGACCCTTACCGAGCCATGCACCAGGTCGCCAACGAGGATCTCGTGCTGCCTGACAACCTGTCCTCGGCGGTGGACGACGCGCTGCGCGCGGTGTTGCGCCGGGCGCTGGCGCGCGACCCCGCAATGCGCTGGGGCGATGCGGCGCAATTCCGCGCCGCGCTGCAGGACTGGCTCACCCCCGAGCCGGCCTCGGCCGACATGAGTGCGGACGCCGAGGCCGGCACCCATGGCAGCGGCACGCTCGAGTTTTTGCTGCGCCGTATGCGCCACAAGAGCGACTTCCCGGCATTGGCCGACTCGGTCGTGCGCATCCAGCGCGTGGCCAACTCCGAGAACGAAAGCCTGACCAGCCTGTCCAACGAGATCCTCAAGGACGTGGCGCTGACCAACAAACTGCTGCGGCTGGTCAACAGCGCCCACTTCTCGGGGGCCGGGGGCAACATCAGCACCGTGTCGCGCGCGGTGGCCGTGATGGGCTTCGCCGGTGTGCGCAATCTGGCGCTCAGTCTGGTGCTGCTCGAGCACATGCATGACAAGGCGCACGCCGAACAGCTGAAGGAGGAATTCGTGCGCGCGCTGCTGGCCGGCACGGTGGCCAGCGAACTGGGCGTGCTCGCCCGTGCCAGCGAGGAAGCCTTCATCGCGGCGATGTTCCGCAACCTGGGGCGGCTGCTCACGGAATACTACTTCGCGGAAGAGGCGCGCCAGGTGCGCGGCTTGCTGACACCGCGTTCCGGCGCGGGGCGCGCCCCGAGCGAGGCGTCGGCGTCGGCGCAGGTGCTGGGGTTGAGCTTCGAGTCGCTCGGTCTGGGCGTGGCCAAGTCCTGGGGACTGCCGCCGGTGCTGCAGGCCTGCATGCGCCAACCCACGGGTGAGCCGCCGCTGCGCGAGCCCAGGGACGGCGTGGAGCGGCTGCGCTGGCTGACCCACGCGGCCAACCAGGTTGCCGACGCGCTGCTGTCCGACGAACCCGAACGGACCCAGGTCCGCGTCGGCGAAGTCGCTAAACGCTACGCACGCGCGCTGGGTGTGAGCCCCGCCCAGATCGAAGCGGCGGCGGTGCAGGCCCAGCAGCGTCTGATCCAGATGGCCCAGGCCATGAACTTGCACGTGTCGGCCAGTTCGCCGGCGCGTCGGCTGCTGAACCCGGTCGCGACGGTGGTCGCGCTGGCGCCACCGAGCACTGTCCAATCCGTGGCCGATACGCTGGATCCGCATACGCTGCGCGCCACGGTGACCCTGCGCCAGGCGCGCGCGCACACGTCCCTGGACAACGCCAGCGAGGTGCTGGCCGCGGGCATTCAGGACATCACGAACTCGATGGTGGAGACGTTCAAGCTCAATGACGTGCTGAGGATGATCCTGGAGACCATGTACCGCGCGCTGGGATTTCGCCGGGTGGTGTTCTGCCTGCGAGACCCGAAGACCAACACGTTGACGGGACGCTTCGGTCTGGGCGACGACGCCGCAGCCGTGGCGGCGCGCTTTCGGGTCCCCCTGAAGAATGGCACGGACCTGTTCGCCGCGGTCTGCGCCAAGGGCGCGGATACCTTGATCGCCGATGCGACGCTGACCCAGATCGCCGCGCGGCTGCCCGACTGGTACCGCGAGCACGTCCAGGCGCCGTCATTCCTGCTGCTGCCAATGACGATGAAGGGGGCGCCGTTCGCGCTGATCTATGCCGACCAGGCGCTGGCCGGTGCCCTAGAACTCGGCGACAAGGAATTGTCGTTGCTGCGCACCTTGCGCAACCAGGCCGTCATGGCCTTCAAGCAGTCGGCGTGACAGCGTGCTGCGTCACCCGCGGTGCAGTGGCTGGCCCTCGACACGCACCCGGTCACCCACCCGCAGCCCGTCCAGCCGCGGCTGTTCGAACTGGCGCGAGCTGCCGTTGTCCAGCCGCACGCTGACGCGGTCGCCGAGCATCTGCTTGTTCACGCTGCGCTCGACGTTGTTGCCGGCCAGCGTCAGCGCCGTGCGGCCACTGCCCCCGGCCGAGCTGGTGTCCGACGACTGCGCCGAGCACACCGCCGATCACGGCGCCCGCGCCGGTGCCCTTCGGGCGTTGTTCGATCGGCTCGATGGCGCTCACTGCGCCGTGCAGGACCGGCTTCGTTGTGGGCGTGGCGGCGGCCGTGGTGGCGTCCGGGGTCGTCTGGGCGACGGCGTGGACGCCGGGCGTCGACTCGGGCGCTGCCGCGTCGGTGTGCTGGCCGCCGCCGCAGGCGCCCAAGCAGGCGCAGCTCAGAGCCCACGCGGTGCGGGCCACCCGGTGATGTCGTCGGGACATGGCATGACAGGTCGAGGGTCTTCCAGTGAAATGGACACGAGAAAGCGGGATGATCGCCGCTTTCGCCGTGAGCACACTCAAGACGATGGCGACATAGCGAGTCAGACGAAACCGACTGCATCGCATGCAACGTCAAGTAAGGCAATAATGGACTGGGCTGGGCTGTCGGCGACCATTTGACAGTCCTATCACGGCATAGTCTGAAGGCGTGCCCCTCAGGGGCGGAGTCGGTCGCTGATGAACTTGTTCCAACTCGTGGGCATGGTCCTGTTGGCGGTGCTGGCGTTCTACGCCGCTCGTTGGGCGCTCGCCGTCTGGAACGCCCGCGCGCGCGAGGTCGCGACCGGGCGCCAAGAGTTAGGTTGGACCGATACTCGGCCGCGAGGTCTGACGGACCGGATCGCCGAGATCGAGCGGGTCCCGGGCGACTTTAGCGACGACACCGCACCGGCGGTGCTGTCGATGCCGTTCGGATTGGACGACGACGAGCCGCCGGCGCCGCGCGAGCGGGGCCGCCGCCGGGCCTCCTGAGGCTCGGGGCGGCATCGTTCGACCGTCGGTGCCGTCGCGGCGCTGTGCCTGGTCGCCCACGCCGTGCGGCGCTGCGCCGGTGGCCCGTGCGGCGCGACGCGTGGAATGGCCGGCACGACCGCGCACCCTGCGATTCGCTGGCCTGCCGGTATGCCGCCGGTCCCGGTGCCCGTCGGTCGTGATCCCCGGCCTGGCGCATGCGTTGTTCGCGTGCGGCCCCGTGAGGGCGACGTGTCGGCCCATGCTGCGCCGCCACGCGGCATCAACGCGGTGAGCACGGTGTGTCGGGGGATGGTCGTGGGCAGTCGTGTCCGTCAACAAGCCGTGACCGTACGTCGCGGGCCGAGCCCGCTCGAGCGGTCGGGCCGCGGCACCCTGTGAACCGGGTCCTGCCCGCGGTGCCCAGCCGGGCCGGCAACGCGACTGGAGGTCGGTCGTCGGCTGTCAGGGGCCCACATCCGCGCGGCGGGCGACCGGCGCGCGGCGACGCACCGGCGGGGCCCCGGTCAGCTTGCCCGAGCGTGAAACGCAAGCGATGCGGACAATGACCGAGCAGCGCACGCGCTCAACGATACCTGGCCAGGCGTGGACGCCACGGGCATCGCGCGCGTCGCGCAGCACATCCGGGCGCCGCGCCGCAAACGCCGACTGAGGGCGCCGCACCGGGCGCTCGCCGGCGTGCCATGGGGTTGACGAGCCTGACCCCGGCACTGGTCGCAACGGTTGGGGCTGCTTCGTTCCCGACCTGACCCGGTTGGCCGCGCTTCCATGCGGGGAGGCCCGTCCCAGTCTATTCTAAGCCACGCGAGCGGTGCCTGCCATCGCGCCGCTCGCCCGGATCGCCCGGGCGCCGCGTTCAACGCAGTTGCAACGCCTGGTCGTCATAGCGCAGCGACAGCGGCTCGATACACAGCTCCTTCGCACCGGCCTCGACCTGCCCGGCGACCCAGGCCGAGACGCCCTGGGCTCGCGCCACCTCGACGCAACGCTGGGCATCCTCGTCGCGCACGAACAGCGCGAAACCCGCACCCATGTTCAGCGTGCCGTAGGCTTCGTGGTCGTCCTGCCGGGCGTGGTGCTGGATGAAACGCAGCACCGGCGGCACGTCCGGCAATGTGTGGATGCGGTAACGCAGTTCGGCCGGATGACGCAGCAGCTTGCGCCAGCCGTGCCCGGTGATGTTCGCGCAGTACAACGGCGTGATGCCGGCCGCGTACAGTGCCTCGGTGACCGGGGAATACAGCACCGTGGGGGCCAATAGCGCGTCGCCGTAGGTGAGGTCGGGTGCGACGGGCGTCAGATAGCCCTGCGGCAGACGCTCCACCAGCTTGCGCGCCAGACTCAGCCCGTTGGCGTGGATGCCGCTGGACCCCAGCAGCACGATCGCCGCACCGGGGGCCAGCGCCGAGCCGACCGACAGCCTCGACTTGGGATTGATCAGTCCGGTGCACGATGCGGCCAGGTCGATGCGACCGTCCGCGACGATGCCTGCCAGCGCCGGCGTCTCGCCGCCTCCCCAGGCGACCCGACAGGTATCGCAGGCGCGTTTCCAGCCGGCCACCAGCGCTTGCGCGCGCTGCGCGTCGGCAAACCACGCCGAACCGCCGGCTGCCCAGTAAGCCTGCACCACCAGCGGCGTGGCCCCGACGGTGATGAGGTCGTTGATCGCCATGGCGATCGTGTCCTGGGCGATGCTGTCGTAGTACTGGCGCCCGGTGAGCAGGTGCATCTCGTCGGCCACCAGCGCCTTGGAGCCCAGACACTCGACGATGCTGGCCAGGTAGAACGGCCCGACGTCCACGACGTACGCGGATTCGCCCCGCGAGGCCGCCACCTCGCTGAAGCCGTGGCCGGCCAGGTGCGCGCCTGTCTGGGCGGCGGCTCGCTGGGCGGCGACCTTCAGCGGATCGATCAGGTCGTATTGGACGCCGGACTGGCCGTAGCTGAGCGTGTCATTGGCCAGGGGCGGGGCGGTCGTGGGGTCCATGGGTGAGCGCCTGCGGCGCGTGAGGCGGTGCGGGGATTATCCGGCAGCGCGGGCGGCCGCGCAGATCGTGGCGCGGGGCGTGCACCCGTAGAATCGTCGGATGTCGTCTGTCGTTCTCGCCCGCAAGTACCGGCCGCCCCATTTCGAGGCGCTGGTCGGGCAGGAGCACGTCGTGCAGGCCCTCGTGAACGCCTGACGCGCCAGCGCTTGCATCATGCGTATCTGTTCACCGGCACGCGCGGCGTGGGCAAGACCACGATCTCGCGCATCCTGGCCAAGTCCCTGAACTGCACCGGACCCGACGGCCAGGGGACCATCACGGCGCGACCGTGCGGCGTGTGCATGGCCTGCACGGACATCGACGCCGGTCGGTTCATCGATTATGTCGAGCTCGATGCGGCGTCCAACCGCGGCGTCGACGAGATCACCCAGCTGCTGGACCAGGCGGTGTACAAGCCGGTGGTGGGCCGCTTCAAGGTGTACATGATCGACGAAGTGCACATGCTGTCCAACCACGCGTTCAACGCGATGCTCAAGACGTTGGAAGAACCGCCCGAGTACTTGAAATTCGTACTGGCGACCACCGACCCGCAGAAAGTGCCGGCCACGGTGCTGTCGCGCTGTTTGCAGTTCAATCTGCGCCCGATGGCGCCTCAGACCGTGCAGGAGCATCTGGCGGACGTGCTGGCCCGCGAGGGCCTGGCCGCCGAGCCTGGCGCCTTGCGGCTGCTGTCGCGCGCGGCGCGTGGATCGATGCGCGACGCGTTGTCGCTCACCGACCAGGCGATCGCCTTCGGTGCAGGCGCGTTGGTGGAGACCAGCGTGCGCCAGATGCTCGGCGCAGTGGACCGCGGCCACGCGGTGCGGATCGCGCAGGCCTGGTGCCGCGGGGACGGCGCGGCGCTGGTGGCCGCGGTCGACGCGCTGCGCGCGCTCGGCCTGTCGGCGGCCGGCACGCTGGAGGAGATCGCCTCGCTGCTGCAGCAGGTCGCGGTGCTGCAGGTCACGCCGCAGGCCTACGACGAGGCCGATCCGGACCGGCCCGACGCGCTGCGCCTGGCTTCGCAGATGGCCGCCGACGAGGTGCAGTTGTTGTACAGCATGGCGTTGCACGGACGCGCCGAGCTGGCGCTGGCGCCGGACGAATACAGCGGCGCCGTCATGGTGCTGCTGCGCATGCTCGCATTTCGCCCGCCATCGGACGACTCGAGTCCGGCGTCCGTCGCGAGCCCTGGGCGCGACGCCGGGCCTGCGGCCCACCGCGCGGGCCCTGTGGCGGCGGCGACGCAGCCCGCGGCGGTCGCTGCGCCTGTGCGACCGGTCGCCGTGCCCCCGGGCGGCGCGCGCGCCAGCGCGGCACCCGCGCCGGCCCAGCCCGCGGCGATGGCGGCGGCGCCGGCCCTGCGCGTGGCACCCCCGGCGCCGACCGGGCCTGCCGCTGCGCTCGACGATGCCGACCCGGCGCCGTGGTTGCAGGCACCGTTCGAGGACGAGGAAGGTGTGGCTGTGCGCAGCGCCTCGCCGCCGGTGCGCGCGGCAGCGCCAGCCCTGCGTGCCGCGGCCGTCTACACTCCCACGGCGCTGGGCGAGCGTTGGGCGCGGCTGGTGGCCACGCTGCACGAGACGGGTCGCGTGAGCGCACTGGCCCGCGAGGCGGCGATGCAGGCACAGTGCCTTGTCCTGGACGAGCAGGCCGACCCGATCGTGTGTCAATTGCGCGTCGAGCGCGAGAACCTGCGCGCCCCCGCACTGGTGGACAAACTGCGCCAGGCGCTGACGCAGACGCTGGGCCGCGCGGTCGACCTGCGCGTGGAGCCCGGCGTGGCCGAAGATTCCGCGGCGCTGCGCGACGCGGCCGTGCGCGCGCAGCGCCAGAGTGAAGCCGAACGCGTCATCCGCGATGATCCGCTGGTGCGCGCGCTGATGGCCCAGTATCAGACTGCCCGGATCGTTCCGGGATCGGTCAAGCCGCAATGACCGCGCCGATGCCGCGGTGCTTTTTAGCCAGATAACCAGGAGCAAAGCGATGATGAAAGGTCAATTGGCCGGGCTGATGAAGCAGGCCCAGGCGATGCAGGACAACCTCAAGAAGGCCCAGGAGGAACTGGCCCTGGTCGAGGTCGAGGGCCAGTCCGGTGCAGGGCTGGTGAAGGTCGTGATGACCTGTAAGCACGACGTCAAGCGCATTGCCATCGATCCCAGCTTGCTGGCCGACGACAAGGACATGCTGGAGGATTTGGTCGCCGCGGCGTTCAACGACGGCGTGCGCCGCGCGGAGGAGGTCAGTCAGGAGAAGATGGGCAAGCTCACCGCTGGAATGCCGTTGCCCCCGGGCATGAAGTTCCCGTTCTGAATGGATCCAGCCTCGCTCGATGCGTTGATCGATGCCCTGCGCTGCCTGCCCGGGGTGGGCATCAAGTCCGCGCAGCGCATGGCGTTTCACCTGCTGCAGCACGACCGGCCGGGCGCGCAGCGCCTGGCGCTGGCGCTGAGTTCGGCCTCGCAGAATGTGCGTCACTGCGAACGCTGCCACACGTTCACCGAAGCGCCAGTATGCGCGATCTGCCTGAACGGCAGCCGCGACGCGCGGCTGCTGTGCGTGGTGGAGACGCCCGCGGATCAGGCCGCGATGGAACGCACGGGCAGCTACCGGGGGCTGTATTTCGTGCTGATGGGCCGGCTCAGCCCGCTGGACGGCGTGGGGTCGGGCGACATCGGCGTGCCTCAGTTGCTCGAGCGGGCCGCCGACGGCCATACTGAGGAGGTGATCATCGCGACCAACTTCACTGCAGAGGGCGAAGCCACGGCCCACGCGCTGACGCAGGCCTTGCGCGCGCGTGGACTCAAGGTCACGCGGCTGGCGCGCGGGGTGCCCATCGGCAGCGAACTGGAATACGTGGACCTGGGCACGATCGCCCACGCATTGGTCGACCGCCGTTGAGCCGGCCGGCGCGCCGGGCCGGACCGGTCAGCCGCGCGCGACGTGTACCGTCGATCTTCCCGCCGGCGCGTGGCCGTGGTGCGCAGCGGCACCGCCCTGGCTGTGGCGTGTGGCGCGTGCACCACGGGTCGCAGGCGCCCGCACGGTCACGAACACGACGATGGTCTGGCCCGGGCGAAAGCTCGCGCCGGCGGGCACGCCGTTCCAGTGCGCCAGCTGCGTGGGCGAGACCTGGTAGCGACGCGCCACGCTGGCCACGCTGTCCTTGTGTCCGGCCTGAAGCGACAGCCGGCGCAGCGCCGGCGCTTCGGGCGCCAGCGCCATCGTGGCGTTGTCGGCAATGTCGATGGGTACGTCGCTTTGACGGTGTTCGCCGCGCGGCACCAGCAGCGTCGAGCCGGCCTTGACCAGCATCCGCGGTGGGATCCGGTTGACGTCGCGCAGCTCCTCCTCGGTCATGCCCGCCTGGCGCGCCGCGTCTGCCGGGCGCAGCGTCTTGGGCGCCACCCAGGCCGTCCAGCTCGCCAGCGCGCCGCGGTGCAGCGGCAGCTCGCGCACGAAGCGATTGGCGCTGTCGTACGGCAGCAGGACCTGCGGCGTGCCGGCCGCCAGTATCACGGGCTTGTTCATCTGTGGATTCAGCGTCTGGAACTCCTCCAGCGACAAACCGGCCAGCTTCAGCGCAACGTCCACGTCCATGTCGCGCTCGATCGGCACGCTCAAGAAGTACGGGTGGTTGCGCAACGCGGGCAAGCTCAGTCCGAAGTCGGCCGGGTGCATGACGATGTTCTTGACCGCTTGCAGTTTGGGCACGTAGTTCTGCGTCTCGTTGGGCATCTTCAGGCTGGCGTAGTCGGTGGGCAGGCCCAGCCGCTGATTGCGCGCCATCGCGCGCTGTACGCTGCCTTCACCCCAGTTGTAGGCGGCCAGCGCGAGCTGCCAGTCGCCGAACATGCCGTAGAGCTTTTGAAAGTAGTCCAGCGCGGCCCGGGTCGACGCCAGCACGTCGCGCCGGTCGTCGCGGAAGATGTTCTGCTTGAGCGCAAAGGTCTTGCCGGTGCTCGGAATGAACTGCCACATGCCCGAGGCCCGGGCGCTGGACTGGGCCTGAGGGTTGAATGCGCTCTCGATGAACGGCAACAACGCGAGCTCGCTGGGCATGCCGCGCCGTTCGAGTTCCTCGACGATGTAGAAGAGGTAGCGCCCGCCGCGCTCGGTCATGCGCTGCACGTAGTCCGGGCGCGAGGCATACCACTGCTCGCTCTTGCGCACCAGCGCGTTGTCCAGGTCGGGCATTGCAAAGCCCTGGCGCAGCCGCGCCCAGAGGTCGGTCTGCGCGGCCCGGTCGTTCAGATCCAGGCGCTGGTCCGGGCGCAACGGGTCCACCGGCACCGGCGCGGTGGCCACGTCGGCGTCGCCGAGCGGCGCGCTGGCTGCCGCCGGGGGCGGTGCCGTGGCGGGCGCGGCCGCGGTGTCAAGCGCGCCCGATGCAGCGGCCGCCGGTGCGCCGGCGGCCGCCGTCACGGCGGTCGGCCGTGTCGGCGAGCCCGCGGGCGGCGAAACCGCGCAACCCGCCAGGAACCACCATGGCAGCGACACCAGCCAGGCTCGGGCCCACAGGGCGGGGGCCGATCGGCCGGGTGTCGTTGGGGTCATCGGAAACTGTTCTTCCATTCTCGCAGGGTGGCCCAGACCGCCAGCGGATCGTCGCTCGGCGCGCCGTGCGCTCGAGCGCTGCGCACGAGCGCGACCTGCGCGCTGCGCAGGAACGGGTTGACCTGGCGCTCGCGCGCGATCGACGACGGCAGCGTGGGCAGCCCGCGTTCGCGCAGCGATTCGCACGCCTGCGTGTAGGCGGCCAACTCGGCGTTGTCCGGGTCCACCGCCCGGGCAAAACGCAGATTGGCCAGTGTGTACTCGTGGGCGCAGCACACCCGCGTGTCGCCGGGCAACTCCGCCAGGCGAGCGAGCGAGCGCAGCATCTGCGCGGCCGTGCCCTCGAACAATCTGCCGCACCCGCCAGAAAACAGCGTGTCCCCGCAGAATAGGATCGGCGCGTCGGACCCGTCCGCGGGGCCGGCTTGGAAGTAGGCAATGTGGCCGCTGGTGTGCCCCGGTACGTCCAGGATCGCGAAATCCAGGTCCAGCACGCGGACGTGATCCCCATCGTGCAGCGCGACGAAGGGCCCGGGAATGTCCTCGCGCGCCGGGCCGTAGACCGACCCCTGCAGCAGCGGGCGCAGCGCCTGGACCCCGCCGACGTGATCGGCGTGGTGGTGGGTCACTAGAATCGCCTCTAGCGCCAACTGATGTGACTGCAGCGCGGCGACGACTGGCGCAGGCTCTCCCGGATCGACGACGAGGGCGCGTTGGCCATCGTGGAGCATCCAAATGTAGTTGTCGGTGAAGGCGGGCAGGGCAATCAGCTTCATGGCGGAACGCGCGATTATAGGTTTGACCGACTGGCTGCAGACCCCAGCAGGTCGTTACGTATTGCACTGGGAACAGCGTCATCTGGAAGTTGCGCTGGTCGATTTGTTCGGATTTCACGCGTTGCAGCTCGGTTTGCCCGAGCTCGACGCGCTGCGGGCCAACCGCATGCCGCACCGTTGGTTGGCCACCGACGGGGCCGACGCTCGCGTGCCGTTGGCGCCGCTGGCGGGTCCGGCGGCACCGCCAGCCTACCCGTGGCCAGACCCGGACGCAGCCCTCGGCGGCGGCGCCGCCCGCCGCGACCCGTTCGTGCCGGGGCGCAGGGCGATCGCATTGCACTGCGACTTCGACGCGTTGCCGTTTGACAACCAAAGCCTGGACCTGGTGGTCCTGCCGCATGCGCTGGAGTGGGCGCGCGACCCGCACATGGCACTGCGCGAGGTCGAGCGGGTGCTGGTGCCCGAGGGCCGGGTCGTGATCGTCGGCTTCAATCCAGCCAGCCTGTGGGGCCTGCGCCAACAGCTCGGGCGCTGGCGGCGCTGGTTCACCTGGGGTTCGTCGCGAGCACTGTTCCTGCCACGCGATGGCGATTTCATGCGCTATCGTCGGCTGCGCGACTGGCTGCGGCTGCTCAGTTTCGAGGTCGAGGCGGGTCGCTTTGGATGCTACAGACCCCCGCTGGCGTCGGCCCAGTGGCTGTCGCGCTTCGAGTGGATGGAGCGTGTGGGGGATCGCTGGTGGCCTGTGTTCGGGGCCGTGTATTTCGTCGTCGCCGTCAAGCGCGTACGCGGCATGCGGCTCGTGGGCATGGTGCGCACGCAGCGCGCCAATGGCCATGCCGCACCCGCGCCCGTGGTGGCCACCCGACATCATTCCGAAGGAGACACTGCGCCTTGAACACGCTGGATACCGAAACGCCGCCCCCGAGTGAGCCCGTGCCGATTCGCCGCCCACATGTCGTCGTGTACACGGACGGTGCGTGCAAGGGGAACCCGGGCCGCGGCGGCTGGGGCGCATGGCTGAAGATGGACGAGCACCACAAGGAGCTGTTCGGCGGCGAAGCGCTCACGACCAACAACCGCATGGAGCTCACCGCGGTCATCGAGGCACTCGGCAGCTTGAAGCGCACCTGCGACGTCACGGTTCATACCGACAGCGAGTACGTGCGCAAGGGCATCACCGAGTGGATCCACGGTTGGAAGCGGCGCGGTTGGAAGACGGCTGACAACAAGCCTGTGAAGAATGCCGACCTGTGGCGCCGGTTGGACGCGCTGCGCGAGCTGCACGAGGTGCAGTGGCGATGGGTCAAGGGCCACTCCGGAGATCCCGGCAACGAGCGGGCCGATGCGCTGGCCAA
>Ga0182021_10008107_pt1 | contig 12454 bp, 10 predicted proteins | sample 612E3MmetaG_FD_120493 | JGI IMG/M metagenome (GOLD analysis project Ga0182021, IMG submission 120493) | Permafrost microbial communities from Stordalen Mire, Sweden - 612E3M metaG (Illumina Assembly) | ecosystem: Environmental > Terrestrial > Soil > Wetlands > Permafrost | place: Sweden...
TGTACTCCTGTTTTAGGGTATTCATTTGAGAACATTTATAATGCTGCAGCTGAGTCTGAAGGGTTTTCTTCTTTGCTGACGGCATATCAGAAAGAGCTAAATCTCGCAAAAAGCCTGAATCTTCAGGCAGATGATGAGATCACTTCCGCCTGGGCTTATTATTCAGCCGGTGATTTCCCTTCTGAAAATAAGCCATTAAACCCCTCGAACACAAACGATGTGGCACCTTTGGTTACCAGCTTATGGGATCAGACATTTCCGTATAATGCCATGTGCCCGAAGGATCCCGGCAGCCCGTCGGGATATTACGGACGTTGCCCTGTGGGATGTGTAGCCACTGCAATGAGCCAGGTCATGTATTACTGGAGATGGCCGAACCAGGGAAACGGTTCCCATTGCTACACACCTACAGGTTATTCCCAGCAATGTGCCGATTTCGACACCACCGTTTACGACTGGACCGGAATAAACAACCAGCCGAACAGCGAATGTAATCCGATTGCTCTTTTATCCTGGCATACAGGCGTCTCGGTGGATATGGCCTATGGACCGAACGGGTCAGGAGCATGGCTTGGGAATGTTCCCTCGGCCATGAATTCATATTTCCGGTATTCAAACATTGCTCATTATGTCAAACGCAATCAATATTTGTCAGCTGCCTGGCATGATTCATTGCACAGTAATCTTGATAAAGGCCATCCTGTCCTCTATGAGGGGTTTAATCCTTCGGATGGACATTGTTTCGTCTTTGACGGTTACGAAGCAGGCAATTATTATCATATTAACTGGGGCTGGAGCGGAGCCGATAACGGATATTATCTCATTACTAATCTGAATCCGGGAGGAAACACCTTTAACAGCAACCAGGGTGCGGTTTTCTCCACTGTACCGGATCCTGCCCAGTTTCCTTTATACTGCCAGGGGAACGTGAATGTAACCTCTGATGATTTCGGATCTATTGAAGACGGCAGCGGGCCTGTGCAGAATTATCTGACAAATTCAAACTGCACCTGGTTGATTGCACCGGACGACAGTGTATCAAAGATCTCCCTAAGCTTCGACCGCTTTGACATTGCCAGCGGTGATGAAGTGCAAATCTATGACGGCAATTCAGCTGCATCTCCGTTGATAGGCACATATTCAGGTTCAGCTATTCCTCCTACCGCAGTTTCGACCGGCCCGTCAATGTTTGTCGCATTTACCTCTGTTTCAACTTCAGGTGCACAGGGATTTGAGGCTCAATACACTGCAACACCAATTGATTTCTGCTCTTCATCATCCGTGATTTTAAGTGATCCTAATGGCAACTTCAGCGATGGCAGCGGAAGATTCAAATACAGGAACTCAATAAATTGCAAATGGAGGATCGAGCCCACGTCTCCGGTTTCCACTATTCTGATCAATTTTACGGATTTCAATACTGAACAGGATGCTGATGTAGTAAAAATCTATGATCTGGTTTCCGGCGACGAGCTCGGAGAGTTCTCCGGCAATCCGTCCCCTCCTCCTTCCCTCACAGCAAACACAAACAGTGTGCTGATCATGTGGAACACAAACAATTCAGTACGCGGAGCAGGATGGACTGCTAATTACTCAACCATTGTAGGAATTAATGAGACAAATGAACTGAAGAACGTCCAGGTTTACCCTAATCCGGCCACAAACCTGGTTAATGTTGATTTTCTTCAGGATCATTCCTCATCTGTAAGCATTGAACTATTTAACCTCGAAGGCATGACCTTATTATCGGAAAAAATTCCGGATGTCAATGTCAGTCTTCATAAGACAATCAATGTTTCTTCTTTTCCAAGGGGTGTTTACTGCCTGAGGATTTGCGGAGAAACAGGGATCTTGAATAAAAAAATTATCCTTAATTAGGAGGATAATTCTGTTCACGCTGAGGCCGCCGCAAGAAATTTGCGGCGGCCTTTTTTTGTAATGGATCTATGCCCTGCAATTAAGAATCCTGGTCTCCGTTTTCAGCTTCTCCCGGGAATGTTGCCCTGGCCGTATAAGTAAATAATGACCTGAGTTTATCCCAGAAATCACCTCCAAGCACAAACAGGCTGGAAAGAAAAACCAGGTCGAAGAAAACGTTCAGGTAAATCCTGAAAGCAGCCAGTTCGGGCAGGAGATGGGGGGCATAGGCCATCACATAAGATGGCACAAATGGCAGGGTGAACATCAGAAGCCCTATATTATACCTGGTCTTACTTACAGGTTTGGGTGAAACTAGTTTCTTATATCTGTGCTCCAGGTGTAAGACTATATAATTGTACGATACTTTCCCCATCACCGCGATGCCGATGATTTTCCAGAGAGGGCCGTTGATCCAGAAAAACCCCAGGACAAGCGCTTTCATGGAATGATGATGCACAAAATGGGAAACAAAAATCCCGGTTGGCACCATGAAAAAGGAAAGAATAATGATCAACACACCAACATAAAGCCTGGTGGTTGGTTTATAGTCCGAAATATGCAATTTTCCCTTTTTTCCCATCTTTTCCTGTTTTATAAAAAGAAAACAGCTACACCGCTAACGGCAAGTATGGCTCCGATAATCTCCTTGATCCGTATTTTTTCTTTATAAAGTATCATGGATGGGGGAATAATGAGAACCGGAACTATAGCCATGATAGTTGAAGCAATCCCTGTATCGGCATAACGGATTGCCAGAAGCGAAAACGAGACACCCAGGAATGGCCCGAAAAAAGCCCCGACTGAAAGCAAGGCCATAGGTTTAGCATGACTGAGACCCCTGAAAACATCCTTCCAGAGCCCCATGAAAGAATACATGATTACGAAGCCGGTAATTCCCGACAGCACCCTGATCTGGGTTGAAGCAAAAGTATCATAGCCGTTCATCCCGATCTTGCTCATTACCAGTCCGACCGATTGCCCGATGGCCCCTCCGAAGGCAAGCAGAAGCCCCCATAGCGGGTAAGATAATTTCAATATGCTCCGCAAACCGTTCTTTTCCCCTTCAGCATTTGTTCTGAGAACGACCAGGGCGATACCATTCATTGTCAGGGCCATCCCTATCCAGCTTTGAAGACTCAGCTTTTCGCCCAGGACCAGCCAGGCAAACATTGCTGTCATAGGGGGCGCCAGGGCCATGATCAGCATGGAGACCCTCGCGCCTATCAGGACGAACGACTGGAAAAGGCAAAGGTCACCAAACGTAAAACCAATCAATCCGGAAAGTGCAAGCCAAAACCAATTATGCCAGCTGGCATCTGTAGGTAGAAGGTATCCCCTATAAAAAAAAGCAAATATACTGAGGAACAGAAACCCTATGACCAGCCTGATAATATTGACAACCATTGATCCGATCTTCCGGCTGGCTGCTTCAAATGTCATTGCAGTGATGGTCCAGAAGACGGCAGTGATCAGGGCTGCGAGTTCTCCGATATGATTTATATGCTCCTTCATCTATCTTCCTGCGAGCCAGTTTTCAGGATTTTGAATGGTTTTCCCTTTCCAGATCTCAAAATGCAGTTCTGTTTTCTGGTCATCGGCATTCGTATGGATCCGGCCGATATTTTGTTTCGTATTCACTTCCTGTCCTTCTTTCACTGTAACTTCTTCCAGGTTCGAATATACTGTCAGATATTCGCCATGCCTTACAATAATGACTTTATTAAGGTTAGGGAAGGACATGATTTTGCTTACTTTCCCTTTAAAAACCACTTTGACTGAAGATCCAGCCTCTGTCGTGATATCGATTCCGTTATTTTTGACCTTCACCCGTTCCAGGACGGGATGGGGATGTTCGCCGAAAGTGCCCGATATAAATCCCCGGTCGCAGGGCCAGGGAAGCCTGCCCCGGTTGGATGAAAATGAAGTTGAGAGTTCTTTTTCCAGTGGCGTCATCTCGTAGGTACCGGGCCCGGAAGCTTCAGGGCCGCCCGGTTTTATATTTTTTCCTTCCGATTTACGCATCCTTTCTTCAGATGCCTTGATCTCCGATGCGATCAGTTTCTCGATCTCGTACTGAAGCCTCTGGGCAGCCTGCTGTTTGGTCCGGATGGTCGCAACCAGTTGCTTTTCCTTGCCTGAAAGTTCTTTAACCGTTTTTGCCTTTTCCTGTTTTTCCAGGTCAAGTTTTGCCTTTTCTTTTTGCTGGGTCTCAAAAAGGGCCATCTTTTCCTGTTTCTTATCCTCCATGTCTTTCCGCTGACTGTCAATTGCCTTTGTTGTACTTTCAATGCGTTCAGCCTGTCTCCTCCTGAAAGATGAATACTGCTGATAATATTTCAAACGTTGCCAGGCCTGGTTAAAATCCTTTGCAGAGAAAATGAACATGAGTTTATTCCTGCCGTTCATCGTCCGGTAGGCATGATAGATCATTCTTGCATAATCATTTTTCAAAACCTTAAGTTGCCTGGACATACGGTCGAGCTCCACATTTTCAACCTGGATATTCAAGTCGATCTGCCCCAATTCCCGGTTTATTGCCTGGATCAGGGCTTCCCGGCTCTTTATCCTTTGGTTCAGGAGCTTAAGTTTTTCCAGCGAGACCTGTTTTGATTTCTTTGTTTTCTCCAGCAGATCGCTCGTATACCGGATCTCATCCTCCAGCTGTTTCTTGGTTTTCTCAAGCTTTTCCTTATCCGCCTGACCAAAAGAAACACTTACGGAAATAATCAGCAGGATCAGTTGAAAAAAGATTATCGTGGATATCCGGTGAATGAAAGCGTTCCTCATCCGCTGATTATGATTATTTTATTTTACCTGCCGGTAACCTGAAGGTATCCTGAACGGGAATTGAAGAGGTGCATCAACAGTGATACGTGAAAAAGTGGCTTTTACTTTAATGGTATTATCCGCCCAGATTGTAACATTGAGTTTTTTGGGGAACAATTGCCCTTCAATATTCTCAAAATCCCCGTAGGTTGCTCCTAGTTTGATGTTTTCATCGGATATCTCTTTGACGTCGGCTTCAGAGATCTTGAAGGTTTCGGAATCAAGCCAGATATTTTGTATATAGGCCCGGGTATTTTCCTCGCTGTTCCTGATATATTTCTTGAGTTTCAGCCTGGCTGCAGTAGAAAGCTTGTAATCGCCCTTTTCAATTGTGACCCTGAATTTTCCATCTTCATAAAACTGGAGGTCATTACCAAGCAGGTATGCCTGGAGTATATCAAAGTCAATATTGGTCTTCAGGAATCGGTTGACCTCGTCATAATCCGCAATAAAATATGTATTGTTCAGCTTGTTGATCATTTTAACTGAATCCTGCGTAATAATCAGCCGCATGGCTTCAATTCCCAGTCCCGGGGTAAGTGAAAGCCAGATTACACTATCTTTCCTGATCCTGATTTGGCCGTTGAAAGAGGTGCTTTTCTTCCCGTTTTTATATTCGGCCGAAAATCTGCCTGAGAACCAGGTAAATTTCAATTCATGCTCTTTTAATTTCTTAAACAGGTAGTCAGCCCCTTCTTCTTTAATAGGTGCCTTGATCGCTTTGCGTGAAGGACTGCAGGATGCAATGAACATGATGGACAAAATGGCCAGCAGGCTAAGTAATCCTTTCCGGAGCAGCAGTTTATTTCTCATTCTCTTCAATAAGTTTCTTTTCAGCAATTTTCTTTTTCAGCAATTCCGAACCTTCCCCTTTGGCTTTGGCTTTATTCCAGTATTCAAGAGCTTTTTCCGGTTCCCCAAGCTTGTATTGCACGTCCCCGTAATGCTCCAGGACTTCGCTGTTTGCGCCGTCTTTATCTTTCAGCGCTTTTTCAATCCAGATTTTCGCTTCCCTGTAACGTCCCAGTTTATAAAGTACCCATCCGTAGGTATCCTCGAAAGATCCGTTTGCAGTGTCCAGTTCAGTTGCTTTTTTAGCCATTTTCTCTGCTTTTTCAAGGTCCTTTCCCCTCAGGGAAAGGTAATAGGCATAATTATTCAGGACATACGGATTATCTTCTTTCGCCTTCAGTGAATTTTCATATGCTTTATCAGATTCTTCAGGATTTTTCAGTGCATGCCATGCATCCCCGGAATACATATAGAACTGGGCGACCAGGTTGTCGTTATTCACTACCAGGTTTACTCCCCGGTCAAGGACCTTTATCGCATCCTCATACTTCTTAAGCTGAACCGCCGAAAGCCCGCTGAAAAGATAAATTACCGGCTGTTCCGGGAAAAGTTCTATCGCCTTTGTACCGTGCTCATATACTTTTGAGAAATCATTCAGCTGCAGTTCAATCCTGAGCAGCTCTTCCCAAACCACATACTTGCCCGAATCAAGACTGATCACCTTGAGGAAGGCATCCCTGGCTTCTTCATATTTATTATCCTGGGATAAAAGATCTCCGAGGATTGACCAGGCTTTCGGATTATTCGGATGGGTCTTTACAAGAATCCCGGCAAGTTCAAAGGCCTGTGATTTAAGCTGGTCATAGATCTGGTTGATATTATAGAAAGATAAAAGGATGGTGACTTTGGTATCGACATCGAGGTTGGGATTGGCAAATCCCAGTTTAAGCTCTTCATAAGCTTTTTCCTTATTCCCGGTTTTCCTGTAATAATCGGCGAGCGACATATGGATATATGGGTTTCCCGGGTCAGTTTCGGCAATCTTTTTATAAATCTCCAAAGCCTTTCCTTGCTGGTTATTCCCCATGTAGAACTCAGCAAGCATTGAAAGATAACGGCTGTCGTCAGGGAAGGCCTTCACGAGATTCGTTAATTCATTTTCCGCCTTCTCATTATCTCCCAGGTGAAGATAAATTTTTTCCTTCTGTATGGATATCTCTTCGGTGATTCCTGTTTTTTCCTCAATCTGATCATACACTGCGGCTGCTTCTTTTTCCTTCCCTACCATAAGGTACAGGGCTGCAAGCTGGAAATAATTGTCTATTGCCGTTGGGTTTTTTTCAACTATTTCCTTGTAAATAGATAAGGCTTCTTTATAATTTTCATTCAGCTGGCAGATCTCGGCAAGAAATGCCGCGTAATATTTATTCTCAGGATCAAGACGCACCACATCTTTCATCAGCGAGTATGCTGCATCGTATTTTTTACCGGTGGCAAGTAAGCGTGCAAGCTCAAATTTACCCGCGGGATCATTTGGATACCGCTGGGTATAGGTATTGAACATTTGAACAGCTTTGTCGGTATTGCCGATCATGGCCTCTTTTTTGGCATCAATAAGCATGGAGAGGTTTGCCTCATTGATCTTAAGCTGATCTGTCCCGGAATGTTTTTTATGATGCTTCGGTCGCAGGGTATCTGATTCAGATATCCAAGATGGAACAGGGACCGGCATGCAAAAAACGGCCAGGTTAACCAGCAAAAAAAGATATATTATAATAATTCCTTTAATCTTCATTCATTTAATTTTAGTTCTTCATTTCAGCGAATTCTTTCCCCAATTTACTGCTTACTCATCACTCATGGCTCATGGCTCATCACTCCTATTTGTGTCCCGTGGATCCGAATCCCCCGGCACCCCTTCCTGTTTCTTCCAGTTCTTCCACCTGGATCCATTCGGCCTGTTCATGCGCCGAAATGATCATTTGTGCGATCCTGTCACCATCGCGGACAATAAAATCCTCATTTGAAAGATTGACCAGTATCACTTTGATCTCACCGCGATAATCTGCATCGACAGTTCCCGGTGTATTTAATACCGTAATTCCTTTTTTTATCGCCAGTCCGCTCCTGGGCCTCACCTGGGCTTCATAACCGACAGGCAGTTCAATGAATAACCCGGTAGGCACGATCACTCTTTCGAGTGGTTTCATCATAATATCCCCGGATAAAAATGCCCTCAGGTCCATTCCCGCAGATGCAGTTGTTTCATAAGCAGGTAAAGGATGGTGTGATGTATTGACAATCCTTATTCTCATAAGAAAAATTGAATGGCAAAGGTAATAAAAATCTCATTCGGAGGCCTTTGCGAGGCGGGGCTTTTCGATAAAGAACGCAGTGACCAGGAACAGCAGTAACAGGCCTGTGTTGAAAGCAAGCCTGGGCAGCTTATGTTCAATATGAAAATGCGAGCTGATAAAATAAATGAGCAGCGCAAATACGAGATATCCTCCGAATTTTTTCAGGTTATAGGGGACAGGATAGTATCGCTGCCCTAGCAGGTAAGCGATCACCATCATGGAACCGTAGCAGATAAAAGTGGCCCAGGCCGATCCGATATAGCCATGGATCAGGTGACCGGGGCTCAGGGGGATCCACCAGAAGTTAAGTGCAAGCGTAATTACCGCGCCGATCAGTGAAAGCCAGGCGCCCCAGATGGTTTTCCCTGTCAGCTTGTACCATATCGAAAGGTTGTAGTATACTCCCAGAAAAATATTGGCAAGCATAAGAACCGGGATAACGCCTCTTCCTTCCCTGAAATCCTTCCCGATCAGGTGTATGAAAATATCATCCAGGTATAGCATCGTGATGAGAAAAACAGTTGAAATGGCTATGATGAAATAATCCATGATCCTTGCATAAAGCAGTTTTGCATCTTTTTCCCGGGCATGTGCAAAGAAAAAAGGTTCCGCAGCGAAACGATAGGCCTGGACAAACAGTGTGATCAGGATGGATATTTTGTAACAGGCGCTGTATATCCCGACCTGGGCTTCGGTAAGATCTCTTGAAAGGGGCAGGAGGTATCTCAGCATCAGCCTGTCGAAGGTTTCGTTGATCATGCCGGCAAGGCCGGCGAACAGCAGGGGTAAGGCATAAACCAGCATCCTCTTCCAAAGCCCGGTATGCATGTTCCATTTCATGCCGATGATCATCGGCGCAAGCAGCAGTAATGTAATGATGCTGGCTGCGAGGTTTGCAATGAACACATATTCAATTCCCCAGTCGGGGCGGTAAACCAGTCCCAGGAGGCTGTGGCTTGATTGAGTATTTTTCCAGATATAAGGGCAAAGCATTATAAAAAAGAGCGTCAGCCCGACATTGGTCAGGATATTGATCATCTTGACCGTCGCAAATTTAACTGCCTTGTTCTGCGACCTCAGCCTGGCAAAAGGGATAGCGGCAATGGCATCGAGCCCGAGGATCCATGCAAACCAGATGACGTATTCCGGATGTCCTGCATAATCTATCCACCCGGCGATCCATCCTGAAAAAATCCCGGCAAGAAAAATAAATGATCCGGAAGTGATCAGCAGTGAAAGCATCCCAGTGCTGAAAACACTATCCTTGTCTTCCTCTTTTTCACTGAAGCGAAAAAATGCTGTTTCCATACCGTAAGTGAGAACAACCATCAGAAAGGAAGCATAGGCGTAAAACACGCTGATGGTCCCATACTGTGGTCTGGTAAAGATGCGGGTGAGGATGATAACCAGTGCATACTGCAGAAACCTTCCGAGGATGGTAGGGACCCCGTAAATTACAGTCTGGCCGGCAAGGCGTTTAATGGATGCCATTCGATTTTATCTGATCAAAAATAGTGATATTTTTGGGCTGACAAATAAAACGATGGCAAAATCGAAATATTACGTGGTCTGGAATGGCAGGAAACCGGGCATTTACGAGGGATGGGAAGCCTGCAAAGAACAGGTTGCCGGTTTCAACGGCGCGAAATACAAGGGATTCGCTACCGTGGACCTGGCACGCAGCGCTATTTCCGACGATCCGCGTAAATATCTTGAGAAAGGACTTCAGGCCCCTAAAAAGATCACCTGCGGCAATCCTCTCATCGGCGAGCCCTTGCCCGACAGCATCTGCGTGGATGCTGCCTGCAGCGGAAACCCCGGAGTGCTGGAATACCGGGGAGTGGACACTAAATCAGGCGCAGAGCTTTTTAAAGCCGGGCCATTCCCCGAGGGCACGGTGAACATCGGAGAGTTTCTTGCCATCATACATGCCCTCGCCTACCTGAAACAAAGAAATTCGGACTGGCCGGTTTATTCTGATTCCCGCACAGCCATTGCCTGGCTGAAGAAAAGGGCGGTGAATACAAAGCTCGACCCGTCGGTTAAAAACAGGGAGTTGTTCAAACTTCTGGATCGTGCCCTGAACTGGCTTAACAATAACAGCTGGAAAAATCCCGTGCTGAAGTGGGAAACGGAATATTGGGGTGAGATCCCTGCAGATTTCGGAAGGAAATAAATCTTGTTTCCGTCCCGGACAAAAGATTTCCGTAAAGTAAATCTTATTTCATGACCGGGTAAAACGCATCCGGGATATGACTGATCTCAGTTTTTTCATCCCAGGCTACTACTGAAATGACGTCAAACCTCACTTCTCCCCTGAAATGTTTATACTTTATAAAAGCATTTGCCGCCTTTACGAGAAGTCTTTGTTTAGCCGGTGTGACCCATTGCTCAGGTTCACCAAAGTAACGGGTCTGCCTGGTTTTAACTTCTATGATTGCGAGGATACCCTTGTCAAGGGCAATGATATCGATCTCGGCTTTTCCTGCGCGGAAATTCCTTTCCAGGATTTTGACACCCTTTGATTCAAGGTACTCCGCTGCAAGAGCTTCACCTTTTCTTCCAAGATCGTAGGATTTCGACATTCAATATTCGTTGATCAATATTATTCACGAAATGGTTCATTTCATTGGTGTTCATTACAGCTTCACTAAACCATATTCACTGTTTAAAATCCCACCACAACTTCCTCATCCACAATCAGTTTTACTTTGCGTCCCAATATGAGGGCAAGGTTTTCCGGTCCATGGCCGGCAGGAAAATTATAGCACACCGGGTATCTGAATTCACTGACTGCTTCGGCAATGATCTGCATTGCTGTTTTCCCGAAAGGAACGGAATTATCTTTCATCTCATGCATACTCCCGACGATTAATCCCCTGAGGCTCTTCAGCATACCTGCACGTTTCAAATTCATCATCATACGGTCGATATGGTACAGGTATTCATCCAGGTCTTCCAGGAACAGGATCTTACCCCTGGTGTCTATCTGTGATTGCGATCCCATCAGGCTGAATAGTATGGATAAATTTCCCCCTGTAAGAACACCTTCACCTGTCCCGGACCTGTCCATAGGGCCCAGCGGACAATTGTAAATCAGTTCCTCCCCGAACAAGGCCTTGCGAAGGGTCTCAAGCGACAGGCTGTTTCCGGATTCTCCTGTAATATTAAAAGGCATGGTGGCGTGGATCGTTTCAATCCCCAGGTGCCGGTGAATATGAGAATGTAGTACGGTTATGTCACTGTAACCTGCTATCCACTTCGGATCCCTGGTGAATTTGCTGAAATCAATGCGGTCAATGATCCTCACTGTCCCATATCCACCCCTTGCGCAAATGACCGCCTTTATGGAAGGGTCATCAAGCATAAGCTGCAAATCCCTGGCACGATGGACATCGTCTCCTGCAAACTGGTTATCCCTGTTAAATACGCTGGTACCCAGAATAACCTCCAACCCCCATTTCTGGAATAGCTTCATAGCGGGATATACCTCCTCGAAAGTGATACTTCTTGCCGGTGCAAGTATGGCGATTTTATCGCCTTTATTCAGGTAAGGGGGCCGGATCATATTCACAAATGTATAAAATTGATTCGTATCTTTGCTCCAGGTTCATTGTTGAAACAGCAAAGATGGATAAACCCGCTTATAAGCGTTACACTGTGACTTCAGCACTTCCCTATGCCAATGGTCCCATTCATATAGGACACCTGGCGGGGGTATATGTACCTGCAGATATTTTTGTCCGTTTCCTCAGGATGAACGGGGAGGATGTCATTTTCATCGGGGGATCCGACGAACACGGGGTTCCTATAACTATCAAAGCCCTCCGGCAGGGTGTTTCTCCCCAGCAAATCGTGGATAAATACCATGAAATGATCAAAAAATCATTCGCAGAATTCGGCATCTCCTTCGACATCTATTCAAGGACATCCAATCCCATACATCATGATACGGCTTCAGCTTTTTTCAGGAAGATGTATGATGCCGGGCAATTCATTGAAAAGGTTTCACTGCAGTATTATGATGAGGCAACCGGCCATTTCCTTGCCGACCGGTATATCACGGGAACATGTCCGGTTTGCGGCTTTGATAAGGCGTACGGCGACCAGTGCGAAAAATGCGGAAGTTCGCTTAATGCCACAGATCTCATCGACCCGAAATCAGTGCTGAGCGGTAATGCCCCGGTCCTGCGTGAAACCAAGCATTGGTTCCTTCCTCTGGACCAGTATGAACCCTGGCTCAGGGAGTGGATACTCGAAGGCCATAAGGACGATTGGAAAATAAATGTTTACGGGCAATGCAAGTCCTGGATCGAGCAGGGATTGCAACCCCGTGCTGTTACCCGCGACCTTGACTGGGGTGTGAAAGTCCCGGTTGAAGGAGCTGAAGGCAAAGTGCTGTATGTATGGTTTGATGCTCCCATCGGTTATATCTCGGCCACACGCGAACTCAGGCCCGACTGGGAAAAATACTGGAAGGACAAAGAAACCAGGCTGGTTCATTTTATAGGGAAAGACAATATCGTTTTCCATTGCATCATCTTCCCGGCCATGCTGAA
>Ga0182021_10008108_pt1 | contig 12454 bp, 10 predicted proteins | sample 612E3MmetaG_FD_120493 | JGI IMG/M metagenome (GOLD analysis project Ga0182021, IMG submission 120493) | Permafrost microbial communities from Stordalen Mire, Sweden - 612E3M metaG (Illumina Assembly) | ecosystem: Environmental > Terrestrial > Soil > Wetlands > Permafrost | place: Sweden...
ACCCCTCCTGGGACGGGCTACAGTTATGAGTTTGCCTCCGGGTCGGATGTCCAGATGGACATTACAGGTCAGTCCACCAACGACCTGCTCCTGTTCCAGTCAGCCACCGGTACCATCGATACCGGGGCGAGACTTGATGTGAACCTCTTCACCCCGGGCGTCACCACGGTCATCTCGAACATGGTCCTCTGGGATGCAAACTACACTAACGTCACCCTCACCGGCGATTACGCCACCGGTGGCGGGGTCATCAACTACAACAACGCCGCGGGATGGACCGGCCTGTCGGTTGTGGAGTCGGGCAAGCAGATCCTCTTCAGCGGGACCTATACGGTGGCGGCGATTCCCGAGCCTGCGACGCTGCTCCTCGTCGGCACGGGCGTGCTGGGAGTGTTCGGCTACATCCGCAGAAGGAGAATGAGCTAAGTCGATTCTCGAAAGAAGCGTAGTTCCTGACAGACCCCTCTCCCCAGCACATCGGGGAGGGGGTTTGTTTTTTTAGCCCCGTCTTGCTGCTGTTCCCTCTCCCCAGCACATCGGGGAGGGGGTTGTTTTTTAGACCCGTCTTGCTGCTGTTCCCTCTCCCTCCACCGGGGGGAGAGGATTATTGAACTTTGCACGGCTAATGGGCCAACGCTCCCTCTCCCTCCGGCCTGTCCCGGTGTCTTCATCGGGAGAGAGGGTCGGGGTGAGGGATTCTTCGAATCGCCGAAAAACCGCACTTCAGGGGCAGACGAGCTGCCCCTGCAAAGTTGCGATAGGGCTCAAAAACAGGGGCAGGCAAGCTGCCCCTGCCACACACTACGCAAGTCATCGGAAGTTTTTCAACACCCCCCTACTGCCCTTCGAGGCCGGATGCCTCGTCCCGATGGCGAAATCTTGCCGGTTTGTCACAAAATTCCGGTAATCTCCGAATCTCAAGGACGGCCTGGGGGTTGAAATGATGCACTGCCGGAAAACCCTGATAGGAGAATCGGCCATGAAAAAAACCCTCCTGCTCGTGAGCGTAGTTTTGACGGGATGTTTCGTGACGGGTTTCGTCTATGCCTGCCATGGGGGTGCCGGCACATCGGGCAAGACAAAGGGCAATAAGGCCGATTCCAGCCGGGTCATGGGAGTGATAAAGGGTATCTCCACGGGCAACAGCGCCATCACTATCGCCACCGGAAAACCCCAGATGAACTCGAAGGACGGGAAAGGCGGAAAAAGCGGAGTGAACGGAGGCTGCAAGGCGGGCGGAAGGACCGGCGAAAATAGCAAAAAGGGCGACAAAGTCGGAAAGGGCGAGCAAACAAGCCTCACGGTCGCCGTTACCGCCGATACGAAGATCCTTATCGGGGATGCCCCCGGGAAGTTGGGCGACCTCGCCATCGGCAGCAGGGTCATGGTCAGTTACGAGAGTGTAGGGAACGTTGCAGTGATGATACGCGAACTCACCGGCCAGAAGACCGCCGAAGGGAAGGGTGGAAAGCGGCCGGAAAAGTCAGGACATGGCCTGAGTGCCACTCTGACTCCGGTTTGACGGCTTGCCGTTGTGCGCCCAACGTGTCTTGGCTCCGTCCGTGATATTCACCTTCCGAAGGCGCTTTTCTGATGTGGCACAGGCGCCCTCGCTCCCGATGAAATCGGGACCGAGGGCGGCTGGCGTACCGTCCGAAAACCATAATTGGAGGGCTTACCCGTGGAAAAGAAGTGGATAACGCTATCGCTCACGCTTCTGGCAGTTGTGCTGGTGTTGCACTTTGCCGTGGGAACGGCTTATGCGCCCCCTAAGGGCGGAGGGCGCGGGCCAGGCAAAGGCGGGCCTGGACAGCAGGGGAACGGACCCGGCCAGCAGACTAATCCGCAGGACACGCCGCAGAACGTGTCTTATGTCGACGGCGTCGTCAAAGATATCAAACAGGCCAAGGACGACAAGCCTGCGCTATTGACCATCGTCGGCAAGAAGGACGGCAAAGGGAGCGACGTGAAGCTCGCCTTCACCATCACTCCGGATACGCAGATATTCATCGGGGACGACCCGAAGGAACTGGCCGACCTCAAGGTCGGGGACAAGGTAAACGTCGCTTACTCGAAACCGGCAAATGGCGGCGTTGTTGCGCTGGTGGTCAAAGTGATTACCGATAAGCCGGCCGCGACGGACAAGGGCGGCGACGCCCCACCCGATGCACCGAAAGGCGACTGAAACAGGCAGCGCCTGTGCGCATGACAAAAATAGAGAGTGGTTATAAGTAGAGTTCCGTTCGGTGAGCTTCTTCGGGCGGTATCGAGCACGATACCGCCCAGTTTATGTACGGCGAGCATGCGCCGCGCGGTTCGCGCGGCCAACTGGGATAGGCTCTAAGCGTCAGACCCGTCCGAGCAGTCGAAGAAGGCCGTCGAGGATCGTCAGCGGATGAGGCGGGCACCCGGGAACGTAGAGATCCACGGGCAGGATTTCCGTTATGCCGTTATGGATTTCGGGCCGGTCGATGTAGGGGCCGCCGGATATGGCGCACGCCCCCACCGCGATCACGAGCTTCGGTGCAGGAACGGCTTGGTATGTTTTCTCGAGAGCGAGTTTCATGTTCTCCGGCACGCAGCCGGTGACGAGCACGCCGTCGGCATGCCTTGGCGACGCGACGAACTGGATGCCGAACCGTCCGAGGTCCCAGCCGACCGTGCTCAGGACGTTTGTGTCGGTCTCGCAGGCGTTGCACCCCCCGGCGCTGACCTCGCGCAGCTTGAGGGAGCGCCCGAAGAGCTTTCGAGTCTTCGCGTCGAGCGCCTCGGCAAGACGGCGCCCCTCCTCCCCCGCCACGAGATCCGCGCGCTTCCGCGTCGCCAGTCGGTACTCGCGCGTGAACTCGACAGCTCCCGTCGGGCAGGCCGCGGCGCACTCCGCGCAAAAGAGGCACCGCCCGAGGTCGATGCGGAGAAGTCCGCTTGCCGCAAGAGACGCCGCGCCCGTCGGACACGCCTCGACGCACGCGCGGCAACCCGCGCGGCAGCGCGACGAGTCGATGCGGGGCATGCCGCGAAAACGTTCCGGCAATTCGGGCGCGGGTCCCTTCGGGAACTTCGTCGTGCGGTGCTTCTGCTGAAGCCGTGCAAGAACAACGTCGATCATCGTCTCTCTCCGATCAGAGGTCGTGCCCGCAATACGACAGGTTGAAGCTCTTGTTGCAGAGCGGGAAATCGGAAATGGCCTCGCCTCTCAGCGCTATCGCCAGGCCGAACCAGTTGTGGAACGACGGGTCCACGACCTTGTAGCGCGCGAACCGGCCGTCCCCGTCCGTGAGCGCCACGTGGCAGATCTCCCCGCGCCAGCCTTCTACGAGCGAGACGACCATGGAATCCGGCGCAAGGCGCCCGAGATCGTCCCGAACCGGTCCCGCGGGAAGCGCGGTCAACTGCTCGCGCACGAACGCGAGCGACCGCTGCACTTCGAGGTACCGCACGTAGGCCCGTCCGAAGACGTCGCCCGTGTGCCAGGTGGTCACGGGGATATGCGCGACCCGGAAGATGCCGAATGGGTTGTCCTTCCGCACGTCGCGGTCAAGGCCGCAGGCGCGCGCCGCCGGACCCACCAGGCCGATCGCTTCCGCGTCCTCGGGCGAAACCACCCCGGTCTCCTCGAACCGCGCCGTCACGCTGGGGATGTTCCAGAGAAGTTCCACCGCCACTCGTATGTCTTTCGCGGCCGCCTCGAGGCGGCTGAGGAGTTGGGCGACGTTCTTCTCGTCGACGTCAAACGCCGCTCCGCCCGGCCGGACGAGCCCGCGGCCGAACCGGCTGCCGCACAGCACCGCCGTCATGTTAAGCACGTCGCCTCGGATGCGTCCGCAGAACGACGCGGTCGGCAGGAACCCCACGTCCCCGGCGAGCGCGCCGAGGTCCCCGACGTGGTTCGCGATGCGTTCGAGTTCCAGGGCAATTCCTCGCAGCGTCTGGGCCCTCGCTGGAACCGCGCACCCGGCCAATCCCTCGATCACGCGCGAGAACGCCGTCACGTGGCCGATCGTCGTGTCCCCCGCCGCCGTCTCCATGAAGTGAATCGTGCGCTTGTCGGGTCCGCCGACGAGCGCACGTTCGATCCCCCGGTGCTGGTAGCCGAGCGAAATCTCGAGGTGATACACCTTCTCGCCGTGACACTGGAACCGGAAGTGCCCGGGTTCGATGATGCCCGCGTGAACCGGGCCGACCGCGACCTCGTGCACCTCTTCGCCCTCGACCCGGAAGTAGTCGGTCACCGCGGGCTGAATGTCTTTGGCCGACCGTCCCCAGGCGTCCCGCCCGGACCCGTACGACGCGTGAAAACGAACGGGTTTCAGCCACGGATGCCCCTCGGGACGGACCGCCCACTGCTCGGCGATCTCCCGCTCGAACCCGTTTACCTGCGGGCAATCCGGAGTCAGCGACCGGAACGAATCCGCCACGTCGGTCGCCACCGCGCGGATGTCCCCTTCCCCGGGGCAGGCCATCACGGCGTAGAGTCTCAGCGAACCGTCGTCGTTCGGCCGTCCGAAGAGCGCGCTGACGCGAGACCCGGCCTCGACGGACTGCAGCACCGTTTCGCGGAAACGCGCGAAGTCGAGGACGCGCACGTCCTTGAGGCCCACCGCCCGTCCGTTCGCAATTGCGCTCGCGTGCACGTTGGTCATGGCGCGCCTCCGATCACGCGGGCCGCCTGCGCAAAGGTCCCCGATACGAAGTCAGGCAGGTAGAGCCCCAGCGCCAGCAGCGCGGCGAGGGGCAACACGACGAGGACGTAGTCCAGCACCCCCGCGTGCTCCGGCTCGATGTGCACGTCGGGCGGCTCCCACGCCACGCTGACCGCGTGTCTCAGCGCGCCGACGAAGACGATGCTCGTGCCCGCGAGGAACAGCACCAGCGCCACGATGGACCCCGTGTCCAGCGCCGTCCGGAGGATCTGAAACTCGCTCATGAAGATGGCGAACGGGGCGACGCCGATGAGCGCCAGCAGGCTCACGAAGAATCCTCCGCCCCACACGGGCGCCGTGCGCAGCACTCCCTTCATCTTCGTGATGTCGTGCGTCCCGTACATCTGACCCAGCCGTCCGGCCGAGAAAAACCCGACCGATTTGCAGATGGAGTGATTGGCCGCATGGAACATCGCCGCGAACGTGCCGAAGCCCCCCAGCCCGAGACCCAGGGCGATGATGCCCATGTGCTCGACGCTGGAATAGGCGAGGAGTCGTTTCGCGTCACGCTGGAAGACGATAAACCCGGCCGCGATCAGGATGGACACGAGGCCGAAGACCGTGAGGATGTCCAGAGCCCATCCGACGTGTCCCGTCCCGGACTCCACGATCGGCACGTAGCGCATGATGCAGTAAAGGGCGCTATTGAGCAGGAACCCCGAGAAGACCGCCGAGACCGGCGCCGGGGCCTGGCTGTGTGCGTCGGGAAGCCACCCGTGCATCGGCGCCAGCCCCGCCTTTGTCCCGTAGCCCACCAGGAGGAAGATGAACCCCATTTTGAGCAGCGTCGGGTCGAGGTTTCCGGCGGCCGCGCTCAGACGGGTCCAGAGCAGCGCGTCGGAGCCGCTCAGCCGGGCGGGTCCCGCCGAGGCGCCCACGAGCAGCGTCCCGATGAACGCGAACGCGACGCCCACCGAGCACATGATGAGGTACTTCCACATCGCCTCGAGCGACGACGGCGTCACGTGGAGACAGATGAGGAACGCGGTAAGGAGCGTGGTCGCCTCGACGCTGACCCAGAGGATGCCAAGGTTGTTGGAGACGAGCACGAGCGTCATCGACGCGGCCGCGCCGAACCAGAGCGCCCCGAACCGCCGCGCGATCCGCAAGTCGAAATGCCCGGCTTCCTGCTCGTGCCCGAAATACCGCCACGCATAGAACGAGCTGAGGCAGAACACGATCTCCAGCAGCACTAGGTGGTAGGCCGAGAGCGCGTCGAGCAGGAACCACTCGCCGACCGCGTGAATGGGGCCCAGGGCGTGGACGGCCCAGGCCGCCCCAGCGGCCGACGCGGCCATCACGACCGAGCCCCCCGCGACGCTCGCGAGGACCGTCCGCGGCGACTGCATCAACAGACACGCCGCCCCGACCAGCACGGGGACGACCACCTGAAACCAGATGAGAAGCCCGGCGTCCATAACCTCAGCCTTTCAGAGCGTTCAACTGGTCCACGTCGATGTGGTCGAACTCGCGGCTGATGTGCCACGTCGCGATGCACATGACGAACACGGCCACGAAGACATCCATCAGCACGCCCAGTTCCACGAGGACCGGGATGCCCCCCACCACCGTCACGCCGAACGCGAAGATCCCGTTCTCCATCGTAAGGTAGCCCAGCACCTGCGAGATCGCCTTCTTGCGGCTGGCGATGGTGAAAAGCCCCACCATCACCGTGAAGAGCGCCAGAGGGATGACGAGCGAGCCGGTCGGGTTCGCGGCCGAAGGCAGTTGCGAGCCGATCCAGAGCGCGATCCCGAGAAGCCCGAGACCGATGAAGAGTGACGTCGTAAACCCGACGAACGGCTCGACCTCGCGGCGGATGTTGACGTTCCGAGCCGTGCGCAGGAGCAGCGCGGGGAAGACGATCCCCTTCATGACGACGCTCGCGAGCGCGACGAGTCCAAGGTCCATGGTCAGAGGTTCCGCGCGCAGCAGCACCGCGGCCAGCCCGAAGAATATCCCCTGGATCGCGACGACGCGGATGCAGACGCTGAGCCGGCTCGACCCCAGCAGGGCGAGGTTGGTCAGCGCCACGAGCACCACGATCGCATCCGTCCACGCATTCATGCGGCACTCCGCTCAGTAGATCACGAGGACCAGCGCCACTACGGAAAGCGTAAGAGCCCCTGCCAGCAGGTGCGGCACGCTCACGAGTCGCAACCGGGCCATCACCGACTCGATGATACCGACCACGACGGCGAGGGTCAGCATCTCGGCGACCGAGACGGCAGGCGCCCAGAGCGCGCTTGCCGGATGGACCGGAAGCAGGCAGCCGACGACCAGCGCCCCGAGCACCCAGTGCTTCAGCGCCCCGCCGTACTGGATGAAGGCGAAGTCCGGACCGCTGTGGTCGAGCACCATCACCTCGTGGATCATCGTCAGCTCGAGGTGCGTGTTCGGGTCGTCCACTGGGATGCGCGCGTTCTCGGCGAGGAAGACGATGAGAAACGCTCCGCCGACGAGTAGCACGATCGGTCCCATCTGGATCCACGCCTGGAGTGTCACCGATCCGGCCGGCCCCGCGAAGATCCCCGAAAGCGAAAGACTGTGTGTCCGCACCGCAAGGGCCGCCAGTCCCAGAAGCAGCGCCGGCTCGGCGACCGCCGCAAACTGCACCTCGCGGCTCGCCCCCATCCCCTCGAAGCTGCTGCCCGTGTCGAGCGCCGCGACGACCGTGAAGAACCTCCCCAGGCCCAAAAGATACGCGAAAAGCACCAGGTCGCCCGGGAAGCTTACCAGCGCCGGAGTGCCTCCGAGCGGCATCACCACCAGCGCCGCAAGCGTTGCGGCGAGCGCCACCGTCGGCCCGGCCCGGAACACCCATGTCGTCGTGCGGCTATAGACCGCGCCCTTGCGAAGTAGCTTCGCGAGGTCGTAGTAGGTCTGCAGGAGGGGCTGCCCTGTGCGCCCCGCAAAGATCGCCTTCACCCGGTTGATGACGCCGAGGAAAAGAGGTGCCAGCACCAAGGCGAGCACGACGGAGATGAGCGATTCGACCGCCATGGATCACCTCATCTTCCAGAGGAGCAGGATCAGCAGTGCCACCGCAATGTAGAGCACGTAAAGCTGGAGGTGCCCATGCTGGATCTGCCGTACCCGCTCGAGCTGTGTCAGGACGAACCTGAACACCGGCTGATAGACTTTCCGGCGGAACGCGTCCGGAGTTTCCGTCGACACCGCGGCCTCTTTCGGGAAAAGCTCGTCGGGCATGTGGATCGTGCGATGCGTCCGCAGGAACATTCGAAACAGGGTCGTCAGCGGCTGGGCGAACGACGAAGCCGTGTACTGCATCCGCACAGTCGGCCGGGCGTATCCGCAGTCCCACGTCCCGGCCTCCGTGACGGTCCGCCCCTTGAGCAGCAGGAAGCGAAGAAGAAGGAGCGATCCGGCCGCGATCAGCAAGATGCCGGCAACCAGAATCACGCCCGAAAGACTGGTCACCGCGGGTGCTAGCGCCGCCGCCGTGGTCGCACCGTCGAGTCCCGCCGCCCGGGCGATGGCAGGCGTGGCGCCGGCGACCGTCAGGGGACCGAGCAGTCCGAACAGCACGCACGCCACGGCAAGGATGACCATCGCCGACAGCATCCCGAGGTGCCGCGATTCGCGCGCCTCTTGCGCGTGAACGCTGCGCGGCTCGCCCAGAAAGACGATTCCGAACGCCTTGGCAAAACAGGCAGCCGCCAGGCCGCCGATCAGCGCGAGTCCACCGATGACGCCCAGACATGCGACGACGGTTAGCGGGCCGGACGTCCCGACACCCTTGAACGCCCCGAAGTAGATGAGGAACTCGCTAACGAACCCGTTCAGCGGAGGCAAACCTACGATGGCGACACAGCCGACGAGGAACGTCATACCGGTCCAGGGCATGCGCCTGAGCAGTCCGCCGAGATGGTCGATCTCGCCGGTGTGTGTCGCGTGGAGCACGGACCCCGTGCCGAGAAAGAGCAGTCCCTTGAAAAGCGCGTGGTTGAGCACGTGCAACAGCGCCCCGGCGAACCCGAGCACCGCGATCGTGGCACTTCCTCCGCTGATCCCGATCACGCCTACTCCGAGCCCGAGCGTGATGATTCCGATGTTCTCTACGCTGTGATATGCGAGCAGCCGCTTGAGGTCGTGCTGCGCCAGCGCGAAGAGCACGCCCAGCACTCCGGACGTCAGTCCGATTGCGACGAGTGCCACGCCCCACCACATCGGCGGCGGACCCAGGAAAAGGATGAAGCGGATGAGCCCGTAGATGCCTGTCTTGATCATGACACCCGACATGACGGCGGAGACGTGGCTCGGCGCCGCCGGGTGCGCCTCGGGCAGCCAGACGTGGAGCGGGATGAAACCCGCTTTCGTCCCGAAGCCCACAACCGCGAGGATAAACGCAAGTCCCGCAAGGTGCGGGGCGGATTTGCCGAACGTTGCGAAGTTATCGAAATCCAGCGAACCGGCCCCTTGTCCCAGGAGCGCAAAGAGGGCCAGCAGGAACGCCGTCCCGAGATGCGTCGCGACGAGGTAGGTCCAGCCGGCCTCGCGCACGCCCGGCCTCTCGCTCTCGAACGTCACGAGGAAGAAGGACGAGAGCGACATGACTTCCCACGCGACGAGGAACAGAAGACCGTTCCGCGCGAGCACAACCGTCATCATGGACGCGACAAGGACGTTGTAGAAGAAGCACACGGGGCCGAGCGCCTTTCGCCCTCGCCACGCCGCGAGGTACCCCGCCCCGTAGACCGAAGCCACGCCCGAGACGAGGCAGATCACGACGAGGAAGAACGCCGACAGTCCGTCTAGTTCGAGGTAGAACGACCCCCACGGCATGTTCCACGCACCGCGCAGCGTCTCCGTGCCGCCGAGGACGAGTGTCCGGACCGCCGGGATGATTGCGAGAACGCAGCCGACGCCGGCCCCCGTGCTGCCCACCACCACCGACAGCCGGGGTTTCCCCGACGTGACGAGGGCGGCAAGTCCGCTGAGAACTAGAACGCCAGCCGCGAAAAGACAAAGCAACATGGTCTTGTAGTTCCTGTCCCTGAGAAAAGCCGGAGGGAAAACGGCTACGGCGCCCCCTCGACCCGACGGGCCTCACGCAGGATCTCGTCGCGGGAGCCCTGCCGCAAAACCACGTCCTTGAAACCCGGATCGCGCAAGGCGAAGGCAAGCCTGGCGAGCAGGTGCAGGTGCGAGCGCACCGTGGGACTCACCAGCGTGAAGAGCACGTTCACCGGACGACCGTCCAGCGCCCCGAAATCGATCGGGTGCTCCAGGAAACACAGCGTAATTATCGGACGCGCGATGTGCATCACAATGGGGTTGCGCACGTGAGGGATCGCGATGCCTTCGCCGACCCCCGTCGACCCCAACGACTCGCGTGCGAGCAGCACCTGGATCAGAAATTCCCTGTCCACCTCGTCCGCCAGGCGCATCACCTCGACAACGTTGCGGATGACCGAGGACTTGTCCTCGCCTCCGATGCGATAAAACACTCCCCCCGCCGTGAGCGCTTCGCTCAGCATGGGGAGCGGAGCCGAACTCGTCTCCGGCTCCATCAGGATCTCGACCGAGACGTTCACCTTCTGCGCGGTCGCCCACTCCAGAAGCTCCGTCCTGTTGAAACGGTACTGCCCGTGGATGTTGTAGGCAGGGAGCGACCCCTCCTTGATCCACCGGTAGATACTCTTCTCGGAGACCTTCAAAACCTCAGCCGCATCCCTTACGGACAGTTGCACCTCTATTCTCCTATTTCTCCTATCAGTCCGCCATTTCAGGACGTACGGAGTATTATGTCCACTAAAGTCCGCAAAGTCAAGCACACTTGTCGTACCTTCTGATAACGATATAACCAGTTAGTAAGCAAGGCCTTATGGCACAGGAAGTCGTCTTCTGCTCATCTGTGGGTGCCATGGGTAGCCACGGTACCTGCTTCTGCTCGCACCGATATCACATTCAATTTGCCTGTCGTAAGGAACTCGGACGTTCGGGGAAGAATTGCCTCCTCCCAGTCCCAGGAACTTGGACAATTACTACCGAATCCCGCCTCCGCTCCTAATCCACCACTCCCCTACTCGAACAGAGAGACACTACAACGGGGTGGTGTTCAGAACCCAACGATGCGCGATCTCGCTAACTTCTGCATTGACCATGGGTTAGGCGCGCGACAAAAACAGAGAGTGGTTATAAATAGCGTTCCGTTCGGGGAGGGCAATGCGTGGGAACGGGAGAGCACTTGTGCCTTCATCCTCCGTTCGGCGCCCATGATGATTATCGGCCTTGTGATCCTATTCGCTCCTATTCGGCGTTTCGTCGCTTCCAAGGCAGAAGCCTTATCCGTTCCTGCCCCCGCGGAGCGCGGTGTCCTCGGTCAAAACCTTTAAGTACTTCTCGTAGGCGTAGACACGGTCTCGACGCTTTCCCGTGATCTCGTGCAGCACGCCTGCCTGGCGCAGTGCATCGATGGCCTTGCCAGCGGTCGGCTTCGTGGTCTTGAGCATCTCCATCGCGCCGGAGAGCGTCACCATCGGGTGCTCTGGTAGGAGATCAAGCAGCCGTACCGCCGGCACAGTAGATGCTGGGTGATTCACGACCGTGCGGCGATCCTTGCCGAGAAGTTCGAATATCCTCCCGGCGGCATCCACGCCATCCCCGGCTGACTCGATGACGCTCTCCAGGAAGAACTCCGTCCATCCCTCCCAATCGCCCTCGGTGCGCACCTCGGACAGCCGGCGGTAGTATTCCTCCCGATGTCGCTTGAACGCGAGGCTCAGGTAGAGGATCGGCGTGGACAGGAGCCCCCAGTGCTCGACGAGTAGCGTAATGAGTAGCCGACCGATGCGGCCGTTGCCGTCGAGGAAGGGGTGGATCGTCTCGAACTGCACGTGGGCGAGCCCTGCGCGCACCAACGGCGGCAGTGAGCCCTTGGCGTGAATCCACTTCTCAAGGTCGCCGAGGAGCTGCGGCATGGCGTCCGCCGGCGAAGGGACGAAGTAGGCGTTCCCGGGGCGCGTGCCGCCGACCCAGTTCTGGGACGTGCGAATTGTGCCCGGCTGCTTCTCCTCGCCGCGGCCGCCTCGCATCAGGCGTTTATGCACCTCGCAGAGGAGCCTGGTCGAGAGTGGCAGACCTTTGGGCCGGGCAAGTTCAGCGCGGGCATAGGAGAGGGCGTCCACGTAATTGCACACATCCTCGACGTCGGCCGGTCGCTCGGACTGTCGGGTGGCCTCGTAGGCGATGACGTCTCTTAGTGTTGCCTGGGTGCCCTCGATCTGCGACGAGACCACGGCTTCCTTGCGCACAAAACCGTAGAGGAACCAATGGGCGCTCGGCACCATCGCTCCTGCGACGGCCAGACGGTCGAGAGCCGCAAGCGCCCGTGCATGGAGGTCGCCCAGGCGGCCCTCAATGACAAGCGGCGGGTTCGCGGGCGGCAAGGGATGGGGAACGAAGGCCCGGATCTCCTCGCCCCCGACGACCGTAGTCCTGTAGATGCCGGTTGTGCGTTTCATGGCAAGCAAGCCTCCTTTACCAGCGGGTTCCGTTAGTAAAGTATTCTTGCCTAACGTCGGGCGTTAGTCAAGGAAACTTTACCAGAAATCGGCGCGGACTGATTGGCACAATAGTGTCCCTCCCGAGAACCTCATCCGGACGTAAACGAGTAACCGAGTGGCGCGACACCGGTGAATTTCCGTAGTTACGAACTAAACTACCTGCTGGTTAACAGCCGGAGAGAATTTTCCTCGGAAAAGTTCGAAACCGTTGGGTTCGTTTCG
>Ga0182021_10008109_pt1 | contig 12452 bp, 10 predicted proteins | sample 612E3MmetaG_FD_120493 | JGI IMG/M metagenome (GOLD analysis project Ga0182021, IMG submission 120493) | Permafrost microbial communities from Stordalen Mire, Sweden - 612E3M metaG (Illumina Assembly) | ecosystem: Environmental > Terrestrial > Soil > Wetlands > Permafrost | place: Sweden...
CATGAATCCCCATTCCGGACCGTAGGCGTGGGTGAGGTAGACGTACTCGCCGCCGGAACTGGGGAAGTTGATGCCCAGCTCGGAGTAGCTCAGCGCGCCGGCGATGGCAACCAGCGCGCCCACGGCCCAGCAGCCCAGAATCAGGCCCGCGCTTCCCAGGTCGCCCGCCATGAAACCGGTGGTGCCGAAAATCGCGGTACCTACCATATTGGAGATCACCAGCGCCGTGGCGCTGAAGAAGCCGAGCTGGCGCAACAGCCCAGCGGCCGGGATTCGCGAAGAAGAAGAAGTGAGTGGATTGGGCATTTCGGCCTAAGAGCCATTCTATGCCACCGCAAGCCTGCCGGTAGGGCGGACCCCCTGGTCCGCAGCCGGCCCCCTGGCCGGCTTTCCGGGAGCGAAGAGCGGGACGGGGGCGTCCCGCGCGGACCAGGGGGTCCGCCCCACAGCGCGCTATATTGATCCCATGCGATTCCTTTGGGCCGTGTTCGCCGCCGGATGTGCCTGGGCGCAGCAGCAGCCGTTCACCCTCGAGCAGGTTCTGGGAGCTTCCTTCCCCAGTTCGCTAGCCGCCTCGCCCACCGGTGGCAAGGTGGCCTGGGTCTCGAATGTCCGCGGCGTCCGCAACATCCTGGCCGCTGCGCCCCCGGACTACCAGGCCCGCGCCGTCACCGCCTATACCACGGATGACGGCCAGGAGATCGACGATTTGCAGTGGATGCCCGACGGCGCCTCCATCGTCTACACGCGCGGCGGCGGCGCCAATCGGGCCGGCGAGTACCCCAACCCGGCGCTCGATCCACTGGGCGCCGAGCAGGCGCTCTGGATCGTCACTCTGGATGGCGCGGCGCCGCGGCGCATCGGCGAAGGCAACTTGCCGGCCGTCTCGCCCCGCGGCGATTGGGTTTTGTTCCTGCGCCACGGCCAGCTCTGGTGGGTGCCCGCCGACGGCAAGGCCCAGCCCTCGCAAATCTTCAAGGCCCGCGGCGCGTGCCAGCGGCCCGTGTGGTCGCCCGATGGCAAGCGCATCGCCTTCGAGAGCGCCCGCGGCGACCATGCCTTCATCGGGGTGTATGACATCGCCTCGGCAACCCTCCGGTACCTGGATCCCGGTACGGACATCGACCAGTTCCCGGCATGGTCCCCCGACAGCCGCAGCGTCGCCTTCATCCGCACGCCCTCGAGCGGGCTGCGGCCGGTGCGCGAGGCGCAGCGCTCGGGCGAGCCGTGGAGCATCCGCGTGGCCTCGGCCGAAACCGGCGAGGGCCGCGAGGTCTGGCGCGCCAGTCCCGGCTCCGGCAGCGTATTCCGCGGCGTGGCCGGCGACCGTCAACTGTGGTGGGCTGCGGGCGGCCGCCTGGTGTTCCCCTGGGAAGCCGGGGGCTGGACGCACCTCTACTCCGTGCCCACCGCCGCCGCCGCCGCGCCCCCCACGCCGCTCACGCCCGGCGAGTTCGAAGTGGAGCACGCCGCTCTCGCGCCCGGCGGCGGCGAGATGATCTTCTCGTCGAACCAGGGCGACCCCGGCCGCCGTCACCTTTGGAAGGTGCCCGTCGCCGGCGGGCCGCCCGTGGCGCTCACCAGTGGAACCGGCATCGAGGTCTGGCCCACGCCCACCAGCGATCCGGGCGCGGTGGCCTTCCTGCAAAGCGGCGCGCGGACGCCGTTGCAAGTGGCCATCCGCGCCGGCGTTGAAACGCGCTACCCGGACCCGCGCGCCATCCCCGCGGACTTCCCGCTGAAGAGCCTGGTAGAGCCGCAGCCGGTGGTCTTCCCCGCCGTGGACGGGTTGCTCATCCACGGCCAGTTGTTCCTGCCGGCCGCGGCGGCGGAGAGCCCTGCGGGGGCGAAGAGCCCCGCGTCCGCGCAGAGCCCCGCGCCCGCCGTGGTCTTCTTTCATGGCGGCCCGCAGCGCCAAATGCTGCTGGGCTGGCACTCCATGTATTACTACTGGAACGCCTACGCCATGAATCAATACCTGGCGGCGCGCGGCTACCTGGTGCTGAGCGTGAATTTCCGCGGCGGCATCGGCTACGGTCTGAATTTCCGCGAAGCCATAGGCGCCGGTCCAGCCGGCGCCAGCGAGCTCAACGACATCCGGGGCGCCGCCCTGTATCTGCGGTCGCGCGCCGATGTGGACCCCGCGCGCATCTCCGCCTGGGGCGGTTCCTACGGCGGATACCTCACCGCCATGGCGCTGGCGCGGTCTCCGGAACTGTTTCGCGGCGGAGTGGACTTTCACGGCGTCCACGACTGGGCGCGCGAGCTTGGCATTCCCGCCACCGAGCCGGATTACAAACTGGCGTTCGAATCGTCGCCCATGGCGGACCTCAGCGGCTGGAAATCTCCCGCGCTGCTGATCCAGGGCGACGACGACCGCAACGTACAGTTCAGCCAGACGGTGATGCTATCCGATGCCCTGCGGCGCAGGCATGTTCCGGTCGAACTGTTAGTGCTTCCCGACGAGACCCACGACTTCCTGCTCTACCGCTCGTGGCTGGCGGCCTACCAGGCAACCGCGCGCTTCCTCGACCGCATGTAGCGCCCCGCGCACCGAACCATGGTAAGATCAAGCGTACCCACCTCCCGATTTCAGAGACTCGGGAAACGTAAGAACAATCCATATCTATGCACAAGCAGGAACCTAAGCGAGTTCTGGCGGCCGTCAGCGACCTGTTTTTCTCCGTGAAACTCACCGAAGCCGCCAAACGCAATGGTTTGGCGATCGAGTTCGCCAAGGAGCCCCAGGAGATTCTCGACCGGGCGAAAGACGGCCACCTTTCCCTGATCGTCTTCGACTTGAACCTGGAGGGCGCCGAGCCCCTGAAACTCATCTCCAGGCTGAAGAGCGCCAGCGAGACCAAGGGGATCAACCTGATTGGCTATCTTTCTCACGCGCAGGGCGAGCTGAAACTCCAGGCCCAGGACGCCGGTTGCGACATGGTGATGGCGCGCTCGGCGTTCTCGCTGAACCTGCCCCAGATCTTCAAACGCTACTCCGGGACGGTCTAGGTCTCTGACCGCGTGGTCCGGTACCATTGCCGGCAACCACTCCAGGCCCAAAGGGCACCCCGTCGTGGCTCGGAACAGAGCCGCGCGCGGGGTACCCACTTGGGGTCCCGAGCGGTTCCGCGATGGCACCGAATTCCGCGGTCATGGCACTAGTGCCGAGTTTCTCGCCGCGTGGCTGAGGCTACGGCGGCTCTCCTGGGCATGGATCAGGATCCGCCGGAATGGACCGCGGCTGACTATAGGGCCGCGCTTTCCACATCTCTCAACGAATCCGCGGTTCCGTGCGTCACCAAATCTGAGGCATCATAAGATGGTCCGCGCATCGGCAATAGCGATTCTGGCCGCGTTGGGGTCACACGCGGCGGCCGGCCAATCCGCCGCGCCCCCGCCGGCGTTTGAAGTGGCATCCATCAAGCCCGCGCCGCCTCAGCCGCCCGGCAGGGTGAGCACCAGAATGAGCGCCGATGCCGGAAGACTGACCTACACCAACGTTTCCCTGAGCGACTTGATCGGAATGGCGTATCGCGTCCAGCACAACCAAATCTCGGGGCCGGCTTGGCTCGGTACGGAGCGGTTCGACATTGCGGCGAAGATCCCGGATGGCGTTGCGATGGACCGGATCCCCGAGATGTTCCAGACGCTGTTGGCGGACAGGTTCAATCTGAGGCTGCGCCGGGAAACCGGAGAACAGCCGGTATACCAACTGGTCAGAGGGAAGACCGCGCTCGAGCTTCAGAAAGCGGAATCTTCGGGCGGCCTGAGTATTGGATTCAATCCAGGGCGCGCTCACGTGAGCGGCAAGGTCACAATGCCGTGGCTTGCCGGCTTCCTGTCGGATCGGCTCGGCCGCCCGGTGCTGGACCGGACGCAACTGGACGGAGCGTATGTCATAGCCCTGGAATGGGTACCGGACTCGACCGAAGTGCCGGATGGCGCCGCACTCGACGCAGCCAGCCCTTCCATCTTCACGGCGCTGCAGGAACAACTCGGGCTCAAGTTGGCAGCCACGAAGGGTCCGGTCGAGATGCTCGTCATCGACCGCGCCGAGAAAGTCCCCACGGGGAATTAGTCTCGGGGTATTGAGCTACGCCCCGCCTCCATCCCGGGCGCACAGCGCCGCCTTTGCCTCGCGCGCGGCCACCGCCTTCGGATGCCCTTCGCACCACTCGCGGCCGAACGCGTCCGCCGCGCCTTCGTAAGCTTCGATGGCCGCATCCACGTGGCCCGAGCGCGCCTCCGCCAGCGCCAACTGCATGTGCAGTTGGCCGAGATCGATGTTATCCGGACGCTTCGCCTGCGTTCCCCAGTGCTCCACTTGCCTCCGGTACAGGCAGCGCGCCTCGTCATACTCCCCGCGGCAGAAATGCAGCTTGGGCAGGCTTGTCGGCGTCAGCACCAGTCGATCCGGGTCCAGGCCGCGGCGGATCGCGAACTCGCGGGCGTGCCGGGTTTCGAGAGCAATGCCACGTTCGATGGCCTTCTCGGCTTCCGCTTGCCGCCCCTGGTTCAGCAAACAGTCGGACAGCCTTTCCAGATCGAAGATCATCCCGGCGAGGTTGTCGCTTGGCTCGTCACCTTCGAGCGCCTTCCGATAGAGCCCCTCGGCTTCCGAATGCCGGCCCTCGTCCGTACAAAGGTCACCCCAACACATGTATCCTTGCACCAACAACTCCGACTGCGGTGCGAAGTACTGTTCGCCCTTGAATAGCCCGCTACGCAACATGTCTTCCGCCTCGCGAAGCCGTCCGTTCCGATACAACACGGCTGCCCAATGGACCTCGATCTGAGCCTGCATCCGAGACCGGCGCGGTTCCTTCAGCTTGCCCGCAAATTCATGGCTCCTGCGGTAGAACTTCGCCGCGAGAGTCCAGTTCCTGCTGTTACGCGCATGCATGGCGGAGAAGCTCAGGGCCCGCGCCTTCCGCGATGGCTCCGTGAAGAGGCGGTAAATCAACAGGAGAGCAATAACCGAACCGATCGCCCAAGTCACGCTACCGCCCCTCCCCACTAATTACACCCACCTGCCCCGCAGCTAACTCCATCGCCGTTTCCTTGCCGGCGTACCGCACCGTCACCTTCTTCGCCTGGCCGCTCTTCAGCGTCGCCTGCACCAGTTTCCCGCCGTGCCACGCGACGCCCACCTCCACTCCGCCGCGCGCGCGCAGTCCCGTCACGCTGCCGTTCGGAAACGCCGAGGGCAGCGCGGGTAGCAGGTGGATGAACGCCGTCTCGCCGGTTTGCGCCGTGGTCAGGCTCAGCTCCGAGGCGTGCGGATCGTCGCTCTGCAGCAGCATCTCCGCGATCGCCGCGGTGGCTCCGAAATTGCCGTCGATCTGGAACGGCGGGTGCGCGTCGAACAGGTTCGGGTACAGGCCCCCGCGCTCGGCCGGGTGCGCGGCGTCGGCGTCCACGGCCGGCGTCACCAGGTTGCGTAGGATAAGGTAGGCATGATCGCCGTCGAGGAAGCGCGCCCACAGGTTCAGCTTCCATCCCATCGACCAGCCGGTGGCGGCGTCGCCGCGGAAGATCAGCGATTGCCGCGCCGCCTTGAATAACTCCGGCGTTCCGTATGGCGTAACTTCGCTGCCGGGATACACGGCCCACAGGTGCGACACGTGACGGTGCTGGTTCTTGGGATCGTCCCTATCCTCCAGCCATTCCTGTAACTGCCCGTGGCGGCCAACTTCGAGCGGCGCAATCCGGCGGCGCAACTCCGTCAGCTTGTCGCGGAAGTCTGGGTCCACGCCCAGAATGCGGCTGGCGGCGATCGCTTCGCCGAAAAGCGTGCGTACGATTTCGCGGTCCATGGTCGGCCCCATGACCAGCCCGCCCTGCTCCGGCGAGTTACTGGGACCGGTGATCAGCCGTCCGCTCGTGGGGTCACCCACCAGCGTGTCCGCGAAGAACTGTGCCGCGCCTTTCATGAGCCCGTAGGCGGTATCGCGCAGGAACTGCTTGTCGCCGGTGAACATGTAATGCTCCCACAGGTGCGTGGCCAGCCAGGCGCCGCCGGTAGGCCAGATGCCGTGGTCGGAGGCGTTGATGGGGGCCGTGCCGCGCCATAGGTCGAAGTTATGGTGCAGCACCCATCCGCCCGCCCCGTACTGCTCCCTGGCGGTGATTGCGCCCGATTGCGCCAGGTCCTGCATGGCCTCGAACAGCGGCCACTGGCATTCGCCGAGGCCCGTGCTTTCCGCCGGCCAGTAATTCATTTCGGTATTGATGTTGACGGTGTACTTACTCTCCCACGGCGGATTGTTCGAGTCGTTCCACAGCCCCTGCAGATTGGCCGGCTGGCCGCCCGGACGGCTGGAGGAAATCAGCAGGTACCGCCCGTACTGAAACAGCAGCGTAGCCAGTTGCGGATCGCCGGCCGCGGCGAAGGCCTGGATGCGTTCGTTGGTGGGCCTGGACGCGGCGGCAGTCGTTCCCAGGTCCAGCTTCACGCGGCCGAGGAGCTTTCGATAATCGTCGATGTGTTCGGCTCGCAGCGCGTCGTAGCTCTTGGCATGCGCCCACATCATGGATTGCACATTGTGCCGCGCCGGGTCTCCGGAGACGTCGCGGAAGGAGACGAAGTTAGTGGCGCCGGCCAGCACCACGGTGGCGGAATCGGCGCCTGTAACCGCCGTCTTGCCGTCGCGCGTCTCGCGCTGCCCGCCCTGCGCGTCCACCATCAGGCGCGCCTGGTAACGGATGGCGCCGCCTTCCACCTGCCCCGTCATGGTCAGGTCGCCATCGCCCAGAACCTTGGTTGCCGATCCCTCGTGGGCGCTCTTCAGCCCCGCGGTGAACGTCAGGCTGCCCGGTTTGCTCGCCGTCAGGCGCACCACCAGCAGCTTGGACGGGTAACTGGCGAATATCTCGCGGCGATAAGTGACGCCTTGCGCGGTGAACTCGACGGTGGCGATGGCGGTCTCCAGATCCAACCCGCGGCGGTATCGGGTGACGCCATCTTCCCGGATGCCGGGGAAATCCAGCAGCAGGTCGCCGAACGCCTGGTAGGCGCGCTGATGCAGCGGCACGCTCATGAACTCGCGCATGGCCAGGGCTTCGGCTTCCTTCTGTTTGCCGTCGAAGAGCAGTTGGCGGATCTGGCCCAGGTAGCGGTACGCGCCCGCGTGCGCGTAGTCGTGCGGCTGGCCGCTCCACACGGTCTGTTCGTTGAACTGGATGCGCTCGTGCGCGGCGCCGCCGAAGATCATGCCGCCCAGGTGCGCGTTGCCCACGGGCAGTGCCTCCACCCAGCGCGTGGCCGGCTGGCGGTACCAAAGCTCCAGCGGCCCCTGAGCGAAGGCGCAGGCGGAAAGCGCCACCGGCGCGCACACGGCGAGGAGTCTCATGTTGCCACTGTAGCTCACTCGCCCGGGTCCCGCGCGGCGCTCGGTAGTGCCTGAAAAGTGCGTTGAGGGGGGAAATGGGGGCCGTGCCCCCGGTTCAGCGTTGGCCGAAGGCCCAACGCGGGACAGGGCGCACCTTGCGGACAAGGGCGTCGAATTGCCTTGACGTATCAGCGCGGCCAACAGAGTTGTCTTCTGGCCTCATGTTCACGCTATCCACTGATGGTGGGCTCGCTTTCAGGAATCGGAAGTGCATCGCCCGCTTGGGGCAAGGTGTCTTCCTGCGGCGGTTGTTCCTGAACGGCCAAACTAGATTGACTCATCCTGCGTAATCGAAGTTCCTGGGTTTCTAGAACCACCTTGCAGATTAGGCTTACGCAGGCCCCGATAAATACTATCGCCTCCTCGATGGAAACGTTATCCTCCGCATGCAATACCGGGTTCCGATAGAGGTCACGTAAATGGTCTATAAGCCCTGTAATTTTTGGATTTGCACCAACCGCGTTTAGGTTCTTTACGTATGCACCCCAGTTGCGCATCTTGGCTTTGGGGAGCTTCCCGGTCACCTCTTGGTAGTACATCCGTAACACTGATTCTGCTGACCTAAGGACATGAAAGGCCGTAGCCGTGGGAACGTTGAATGCGAGACATCGCCCGGCAGCCTTAAGATCTATCACCGACTGAGCAGGCAAGTCTACACGTAGGCTTTGCGGGATCATCAACTCCCCGTTGTCTATCAAATCTGGCGTTGAATACGTTCCTTTTTGGGATACCAAATACGAGTCCATTACCTGCAATTCGGCAGCTAGCACGGTTTCAAAATTGGAGGCGGCCTGACGAATACCATAGGCCTGCCGAAAGTCAATCTTCGTGTCGGATGAATGAAGTTTCAACGCCTCATTAAAATCGACCGGAAGGACGGCAGTGATCGCTTGAAAGAGAGCGATACCGGCATTCTTGGAAACTCGCAGAGGGAACTGCATGTAGGTGGCATCCAAATCCTTCCGCGCTTCCCACAGTGGCCAGAAGACGTCCACAATGGCTGCATCTTGTTGAAGCTGGGTCAAGGGATGAATTTTCGCCCCCAGGTCGTAAAACCAATACTGATTGGCACGAAGCATCGTTCTCTCGACCGGTCTTGCAGTGGCGGCAACGGTCATGGTACACTCCTAGTGTCCATAGCCGAATGGACCTTGCGGTGCGTCACCACCACGCGGTTTAAAAGCTATGCGAGGTTCCCGTCTTCATCGGACGCCCCAAGCGCCCGCGCTCCTGCAAACCTTGCGATTCGATTATGCGTTGAAACCGTGCGCGCCGTCAACCGTAGACTTTAGCGAGGCGTTGCAGGATATCGGGAGACGGCGCAAAATAGAAAAGTGAGGAATATTGAATATGGGATGGGTGGATGACACATTTCGCGAACGAATCGCGTCCGAGACGGAAGTCCCGAAACTGTGGGACAGCCTGCGCGATAGCATCGGATTGGCGGTAGAGGAATTCAATCGCAGGACTGCTGCCAGCTTGGACACGCTGGAAAGAAATAACTGCATGGCTATGGGGCGTCACTGTCTACGGGTCCGAAGGACGTTAGGGGGCAGCGCTATTGAGGTTTTCTTGGACGAACAAAACCAATCTCTCACCGTTGCGAGAAACGGACTAAATAAACTGGTTTGCGGCTATCGGCTATCGAAGGATCTCAGCCAAGCAGAGTTCTTCATACAGAAAGAAGGGGATACTCCTGAACGCATGCTGCCGGTTGAGGAAGCATGCAGGCGCGCGCTTAAGGAACTTCTGTTTTCTCCGTTTCCAACAGCGTTTTCAAGGTAGTTCAGTACTGGCATCAAGGGCCGGAACCTCTGTGCGGCGATGCTATTTGAAGCCAAGTCGCCAGGGCCAAGCTTAGGCCCGCAAATATCGCGGCACGGCATGGCTTCGGTGCCAAGATGTCTACGCGAGAAGTTCCGCCAGTTCCCAAACGTGATCCGTGAGGTTGGATTCCATGGCAGGGGTGACGCGCAAGGTCTTGTGAACCCGGCAGAAGTTGTAGTAGGCGAAGTGAACGCAGTAGGCGGCCCAGAGGTTCTCCCACTTTTTGCTGAAGGCGTTCGTCAGCCGGGTTAGGCGGCGCATCGACATCCTGATCGTCAAATTTTGCCTTTCGACGTGCGATGTGCAGATTTTCTCAGGGACGGGGTTCCCCATAACTGGGACCCGCTCCGCATACGTGCAATCGGGCGGGCTGTACCGGTGTTCGCCCTCGGGGCTGGTGGCGTAAACCTTGATGAGTTGGGCGAAGTCGCAACGGTCACTGAGGGTGGTCTGAATGGCGCTCACGTAGGGCTGGAAGCCATCGGCTGAGATCTGGAATCGTTGGGGAGCCGTCGCGGCCCGGAGGCCCTCAATGAAGGCGTCCGTGGTGGCCTGGTTGCGGCGGCCCAGTGCGATGTTTAGAACGAGCTTCGTGTGGCGCTCCATGGCCACGAAGCAGTACTGATCGCCGATGGTCTCATCGTTGGTTTCCCAGTCCCACTTGTGGGCTTCTTTCTTCCCGACGAATCCCCAGATCTCATCTACCTGCACGTCCTTCACGGGGACGTTGACGATCAGGCGGCCCATGAGTTTTTCGCACTTCTCACCGGCCTTTACCAAGATCTTCATGATCGTGTTGAGGTCCAGGCCGGTAATCCGCTGAGTGGAATGCAGGCTGTTACCCTCGACCAGGAGTTGTAGGACCTGCACGATGCGGTCTTGGGGGACGTAGGAACCTTCCAGAGCGGGCTTATGGGCTTCGGTATACGTCTTGTGGCACTGGGGGCAGCGGAAGCGCCGTAGGCCATTGCGATGTGTACCGAAGCGTTGGCACTTTACCTCGCATGATTCGCAAGTCGTTGTGATTTCAGCCTTTTCTGCGCTCTTCATAATTCAATATTACAGCGAACCGTCGCTGTTTGTCAAGAGAAAAATGAGGCCCCCATACTGGCGGGCCTCGGTTGGTTGCGGTTTGCGCGCCGCGTCTACTACTTGCGGCGCGTGCGGACTAGGAAACACCAAGCGCGCTTTCCGTAATCCTTGGCATATAGAAACCGCTTCGCTCGGTAGTGGTAGAAGCGGGCACAAAACACCCACATCCACCCTGGAGGAGCTGTAAACGGTACGGTAATGGCTGCCATATGGCACCCTCCGTTACCAGCCAGTTTCTTCGACGGGGTCTTGCGTTTTTAGACAGCGAGGTTTACGCTGAAAGTGAGGTTTCGCGAGACCGCACCAGCCGTGCCGGTCTTGTTTTGCTGATCTGGAATGAGCGTCCAGCGTCCAGTCTCAATAGATCCAGAAGTTCAGGGAAAACGTGGGAAAGACGTTTTCCCTGAACTGTTTCATTGACTTATGGTGGCGGGCGTGCTAACGTAGAAATGCCCGCCACTATGCAAATAGTGGTCATTTCGTCCTCACGAAAGTTCCGGGTTGTAGCCCCAGTTGGCGTCTGATCACGCTGGCCGGGGCTTCGTTTTATATCGGCGTGGACTCTACGCCGCCTTCGTTTGGTCCCCCTCCATATCAGCAGATTCAGGCTTTGCTATCGTCTTCTTGGACCGGAATCTACCGCGCCCGCATTTGTTAAGTAGTTCATTGGTTTTGGCCTTCGAAAGCGCCGCCGAAACAGAAGCCAAACTAGCGCTTAACACTTCGTTGATATCCTCGGCGGTCCATTCACGGCCTGGATCAGAATCAATCACCCGCACGGCCTTTTCCATCAAGCTATCTCCAGTACCGCGAGAGCGGGTGATAACTTGCGGAGCAGGCGCGTCCGCGAGTCCATCGATCTGTGCCTCCAACTGCTTTAGTTCCTTTTGGAGCGCAGACATCTTCACCAATCCCAAGCGGATTTCGGCGATGCGGGCGGCAGTCGAAATAATCTCCTCGCGCGTCATACTCCAACATCATAACACGACCGGGTAGGTTTTGGAATATTTGCGGTAGGAATCGCTACGATAGGTTCGGCCTGGAACTTGGGACGGTTAGGATAGGTCTGATCGCTTCGGCCTGCCTCCGCCATACGTCTTGCGCTTCGCGGCCAGCTCACGGAAGTGATCGCTGCCATACTTGCTGGCCGTGGCGCTACCGCCGATGTGGCCCATGGCCGACGCTGCGGGCATTCTCACTTGTTTGATGAGATCGGCAGCGAGAGCTTGGGACGTGTGGAGGAGCTCAAGGCAACGCGGAGTGCGGTTTTCGGGAAGGGGAACTGTGGTGGATATCAGGAGGTCGATTTCCTCCAGCATGTTTTTGAGGGCCTGAAGTGAACTGCGGTCAGATGGCATACTTCCATGGTGGGGCCGAACCGGCTAGAGTGCAAGCGTTCGCTGTTTTTCGTCAACGCAGATTTCGGGCACTACCCGGCGCTCTCGCTCTCCGCCGGCGCGCTCACATAGGACGCCAGACCATCTCCACCCGCACCGGGATCTCGTCCTTGGTCGGGATCGCCAGCAGCGACGGCAGCTCGATCTGAAAATCGGTCATCTTCGCGGGGATCGTCCCCGCAATCCGGTTCTCGCTGCCCTGAATCGTATGCTGGAAGGGAACCTGTTTATAGTGAGCCGTGCGGCCGGCAAATTCCACCTCCAGATCGGCATGAACGCTGGCCTGGGAAACCGCGTCTTCGGGCAACCGGAAACGCACCGCCACCATCGGAAATTGCGCCCCGCGCACTACCTGGATCATGTGAAGATCGCGGTTGCTGTCGCCCGATTCGAACGACTTCACCGGAACCGCGATCAGGAAATCGCACATTCCAGCGTGACAGACGCCCTTTCCCTTGGCCGCGCGGCTCACCCCTTCGCTCTGATGTAGCGGGTGGGACACGTGGTAGGTGAGGGTGGATTTCTGCAGCGCCCACTGGCCATCGGCGAGGCACGCAACCGGTATCGCCAGGGCACAAAACGCCAGCCGCAAGTTTCCGTTCATAGCCCCCCTCAGAACTTGATGGACACCGAAAGAATCGCCAGCCCGTACGCCGCGCCGGTGACGGCCGCAACCGCCGAATGCGCCTGCGCGATGCCGTGGACCCGCTGCCCGTTGCTTCGCTGCTGGTAGGCCAGCGCG
>Ga0182021_10008111_pt1 | contig 12450 bp, 12 predicted proteins | sample 612E3MmetaG_FD_120493 | JGI IMG/M metagenome (GOLD analysis project Ga0182021, IMG submission 120493) | Permafrost microbial communities from Stordalen Mire, Sweden - 612E3M metaG (Illumina Assembly) | ecosystem: Environmental > Terrestrial > Soil > Wetlands > Permafrost | place: Sweden...
ACCACTTGAAGCATCATCGCAGCCAGCGCCCGTACAAGCTGCCGGAGGGGATGTCGTACTACGAACATTTCCAACGGCTGGGCTTGAAGTTCCTGGACCACAAACCCTGCGAGAGCCACTGACTAAGGTTTTCAGGAGAGCCGGATGCGGGAAATCCGCACGTCCGGTTCGACGAGGGGACAGTGAGCCGCGGCCCGGCCGCGCGCTCACTGTCCTACTCTACGGGCCGTCCGGCCCTTGGAGGCCCTCGCAGGCCGCTGTGGTTGGCGGCCTGTGGCGCATCTGGGGTTGTGGTGCGGGGTGAGCGTGCAGCCGGGGCGGGCGGTGTGCCGGGCGGGCTTCAGTGGCCTCCGGGCGCGGTGTTGGGTGAGCGGTCATCGTCTCGGTTATTTGCACCGGGATTAGGGGTGACACGCCACCCTGGAATGGGAGCTGTATAGGAACGCCATTTTCCGTATGGGAGCCAGTTGAAAACAGGGCTGTCGGTCGCCACAACCGTATCGGGATCGAGTCTAAAGGTCTCGAGTCATGTTAAGGTCGAGCTTCCTGGGTAGGAATCGATCAGCCCGTCAACGCAGGCGGGGTCGCGGAAGGTGCTCGGCCCGGCAGGAGTGCGCATGAAGAGCACACGGTGACCACGGCGTACAGCGGCGCGACCACCACGGTGACCGACGAGGCGGGCAACGCCCACACAAACACGGTGGACGGCCTGGGCCGCCTGACCAGCGTGCTGGAAGCTAACGGAACCCTCACCTCGTACAGTTACGACGGCCTGAATAACTTGACCGGCGTTTCGATGGCCGGGCAGAGCCGCAGCTTCTCCTACGACTCGCTTTCGCGGCTGCTCTGGGCCACCAACCCGGAAAGCGGGACGGTGAGCTACGTCTACGACGGCAACGGAAACCTGACCGGGAAGACAGACGCGCGCGGCGTGTCGGCGACGATGACCTATGACGGAATGAACCGGGTCCTGAGCAAGACGTATAGCGATGGCACGCCCGCGGTGAGTTACTCGTACGACCACGCCGGGGACACGAAGGGAACGCTTTACTCGGTGGCGGCGGGCAGCAACAGCACGGTGGACATACACGATCCGGTGGGCCGGGTGACGGGCAGCACCCAGGCCACGGCGGTCGCCGCCTTTCCCTTCAGCTACAACTACTCGCTTTCGGACCAGTTGACCGGCATGACCTATCCCTCGGGGCGCTCGTTCAGCTATGGGTTCGACAACGCGGATCGGGTTCTGAGGGTCACGGGCGCGCTGGGGGGACAACCCACGAACTACACGGCCTTGGGCCAGAGCATCGGCTACACGGCGGCGGGGGGCTATACGAGCGTGCCGCTGGGCAACGGGATCACGGAGAGTTACTCGTGGAACGACCGGCTGCAGCAGATTGGGATCACGGCGGGCTCGCTGGCGCTGAACTTCTACCCCTGCAGCAACGGGCAGACGGCGTGCTCGAACAACAACGGGAACATCTGGCGGGAGACAGTGTGTGGACGGACAGCGGAACAAGACGTCCCTGGGGCCGATCATTGCAAGCACGGGGGCGGCATTCAGAACCGCCGGTCGGCTCGCCGGAGCCTGACCCACCGTGCACCATTCCTGCCCGGCGAGCTGCGGCAGCAGGCTGGAGGCTGTGTCTCGCGGGCCTACCCCTGCCCGGCCGCCCCCGCCTGCACATCCGGCGCCTGCAACTGACGCGTGAGCCGGTCGACCGTCTCGAGCGGCTCGACTGCATTGGGCGAGGCCGCTTCCAGCTCCTTGAACTTGCGCGCGCTCACCATCACCCTCGACTCCAGCGAGCCTACTGCGCTGTTGTAAGCGGCAACGGCGCGATCGAGGGCGTTGCGCAGGTCCGCGAAATGGCCGCCCAGCGTGGAGAGGCGCGCGTGCAGGTCCTTGCCGAGGTCGGCGATCTTCTGGGCGTTCTCGGCCAGCGCTTCCTGGCGCCAGCCGTAGGCGACGGCCTTGAGCAGGGCGATCAGCGTGGTCGGCGTGGCCATGATGACGCCCCGCTCGACGCCGCATTCGATCAGCGAGGGGTCCTGCTCGAGCGCCGCGCCGAAGAACGGCTCGCCGGGCAGGAACATGACCACGAACTCCGGCGCCGGCTGGAATTGCTCCCAATAGGCCTTGGCCGAGAGCCGCACCACATGCGCGCGAACCTGCGCCGCGTGGTCCTTGAGGCGGGCGGCCTTCACGTCCTCGTCCGCGGTTTCGAAGGCTTCGAGGTACGCCTTGAGCGAAACCTTGGAATCGACCACGATGCTCTTGCCGCCGGGCAGCTTCACGATCAGGTCGGGCCGGAGCAGGCCGGTCTCAGTGCCGACGGATTCCTGCTGGACGAAGTCGCAGCGCTCGATCATGCCGGCCAGCTCGACCACGCGCTTGAGCTGGATCTCGCCCCAGCGGCCGCGGGTCTTGGGGGCGCGCAGGGCGGTGACCAGGTTGGCGGTCTCAGATTGGAGCCGCGCCTGGGCTTCCGACATCGCCCGGACCTGCTCGGTCAGGCCGGCGTAAGCGCCCGCGCGGGTCTGCTCCAGGGCCTGAATCTGGCGGTCCACTTTGTCGAGCGAATCGGCGATGGGCTTGACGATCTGCTCGATGGCCTGCTGGCGGCTCGCGGCGAGGTCGAGAAAAGCCTGGTTGTTGCTCTTGAGGGCCTCGGCGGAGAGTGCCTGGAAAGCGTCCGAGAGCTTCTTGCGCGCGTCTTCGAGCAGGGCGAGCTTCTCGCCGGCGGCTTTGCGGTCCTGTTCGAGCGTGGCGGCGAGCCCGGCCTGGCTGATCTGGAGGACCTCCACGCGGCTCTGGGTCTGGCTCAGGCGCGCGTCGGTCTCCTGGAGTTGGCGGTCGCGCTCGGCCAGCACGGCACGGGCGGACCGGAAGTAGAGCCAGGCGGCGCCGGCGCCGGCAGCGATCCCAGCGGTTAGGGCGATGAGCAGCGGCAGTGCGTCCATAGAAGACATCGATTGTACACCCGGGGGAAGTGGCGCCCTGAGTTGACAGGAGCCGCGGCGCGTGCCACTTTGGGGATGACTGGGAGGACTACCTTATGAGCCTGGAGATCTCGGTTCGCAGAGTGGAAAACGTGGCGGTGATCGACCTGAACGGGCGCATCACGCTGGGAGAGGCGTCGGGCCGGCTGCGCGACACGATCAAAGACCTGGTGACCAAGGACACCAAGGACATCCTGTTGAACCTTGCCGGGGTGAGTTACATGGACAGCTCCGGCCTGGGGGAACTGGTGGGCGGGTTTGCGACCGTGAGCAGCCACGGCGGCCGGCTCAAGCTGCTGGGGCTTCAGCCGCGCCTCTACGAGCTGATGCACATCACCAAGCTGTATACCGTCTTCGAGGTTTTCACGGACGAAACCCAGGCCATCCGCAGCTTCCGGGCGCAGGCCGCGGGGCGGGCTTAGCCGCGGCTTGACGCCGGCGGACGTGGCTTCGGACCACCGCCTGCGCGTTTGGGGTATCGTACCTGCATGATGTGGCTGGCGCTGCTGACGTTGGCGGTCTGGCTTTACCTGATACTCGGACGCGGCTTCTTCTGGCTGGTGCGTCGAGCGGAACTGGGCGGCGGACCTACGAAGGCGCGGCGGGTTGCGGCCGTGATTCCGGCGCGAAACGAGGCCAGCGGGGTGGGGCGGGCGGTTGCCTCCCTGGTGGCGCAGGACTACGACGGCCCGTTCGAGATCCTCGTCGTGGATGACCAGAGCACGGATGGGACCGCGGAGGCCGCGCGCGAGGCGCGGGTGATCGAAGCCGGGCCGCCTCCGGAGGGCTGGACGGGCAAGCTTTGGGCGGTCGCGGAGGGGGTTCGCGAGGCCGCGGCGTTCCATCCCGACTACTATCTTCTCACCGACGCCGATATCGTCCACGATCCCGGCAACCTGGGCCGGCTGGTGGCGCTGGCGGAAGCGGGTGGATACGACCTGGTTTCGCTCATGGTCCTGCTGCGGTCGGAGACCCAGGCCGAGCGGGCGCTCATTCCGGCCTTCGTCTTTTTCTTCCTGAAACTCTACCCGCCGCGGTGGATCGCGAGTTCGGGTCATGCGACGGCGGGCGCGGCGGGCGGCTGCATCCTGATCCGGCGGGAGGCGCTCGAGCGCATCGGCGGCGTCGCGGCGATTCGCGGGGAACTGATCGACGACTGCGCGCTGGCGGGCGCGGTGAAGCGCAGCGGCGGGCGGATCTGGCTGGGGCTGACGCGGGACACGCGCAGCATCCGGGAGTACGGGACCTTCGGCGAGGTGGGGAGCATGATTTCGCGCACCGCATTCACCCAACTCGGCTACTCGCCGCTGCTGCTCGCCGGGACGGTGCTGGGCATGTTCGCCATCTACCTGCTGCCGCCGGTTCTGGCGCTGGGATTCGGGGCCTGGCCGGCGGCGCTCGCCTGGCTCCTCATGATGGCGGCGTATGCGCCGATTCTGCGGTTCTACCGCCGGTCGCTGGCGCGGGCGCCGGCGCTGCCGCTGGTGGCGCTGTTCTACACCGGCGCGACGGTCAACTCCGCCTGGCGGTACTGGCGGGGCCAGGGCGGGGCGTGGAAAGGCCGGGCGCAGGCGGGGCGGCGAGGCTGAAGCCCCCCGACGGCCGCTCGATCCCGTGTACGTCTTCCCCGTCGCTGTGCCGTGGCGGCCTGCGCCGATTGGGATCTCCTTCGACTCACCCGTCTGGCGTCAGAGGGCTTTGTTCGATCCCGACCTTACCGCAGAGAGGCCGCGTACCGACGGACCGAGGAGCGGAATCCGGGCGCGCCCCACTCGATGACCAGGCGCCGGTCGTCGGTTTTTATCCGATCAGAGCGCCGGGAATGGCGTCCGATATTCAACAGAAATGGATCCATTTCCAGACGCCTTTTGTCCCAGTACGGACGTACCAAACGATAGCGCTTGCTGCCTGGTGCTGGGAGTACCGTTCGTGCGTGATGGGAACAAAGAGCACGGAATCGAGCGGAAATCGGTGTTAAACTCTTGCCAGAGAAGGATCACCCTCGGGGTGTGCGAGATCGCACAGCGACATTGCCCATGAGTAAGGCAGACGAATCCGGGAACGCGGCAAGCGACCTGTGGCAGCACAGATTGTCGACGATTGACACCGTATTTGGGCGTCTCGTCTATCTTTCTGCCCTCTGCAACCCGTATTCAGGCCATTATGAGCAGTTCGGACTCACTCAGGTTTATGGACCGGGGAAGACCGACCGTGCGATGCGGGAGGCGCATCGAAAGACCTTCTCAGAGTGGTTGTGCCTCACCTTGCGGGAGCAGTTCCTGGATCTCGACAATTACCTCGGCTCGCTGGCCCTCCACAGGCGGCTGGTTCTTCGTGCGTGGGAGTGCCAGGCCACCTACCACAGCGTGATCCCGCCGGACGCAGACGATGCGGAGCGCCAGTTATACCTCTGCGACTTCGAGGTCATCATTGGAGTGATGAGATCCTCGTTCGAGGTCGCCGGTTCTCAATCGGCGTTCCGGCCAACCGTACGTTGCTTCCCTTAAGCGCCCCGCCCGCCGCGCGCCCCCGCTGCCCGCCCGAGCCGCGCCGCCGCCGCTCACCCCGGAGCTATCGGGGCCGCGCCTTGCCGCGAGCGCATTGCCGCGCCCATTGTGGCCCCGCACAACGCCCAGCCGACGAGGTTCTCCCGCCGGCGAAACCGCCGGCGGGGGCACACCGCGCTCTTGCTTGTCTTAGAACGGAACGTCGTCGTCCGTGACGCCGCCGCCGGATTCCTCAGCCGGGGCCGGGCCTGCAGCCGGCGGAGCCGCCTGGGCCGGAACGCGCTGCGGGCCACGCGATGTGGAGGCCTGCGGCTGCTCGCCACCGCCTTCGCCACGCCCGCTGAGCAAGACAACGTCGTCGGCCACCACCTCGGTGATGTAGACCTTGCGGCCGTCCTTGTCGTCGTAGTTGCGGGTCTGGAGCCGGCCTTCCACGTAGATCTGCTTTCCCTTGGTCAGGTAGTTGGCCACGTTCTCCTGGCGCCACATGACGATGTTGTGCCAGTCGGTCTCTTCCTTCCACTCGCCGGTCTGCTGGTCCTTCCAGCGCCGGTTGGTGGCGACGCTGAAGGTGGTTTTGGCGACGCCGCTGGGGGTGAACTTGGTCTCGGCGTCCTTGCCCAAGTGCCCGATCAAAATGACCTTGTTGACGCTTCTGGAAGCCATGATGCCTTGAAATGTAACACGTTTCGACCCTGGTTTGGGCTGGCGGCCGGGGCGGCGGGCCGGACGGGGCGGGTCGGGCGGCGCGGTCTCAGCCGGCCGCCTCCAGGTAGCGTTCGACCTCGATGGCGGCCATGCAGCCCGCGGCGGCGGCGGTGATGGCTTGGCGGTAGACGCGGTCCTGGACGTCGCCGGCATGGAAGACGCCGGGGATGCTGGTGCGCGCGCCGCCGTGGGAGACGATGTAGCCCTCGGCATCGAGCTCGATCTGGCCGCGGAAGGGCGCGGTGTTGGGCATGTGGCCGATGGCGACGAAGAAGCCGTCGACCTCCTGCCGCCACTGCCTCCCGGTCTTGACATCCCGCAACTGGACGGCCGTGACGCGGCCCTGGCCGTCGTCCAGAACCTCGTCCACCAGGGTGCTGGTCAGCCACTTGATTTTGGGGTTGGCGCGGGCGCGGTCGAGCATGATCCTGGAGGCTCGGAACTGGTCGCGCCGATGGACGATGGTGACTTCCGAGCCGAAGCGGGTGAGGAAGTTGGCCTCCTCCATGGCGGAATCGCCGCCGCCGGCGACCATGATCTTCTTGCCCCGGAAGAAGAAGCCGTCGCAAGTGGCGCAACTGCTGACGCCGTGTCCGACCAGTTGCCGCTCGCCTGGGATTCCGAGCCAGCGGGCGGAGGCGCCCGAGGCGACGATCACGGTCCGAGTCTCAACCCACCGGTCGTCGATGTTGAGGCGAAAGGGGCGGTCGGAGAGGCTGGCTTCGACCACCGAGCCATTCACATACTCGGCGCCGAAGTGTTCGGCCTGCTGGCGTATGTTCTCGACCAGCACGGGGCCGTCCACGCCCTCGGGGAATCCGGGAAAGTTCTCGACCAGCGTGGTGAGCGAGAGCTGGCCGCCGGGGTGGTGCCCGGTGACGACCAGCGGCTTCAGGTTCGCGCGCGCCGCGTAAACCGCGGCTGTGTTTCCGGCGCAGCCCGCGCCCACGATAACGACGTTGTGCATAGGTGAAAGGGGAATCCGACTTCCAGTTTAACCCGATCTTCGCGCGCGCTTCCGCGGAGGCCGAAACCGGGAGGAGGTTTATGGCTGGGTGGGGCAGACCTTGCGGCAGCAGGGCTGCCAGGCACTGCGTCGAGCCGGTTCAGCCGAAACGCCACCGACGCCGCCGCTTTCCGACACGTTACACGCGGGCCGACGTCGGGTTGCCGGCTATCCCGGACGCGGTCCACGAAACGCTCAGCGGGCCTTCTACGATTTTGGCGAGTAGGGCTACTCCCGGCTGGCGCAACTCTCGGCGGCCCACCCGTACCGGCTGCGGCCAAGCCGAATCTACCGCCAACGCCGGTTCGGTTATCATCCCACTCGTCCGACGCGCGGCGGCCATCGGCGAACGACGGGCGCGGCGCTCACGACTGTTGGACAGGCGAATCCAGCGTTTCGACCTGCCGGTACAATTTGTCGAACTCCGCTTTCAGCTTCTGGTTCGGTAGCGTCAGCGCATCCACTACCTGTCTCGCCCAGTCGAAGTACTCACGTCTTCGCTGCACGCTCCAATCGGTCGGCGGGCTGGAAAGGATGCCCCGGAGATTCGACATCTTGTCGGCGATCTTGACGACTGCCGCTCTCACAGACTTCTTCGGTGCGTTCACGACTTGCAGACGCTTTCTTTCAGCTCTCGGCAAACTCTTGTCGTCCGTGAGTTCAGCAACGAGTTCGGCTACGTCGGCACCAAACGCTTGCGCCAGTTCTTCCTTCGTCACCCCGGCATCTTCAATCGTGTCGTGAAGAAGAGCGGCAATCACGAGGTTCGTGTCCGGTACGGCCAGAGCACCAGACACTAGTTCGGCGACTTCGAGCGGGTGATTGATGTAAGGTTCTGCCGTCGCTCCCTTCCTCCGCTGCCCGCTGTGTTTCTCGGCAGCAAAGTGAGCGGCCTTCAGAACGTCGTGAACCGCTCGGATCTCGGGTGACCGCTGAGCTTCTCCATCCATGTGTGCGATGCCTGTTTTCATTTTCGGTTGAACCTATGTGAACGCGTAGGATACGACTCTTCGCCCCGCGCGAGCAACCGGGTCGCGATCCTCCGGGGGCGCGCCCCACAGCCGCTACGCCAGCGCGGAGACGATCCGGTAGGCGACGAAGGCGCCGCCGTAGGCGAGAAGGGTCATGTAAGCGAACTGAATGAGCGGCCACTTCCAGCCGCCGGTTTCGCGGCGCACCACGGCGATGGTGGACATGCACTGCATGGCGAAGGCGAAGAAGACGAGCAAGGCCACGGCGCCGGCCGGCGCGAGGTCCTGCCGCAGCGCCTTCTGGAGCCCGCGCGATTTGGCGTCCGGCTCCATGCCATAGAGCGTGCCGAGCGTGCCTACGATCACCTCGCGCGCCGCCAGCGACGTGACCAGCCCGACGCCGATCTTCCAGTTGAACCCGAGCGGCCGGATCACCGGCTCGATCGCGTGGCCCACCTTCCCGGCGATGCTGTTCTCGACCGGTGGCATTTTCCCATGCTCGAGCGGCAGGTGCGCGAAGACCCAGAGCAGGATGGCCACGGCCAGGATCACGGTCCCCGCACGGCGCAGGAAGATCTTCGAGCGATCGACGAGACGCAGGCCGAGCGAACTCAGCGTGGGCCGGCGGTAGGGCGGCATCTCGAGCAGGAAGGACGCGCGCTCGCTCTTGAGAATGGACGATTTCAGCACCCGCGCGGTGGCGAAGGCGGCCAGGAACCCGAGCAGGTAGAGGCCCAGCATGGCCGCGGCGCGGGTGCCAAGCAGCGGTCCGAGCAGTGGCCGCTCGGGCAGGAATGCGGCGATGATGAGCGTGTAGACGGGCAGGCGCGCCGAGCAGGTCATCAGCGGCGCGATCAGAATGGTGGCGGTGCGGTCGCGCTTGTTCTCGATGGTGCGCGTGGCTAGAATCGCGGGGACGGCGCAGGCGTAGGCCGAAAGCAGTGGGATGAAGGACTTGCCCTGGAGGCCGACGCGGGCCATAGTGCGGTCGGCGATGAGCGCGGCGCGCGCCAGGTAGCCGGAATCCTCGAGAATCCCGATGAACAGAAACAGCACCAGGATCTGGGGCAGGAAGACGAGCACGGACCCTACGCCGCTCCATACGCCTTCGAGCAGCAGCGAGCGGAAGGGCGAAGCCGGCAGCACCGACGCAACCAAACCGCCGGACCACGTGATGAACGACTGCACGGCATCCATCAGCGGGCGCGCCCAGGCGAAGATGGCCTGAAAAACGGTGACTACCACCAGGACGAAGATCAGCGGACCCCAGACAGGGTGCAGAAAGAGGGCGTCCAGGCGGCGGGTCCAGACCGGCGGCGCAGGCGGCTGATAGGAGGCGCGCTTGCCGAGGCGGGCGGCCCAGGCATGGCATTTGGGAACGTCCTGAAGGGCCGAGGCATCGACGGGCGCGGGCGGCGCGCTGCGCGTAGCCAGGAAGTCCCACACCGCTTCGAGGCCTTCGCCGCGCGCGGCGCTGGCCAGCACCGCCGGTGCGCCAAGCTGGCGCGAGAGCGCCTGGGCGTCGAGCTCTCCGCCGCGGGCTCTGAGATCGTCCGCCATGTTCAGAATGATCATGGTGGGCAGGCCCAGGGCGAGCACGGGCGCGGCCAGCATGAGATGGCGGCCGAGGTTGGTCGAATCGAGGATGAGCAGGATGGCGTCGGGGCGCGGGAAGTCCGGCATCGTGCCGGTGAGGATGTCGTGCGCGACCCGCTCGTCTTCCGAGCGCGGAGAGAGGCTGTAGACGCCGGGAAGATCGACCAGCGTGATTTCGCGGCCGCTCGCGAGCGTCGCGTTCCCCACCCTCTGCTCTACGGTGACGCCGGGGTAGTTGGCGACCTTCTGCCGCAGGCCGGTGAGCCGGTTGAAGAGCGTGGACTTTCCGGAGTTGGGAGGACCGATGATCGCGACGACGCCGGCGCCGTTACCCGTGGTGGGGTGCAACCCCACTAGCGCACAATCGTCGCAACCGCTCATGGCTCGGATGAAGGAGCGCGGAGGATCAGGCACGCGGCAGTCTCGCGGCGCAATGCGATTTCGGCGCCATCGACGCGAAAGACCCGCGGGTCGCCCCCCGGAGCGCTGCCTGCCGCGACAACGGGGCTGCCGGGCAGGAAGCCGAGCTCCATCAACCGCCGCGAAACGTCGGCCGGCAGCTCGATGCGGTCGAGCACGCCGCGCTCTCCGCGGCGGAGTTCGACCAGACTGGATGTGCCGTTGCCACTGAGTTGCATCAGAAGCCAGTATGACGCGACCGGAGCCGGTCTGTCAAGCAGATCCGACAAGTGAGGCAGCTTCAGGAGATGACAGGCGGTTGCAGGTGCGGGCGGGGCGGCCGACGCCTGGCGGACCGGCCGCAGCCGATCGCCGATGGCTGACAGCTCCGTCAAGGCCTGCGCCGCAGGGCCTGCGCCGCACGGCCTGCGCCGCACGGCAGGCGCGCCGAAAGATCGGGCTAGAATAGTAACCAGCATGCCGCAGTTCCCTGCCAGCCTCCGGATCGGCGGAGTCGAAATCGCTCCGGCGACCGTGCTCGCGCCGATGGCCGGCGTCACCGACACCGTCTTCCGGCGTTTCATCCGCGGCCTGGGCGGATGCGGCCTGATCATGACGGAGTTCACCAGCTCTCACGGCGTGGTGCACTCTCTGCGCACCACCAAGCCCGGGCGGACCATGCGCTACCTCGCCTTCGATCCGGACGAGCATCCCATCAGCGCGCAACTGTTCGGCTCCGATCCCGAGGTGCTGGCCGGCGCCGCCGCGGTGTGCCAGGATCTGGGTTTCGACTTCGTCGATATCAACCTCGGCTGCCCGGTGAAGAAAGTGGTCAACTGCAACGGCGGCTCGGGCCTGCTGCGAGACCTGCCGCTGATTGAGCGCATCCTGAGAGCGGTGCGCGCGGCCATCACGGTCCCGCTCACTCTCAAGTGCCGGGCCGGCTGGAACGATCGCGAAATCGTCGCTCCCGAGCTGGCGCGTATGGCCGAGGACTGCGGCGTTGCGGCGGTGGCGCTCCATCCGCGAACGCGCGAGCGGGGGTACGGCGGAAGCGCGGACTGGCGCCTTATCGCCGAGGTGAAAGCGGCCGTCCATATTCCCGTCATCGGCAATGGCGATATTCAAACCCCGGAGGACGCCGTGCGCATGGTGGCCGAAACCGGCTGCGACGGCATCATGATCGGCCGCGCCGCGCCGGCCAATCCCTGGATCTTCCGCCAGATTGCCCAGTACCTGGCTACCGGAACCTACGACCAGCCCGCGGAAGCCGACCGCTACGAGATGATCCGCGCCTACTATGCGCTGCTGGCCGAACGCGGCGCGCCCGATGCGGTGGGGAAGATGAAGCAGTTCGCCTCCTATTTCACGCATGGGGTCCGCAACGGCGCCAGGCTGCGGTCCGGGATCTTCCACGCCCAACACGCCAGCGAGATCGTAGAATTGGTGGACGCGTTCTTCCACCGCGAGCTCGCCAGCGCCTGAGTCCGATGAAACAAGTCCATCTCATCACCGACGGGGCCTGCCAAGGCAACCCCGGCCCCGGAGGCTGGGCCGCGATCCTGCGTTTCGGCCGCCACAGGAAAGAGCTCTTCGGCTCCTCGGCTCACACTACGAACAACCGCATGGAACTGGCCGGTGCCATCGAAGGGCTGCGGGCTCTTCGCGAGCCTTGCGAGGTCGAGATCGTGACCGACTCGAAGTACGTGAAGAGCGGCATCACCGAGTGGATTCACGGATGGAAGCGCCGAAACTGGCTCACGGCAGGGAAGACGCCCGTGCTCAACAGGGACCTCTGGGTGGCTCTGGACCAGCTTGCCGCCGGCCACAAAACCCGGTGGACCTGGACCAAGGGCCACGCCTCGCACGCCGACAACAATCGCGCCGACGAGTTGGCCACCCGGGCCGCTGCGGCGCAGACCTTCAGCAAAGGATACCGTCCCGATGCACAGTTTCCGGATTATGGTCTTGCTCAGGCGGACACAAAAGCGGGCAGGTGACCGGCTTTGAAGATCGCGATCTTCGGCGGCACGTTCGATCCGATCCACGGCGCGCACTTGGCGATTGCGGGCGAGGCGGCGCGCGCCTTCGGACTGGCGCGCGTGCTCTTCGTCCCGGCGTCGCGGCCACCCCACAAGGGCGGCGAGACTGCGGCCGGCTATGAAGACCGCTACCACATGGTCGAACTGGCCTGCCAGGGCGAGCCCCGGTTCGAGGCCTCGCGTCTCGAAGCCGGCCAGGAGCGGAGCTATTCGATCGACAC
>Ga0182021_10008113_pt1 | contig 12448 bp, 12 predicted proteins | sample 612E3MmetaG_FD_120493 | JGI IMG/M metagenome (GOLD analysis project Ga0182021, IMG submission 120493) | Permafrost microbial communities from Stordalen Mire, Sweden - 612E3M metaG (Illumina Assembly) | ecosystem: Environmental > Terrestrial > Soil > Wetlands > Permafrost | place: Sweden...
TATTTACGTATCAGCATCATTGTCGTCGCTGCATCATTTTTTGCAAGCATTATCATTATATCATCGAGCATATTCCATGTAAACACGGTAATACCCATCATTGAGTTTTCCGTATAACCAGCTCCATACTTTCTAATGGTCGCGCTCTTTAAAGTGTCGAGTAATAATGACGCGTCGTTCCCATTTTCTTTTGCGTTCCGTAGATATTTTCCTTTCTGCGTACCATCCGGAGAGAAGAGATAGCCGACTTTAACGGAGACCGGAGCAATCCAATCATAGAATAAAATGGCTTTGAAGTTTTTGACATCTTTTTCCTCCCATTTTTTACCGTTCAGTTTTTCTTTAATTGAAGCCGGAGTATAGTTGATCGGCTCGTTCAAAAATGAATCGAGCGAAAACTGAGCTGTGACTTTCATACCGGAAAGGAGAATTAAGAGCACTACTGCTTGAATAATTTTCATTGAGCCCTCCTCACAAGTGAAATATTTAATTTAACTTAGCACGTTTCGCGAAGTAATTTATAAGTGCTTTATCAAAGGATTGACTAGTCTCTATAAGATGATAATCGATACCGAAATCTGAGCAACCATTTTTCAGTTTCGCGATAAACTGACCCATTGCTACCTGGTAAGCTCGCTGTATATGAAGCGGGCGGGTTGTCACCTGCTCCCCTGTTTCAAGATCCACGAAAACAGCGTCTTTTTCGAACCCAAAGCTTCTTTCAACCGGATCAAGAATCTGGAAAACAATTACTTCGTTTTTTTTAAAATAAATCTGTCTCAATGCCGATATAATTGAATCCGGATCATCAAAAAAGTCGGAAATAATGATAGTCAAACCTCTTTTCCTGATCTTTTCGGCAGCGGCATTAAGACTTGCGGCTGTATTAGTTGCTCCCGTTGCCTTAATCCCATTAAGAGCGGTTAATAGTGTCTTGAGGTAAACCCTGCTGCTCTTAGGAGGAAGATAGCTCAGTATTTTATCGGAAAAGACGGTAAGTCCGACTGAGTCTTGCTGATTGATCATGATATAAGTAAGCGCAGCGGCTAGTATCACCGCATATTCAAGTTTAGTTAATTTACCTAAATACTTATAATTCATTGAATTGCTGGAATCTATAAAGATATGACTTATAAGATTAGTCTCTTCTTCGAACTGTTTTATATAGAATTTTTCACTCTTTCCATAAACTTTCCAGTCTATATTTTTGAGGGAATCACCCTGCATATAAGGCCTATGTTGACTGAATTCGACACTAAAACCATGATATGGAGAACGATGGAGGCCGACCATAAATCCCTCAACTACCATTCGTACCCGAAGTTCGAGTGACTTTAACTTCGAAATTATCGCGGGATCAAGGTAAGTCCTGTAATCTTTGCTCCGGATTGCCACTATTTTGCCGTCTCTTGATTCTTCTTTAATAAATCTTCCGGGCTTGCTCCCAGGTTATTTAGTTCCAGCATTACGGAATTAACATATTTACTTTTCGGATATTTTTGCAGAAAGGACTGATAGGAGATTTTCGCCGAGTCAATTTGTTTAAGTTCATTTGCTTGAACGAACCCGATCATGAAGAGAGCAGGTTCGGCATCGGGAGTCGCCGGATAACCAGTTATTACAGTCCTATAACAAGCGATTGCTCTTTTAAGAGATTCCTCTTTGGTTATTCCGGGGACAAGCAGGCTCTGATAGATTTTTCCTAATTCAAACGATGCCTTACCGACTTCAGGTATATTTGAAAAGCTGCCCGTAATCTGAACGTAGTAAGCTGTTGCTTTTCGGTAGTCGTCCTCCCGTTGGGTTCCTTCAATATGATGATTCCCATAGAGATCGGCAAGTCCGATCATCGACTTGGCGGCGTACCCACTTTTAGGATACTTATCAACAATCGATTGGAAAAGCAGGGCAGCCTCCCGGTATTTTTTCTCACCGGCTTTTTTAGTTGCCCCTTCAAATTCCTCTCTCCCTTTATTCGATGAACAGTATGTAAACGCCAGTATCAGGAAAGCTGAAACGACCGTAAAAAGAAAACGATGAGTTCTAAAAAACATAACGGATCCCGGATTTTTTGGTAATTAACGGGGGAAATATACAATCAAATAAAGAAGGAAGAAATAGAAAGCGGAGGGGGAAATCAGCTACTGCTCTCAGCGCTTATTATTGAATTACCCCGCTGATAGGAAACTTTCCTGCCTATCGATTCAATCTGGAGTTGCAGGCATCCTTTGCAATTGAGCGGATTGTCACTCATGCATTTTCTACCCGGATAAATAAGGTTCTGTTCGCGGTACGGAGCCGGTGTTAAATCCGGCATAACAACATTAGCCCCAACATTAAGTCCTTTTATTCTTCCTTTTTTATCCATTGTTGCCAATGCCGTTGTCGCGGGTATAAAAACATTTTTTAAAACAATTCTTGCCGCCGCCATTGTACGAAGCGTCAGATCGACAGAGGGGGACTTCCTGTTCTGGAATGAGGTACCCGGTGGGGCAATAAAAGGTCCGAAAGAAGCCAGATCGAGATCCAAATCCTTACAGAGAAGAATATCATCAGCGATATCTTCGATCGTCTGCATCGGGAGTCCGATTATATTTCCAGATCCGATTTGATAACCGATCGATTTTAAAAAACGGAGATGGTTCAGCCTTTCCAGGAGCTGTTGCTTATAATGATATACCGAGTAGAGCCTCTCATTGGCAATCTCATGTTTAAGAAGATAACGTTCGGCGCCTGCGATTTTCCAGGTTCTGTATTCATCGTATCCCCTTTCTCCAAGACAAAGTGTAATTGCCAAATCCGCCTGCTGTTTAATCTGATAGATAATATAGGCAATCATATCCGTATCATAATGACGGTCCTCACCCGACTGGAGAACGACGGTGAAGATACCCATATTAGAAATTGCTTTCGCGGTTTCGATAATCTCTTCGGGTTTCATACGGTACCGTGTAAGAGAGGAATTTCCCTCGCGGAACCGGCAATAAACACAATCCTGATTGCAATAATTTGAGAATTCGATGATTCCGATAAGATGAACTTCGTCGCCGCAGTAAATCGAACGCATCTCATCTGCGCGATCAAACAATTCCTTTTGTCCGCAGGGATCTTCGATACCGAGAAGAAAAATAATCTCTTCTCTTGTCAAATCATCTTTTTTAAGTATTTCCCGGAGGTGCATTGAATTATCCATCAAAAGAAAATATAGTATTCGCCGTAATTAACCTTTCGGTCCATCTTTTGGGCTCATGCCCTGTTGATTCCGGATGATTTTCCCGTTCATAGGCGATAAAATCCTTCAAGACTCTATAAATCCTTCGTTTAGTTTATGATTTCCTTGAACAATAAATATACCAGTATGATAAGCTGCAGAATGATTCGAAAATTGTTGATTTGAGGGCTTTTTCTCTTTCTTTTCTTAAAAAAGAGAATAGAGGGAAATTATTATTCTATAATCTAAGCAAAACGAGGAGGAGATCTGAAAGAATGAGTACTTCAGGAGACTCCGTTTTCGATAATTTCGATGGTTCCGCGGCTGGCATCTAATACACATTTAAGGCCGTAAGGAATAGTAATATTTTCTTTAATATGGCCATGTTTAACGTTATAGAGAACCGGTTTTTTCAGGTTTAGGAAATACTCGACTATAACTTCATTCAAAGTAAACGATCTTTTTGCCGGATCGGGTTCACAGCAGTCCACAAAATGACCCAGTATAACTCCGTTAATATTTTTCAGCACCTTTGCAAGGCGCAAATGATTAAGCATTCTGTCGATCCGGTAAGGAGCTTCATTGATATCTTCGAGCAGCAGGATCGATCCTTTCATATCAGGCATATATTCGGTACCGAGCAAGGAGACCAGGAGACTTAGATTACCACCCAGTATCCGGCCGTGCGCTTTCCCCTTATTCAGGAGGTAGAATTTTTCATCTCTCGGATTTTTTAATTTACCGATTTTCTTATTAGATGTCAGAGTCTGCCAAAAGACTTCTTCTGTAAAGGGGCTTATTTCATCATGAAAATCAACCGCGACCATAGGTCCCGCGAACGTTACGAGTCCTGTTTTCGCAAAAAACGCCATTTGCAGAGCATTTATATCGCTATAGCCGACGAAGATCTTGGGGTTATCCCGGATTAAATTGTATTCAATTTTATCAAGCAGTCTGCCCGAGCCATAACCGCCGCGGATAGAAAATATCGCCTTTATCTCTTTATTTCTAAACATATTATGAAGATCGGAGAGGCGTTGCGAATCAGAACCGGCAAGATATCCCTCCTGGGAACCGACATTTTTTCCGATTTCCACCCTATAGCCTAATTTTTCAAGGTATTCAACGCCGCGATTAATCTTTGTGAGATCGTCCGGGGAGGAAGCCGGTGAGATGATACCGATTACGTCACCTTGTTTGAGTCTTTTTGGTTTAATTATTCCCATTAAGAATATATCAATTGAACGAATCTAAGTTTAATATAGCAAAAGTAGTACTTCGATGCAAAAGGTTATATTCAAATAATAAGAATAAGTTCTGCTAATCCCCTTCTTTTTCCCTGTTAGCAAGCTTTTTCTGATGGGTAATGATCCTTGCGTCGGTATAAAAGATCAGATCCTCCGCAATATTCGTGGCATGATCGGCCAGGCGTTCCATATGCCTGATTAAAACAATAAGATGCGCGCAGGGCTCTATTAATTCAGGGTTTGTCTGCATTTTAGAGACAAGGAATTTGAAAATATTTTTATTAAATTTATCCACAACCTCATCCGTATCAATTACTTTCCTGGCAAGCTCAGAATTTGAATGGATAAAAGAATCGATTGAGTTTCTGAGCATTTCTTTCGCTGTTCTCCCCATTTCGACGATTTGGGATTCAAAGATCAGGTCTTTATAACTTCCGGCTTTTTTAACTCGCTGGCCGATATTGACGGCGATATCTCCGCACCTTTCAAGCTGATTATTAATCATCAATGCAGACATGATATACCTTAGGTCGACCGCGACCGGATGGAAAAGGGCAAGTATATTCTCGCACTGGGTCTGGACCAGATTATCGTAAGCATCAACCTCGAGATCCTTTGCTTTTACCCCTTTGCATAACTCAAGGTTATCCGTTTCGAGGGCAGTCACAACCCGGTTGACCTGATCATCAACCAAAGAGGCCATCTTAATTAAATTAGTCTTAAGGTTTTCTAATTCCTCTTCAAAGTGTTCCAGCATCTCTGTACCTTTTTATTAATTATCCGAATCTGCCGCGGATATAATCCTCGGTTTGTTGTTTATCGGGTGAAGTAAACATCTTTCTCGTCTCAGAATACTCAATAAGATCACCCACATAAAAGAATGCCGTATAGTCGCTCACCCGCGACGCCTGCTGCATATTGTGTGTAACAATAACGATTGTATAGTTTTTCTTCAACTCAAAGATCAAGTCCTCAATCTTAGTTGTAGATATCGGATCAAGAGCCGAGGCCGGTTCATCCATCAACAGGACTTCGGGATCGACCGCCAGCGCCCTGGCAATGCAGAGTCTTTGCTGCTGACCGCCTGAAAGATTCATTCCCGCGTCATCCAGGTTATTCTTTACCTCTTCCCATAATGCGGCTTGTTTCAGGCACTTCTCTACAATCGGTTGAAGCTTCTTATTATTCCTTAAACCGTTCAGTTTTAACCCGGCGGCGACGTTATTGAATATCGACATCGTGGGAAAAGGGTTCGGCTTCTGAAAAACCATCCCCATCCTTTTCCTTAAAAGAACCGGATCAACTTTAGTGACATCCTCGCCATCAAGCAGAATCGAACCGGTCATGCTTCCTCCGACAACTTCATGCATCCTGTTCAGGCACCTGATGAATGTGGATTTACCGCACCCTGAAGGACCGATAATAGCTACAACTTTGTTTTTGGGAATATCGAGTGAAACGCTTTTCAACACCCTATTCTTACCGTAAAACGCTTCAAGATTTTTAATCGAGATTTTAATTTCCATAATCCCAACGATTAATTCGTTTTATATTTTGAACGTGTAATAATTCTAAACAACAGGCTTAAGATCGAAATTAAAAGGATTAGAACCAAAGCCGCGGTCCATGCCTGCTGATTCCAATCTTCGAACGGAGATTTCGCGTAATCGTAAATGTAGACCGTAAGCGATGCCATCGGCTGGCCTATATTTGTTGACCAGAATCTGTTTCCCAACGCGGTAAACAGGAGGGGTGCGGTTTCACCGGCTGCTCTCGAAAGCCCGAGTAAAACACCCGTAGCAATTCCCTTCCATGCGGATCTTAAAACAATTGCCAGGGTGGTTTTCCATTTCGGAATTCCAAGTGCCAATCCCGCTTCCCTCAGAGCGTGGGGAACCAGTTTAATCATTTCTTCAGTAGTGCGTGTTATCGTCGGAATCATCAGGATACCGAGCGCTATACCCCCCGCTATAGCCGAGAAATGTTTCATCGGCATAACAACCATAGTATAGGCAACAACTCCTACTACGATCGACGGAACCCCGCTCAGCACATCGGTAAGAAACCTAACAACGTAACCGAATTTATTGTGCCCGAATTCTGAGAGATAAGTGCCTGTCATTATGCCAACCGGGATACCGATAATTCCGCCAAGACCGATGAGAATCAGGGTACCTACAATAGCATTTGCCATGCCGCCACCAGGTTCGCCGACAGGTTTGGGCATTGCGACAAAAAATTGAGGTGATAAATAAGTTATGCCTTTGGAAATAGTATAGTAAAAGATAAAAACCAGCGGAACGATTGCTGCGATAGTAGCAACCATCGTCAGCGACATCATTACGACGCTGGTGAACTTTTTCTTATAATGGAAAAAATTTTTTTCCTTTATTATGCCGCTTTCCATTTTCTCTCCATGCTCCAGACAAGCAGATGTGCAAGTGCGTTGATTATTATAGTAAGAACAAACAGAATCAAAGCGAGATAAATTAACGCACTGAGATACATATCGCTTGTCGCTTCCGAAAATTCATTGGCTATAACGCTGGCTAAAGTGTACGACGGATCGAACAATGAAGGTGAAATTAAGGCCCGGTTTCCTATTACCATAGTAACCGCCATAGTTTCGCCTATTGCCCTGCCAAAGCCCAGCATAGTGGCGCCAAGTATACCCGGTCTCGCAGCTGCCAAAACTATCTTTGTACTCTGCCATCTGGTAGCCCCAAGCGCCAAAGCGGCTTCACGGAGCGAATGAGGTACTGCTTTAAGAACTTCACGGGAGATTGAGGAGATAATCGGAAGTACCATGATTGCCAGTATAATAACCGCAGCGAGCATGCCGAATCCGTACGGAGCCCCTCTAAAAATCGGAAGAAAACCTAAGTTTTTTGAAAGATAAGGCTCAATCGAATTCCTGATCCAGGGAACAAGTACAAAAATTCCCCATAGACCGTATATCACGCTCGGTATTCCGGCCAATAACTCAATCAGGAACGAGAGAGGCTTCTCCAGCCATGCGGGCGCCATCTCGGATAAATAGATAGCTACACCGATGCTAAGGGGTAATACAATAATCAATGCCAGAAAAGATGATACGACGGTACCGTAAATTATCGGCAAAGCACCGTAAATTTCCTGCACGGGGTCCCAGGTGGAATTAACTAAAAAACTTAAGCCGAATTTATCGATTGAAAGTTTGGAGCCGTGATACATCTGATAACCCATAAGCAGAACTAGAAGAAAGACCGACACCGCAAAGAGCAGCGTCAGTCTTTCAAATAGAAAGTCCCCCAGGTTATGTGAAGAGAATAATTCTCCGAATAATTTCTTTCCGGCAGTCTTTTTTTCCGAAGTTTCCCGCATCGATAGTTTCAATTATTTATTTAATCTTTTTTCCGTTTGCGGTTATTGAACCGATCAATTTCTCACTCATCTTGATTACCGGTTTCGGAAGAGGGGCATAATATAGTTCGGTTGCATTATTCTGTCCTTTTTCCATAGCCCATTTCAAAAATTTAACCATCGCGCCTGCTTTTGCCTCATCCTTCATATTCTGATAGATGAGGAGCCATGTAAATCCGGAAATAGGATACGATTCTTTACCGGGTGCATCAGTAATCGAAACACGGAGATCGGCAGGTATACTCTTGGCAGATCCTTCCGCCGCCGCGGTAACCGATCTGAACGTCGGTTCCACAAAATTGCCCGCTTTATTCTTCATATTTGCATATAGGATATTGTTTTTGACAGCGTATGCCAATTCAACATATCCGATTGAGCCCTCAGTCTGTTTAACCAATCCCGCGACTCCATCGTTCCCTTTTCCGCCAAGACCAACCGGCCAGTTAACCGAGGTTCCCTTACCTGCTTTGGTTTCCCATTCCTTGCTGACTTTGGTCAGATAATCGGTAAATATAAATGACGTACCGCTTCCGTCGGATCTATGAGCCACAACAATCGCTTTATCGGGTAATGAAATCTTCGAGTTAATTTTTTTAATCCTTGCATCGCTCCAGTTTGTAACTTTGCCTAAAAATATATCCGCCAGTAATTCACCGTCGAGATTTAGTCCTTTGTCAACACCGGGTAGATTATAAGCTACAACTACGGCACCCATCACTGTAGGTATGTGAAGAATATTTGTCCCCTGTTTGTCGTGAGCATCCTTCAGCTGCTGATCATTCATAGGGCCGTCAGAGGCTCCGAAATCAACTGTTCCTTCGGTAATCTGTTTAATTCCCCCGCCGCTTCCGATAGCCTGGTAATTAAACTGAACACCTGTAGCATTCTTGTAATCATCAAACCACTTGGAATATATAACAGCCGGGAATGTAGCGCCGGCGCCGTTCAACTGAAGCTGCGCATGGACAACGGAAGAAAGCGACAAGGCCAGGCACAGGATAGATATGATGTTTTTTAATTTCATTTTATATCTCCTTATAAATTTAATTAAAATGTGAATGAGAAGGTAACCCGTTCAACCACATTCATATGATCACCTGTTGAAGGAGCAGAATATCCCTGGTAGTTTGTCATTTCAATATTGGGAATAATACTTACATTTTTAGCGACTCTGCAATCCAACCCGGCAAGTATTAAAGTCTGCTGGGAATTTGTAACAATTGTTCTATCGGAGTTCTCGTTCGGGTCATAATCATCAAATCTTGCGACCAATCTGAATTTTTCCGAAAGTGAAACCCATGCCCAGGCGGAAATACCGAATGAATTCTGATCCTGTAATGCTGAAGTTTTGGACGGCGCATATGCATTCGGCATTGTTCTAATGAATGTTTCAACGCCGATCGCAAAATCGGTTTTCTCCTGATAATTCAAAAATAAGGCTCCGACATAAGTGTTAGTCGGTTTGTTTGTTTTTGTGACCGGATCCGCAACATCAGCTTTATCCGCGAAGTCGCCATAGATAGTTGCCTGGAAGCCAGCAACCGGTTTGAACTGCAGTAATCCGTAATATCTTTTAAATTTATTTGCTGCCGGACCGTTGCTGCTATTGTTACCGATCTTTACCCAGTAATTGACACCGCCGCCGCTGACTAATTGACCCTTTAAGTCAACACCGAAATCTCTCGATGATACAATTCCGTTAAGATCCATAATTGTTTTTTCAAGTGAGCGATAGCCCCATGCATTTTCGGAGATATCAAAAGCAGGGGTCGGAGAAATTCCGAAGAACAGATCCGACCCGCTGAAGATCCCTTTCCATTTAAGGTATGCATCCTTGACCATTACGCCAAGCTTTCCGCCCGCAGTATTAGAGTTAGCACTCTGATCAGATTCCAACCTGAATCTTGCGTCAAAATCGTCATTAACAAAAATATCGGAAGTGAAATAAATCCTTCTGAATTGGAATCCGTTCAAATTCACGTTTGCCGGTGTTATATTGGCACTATTATAGAAATAGTCACCGAACATAAGACCGCCGAACTTGAACCGGTTAGTCGCATCCTGTGCAAAACTTAGTGTTGTGAATAAAAGCATAAGAAGCATAAAGATGTAAGACTTTTTCATAATTAAATTAACTCCTGTTTGTTTTTGAAAGGTGCCCAAACATATATTTCTAATATTAACCCACTGTTAATTGAATGTTAAGGAATCGTTAAGTTTATTTTTTTTAATGATATGTTAATCTTCTCTTAATCAGGAATTAACACTAAAGGCCTAAGTTTGGATAACAAAAACAGCAATGCGGATAAATGAGAATAGCACATCTTTCTGATCTTCACCTCTGCTCAAAGTTTAAGCGCGAGAACATCTTAAAGACAAATAAACTTATCAGGCACGCGCTCGACAAAGGCGCCGAGCATTTCGTAATTACGGGGGATATTTCCGATAACGCAAATAGCGGGGATTTCAATACTTTCAGAAATATTCTTAGGAAATTCGATCTGCTCAGGGCCGATAAAGCCACGGTTATCATCGGTAATCACGATATATTCGGCGGACCGCAGGCTGCTTCAGATATTATTAAATTTCCTCAAAAGTGCATCAACACGGATTACAACAGAAAAATCTATTATTTTGTCAATTATTTCAGAGAACTTTTTGAAGGCACGTACCGGTATAACGATGAGGTTTTCTTTCCCTTTGTAAAGGTACTCGACAAAGTTGCGCTGATCGGACTGAATACGGTCGATTATTATTCGAGATTAAAAAATCCATTTGCTTCGAACGGACATGTTTCCAAACTTCAGAGGAAGCTTTTCAGCCAGTTACTTTTCAGCACCGACCTTAAAGAGAAAGTAAAAGTGGTTTTGGCCCATCATCATTTCTACCGGCGGAATGAAATTGCCAGGAGCTCCGAAGAGTCGCTCTGGGGCCGTATTGAAAACTACACAATGAAATTAAGAGACAAAAAAAAATTAATTAAACTTTTTACACAGAACAACGTAAAGCTGGTACTTCACGGACATAGCCATGAAATGCGGGAATATGTGAGAGAAGGAATCTCATTTCTCAACGCCGGGGCCTCCATCGACAACAACTCAGTTTCAGAGGCCGCTCTTTTCCTGGTCGACGTGTATCCCGCCGCGATACAATCAGAACTCTGCTTCATCCAGACCAATACCACGGCAAATCCCGAGGAAGACTTTGGTCAGATCCAGTTAGATAACCAATATAAGGCGATCCCTGCATGAACAATTTACGGAATAGAATACTATAAGCAATTGTTCTATTTTCTTTTTCTGTCGGCAGTTTTTTTCTTTTTCCCCTTTTGGGATTTATCTTTTTTCTTCTCCTTCTTTTTATCCTTCTTCTTGTCCTTCTTCCTCTCCTTTTTCTTGTTCTTCTTTTGGTCCTTCTTTACCGATTTTTTTTTCCTTTTACTCTCCTCCGATTCTTTCGTTTTTGTATCTTTCATTTTTTTTGATTTTTCGGCAGATTCTTTCGGGGAAGCGGCAATGCTTATTTTTACGCTCGTCTTTTTCCGAGGTTTATTCTTTATTTTTTCAGCGTCTTTATTGCCGGTTGGTTCTGTTTCCCGTTCAATTATTTCAGAGGGGGTAACCGATTCATTGTTCTTAGCTGTGTCTTCGCTTTCTGTAACTTCAGGGGGATTGTCCGCTGCACCGGGACCGTTATTATCCTCCGTCAAGCTGTTGCCCGGTTCGTATTCATTATCATTCATTCTTTCCTCCATAATGATTTGGTTAGTTGTTAACAGTACAAAATTTAATAAAAATAAACTTTATTTCAATGGCCTTTCATTTGAGATTCTGATAATCCTGTAACCCCTGTTCCAATTGAAGGCTATCCATGGAATAAAACGGAGCGGAAACGGGTATGGAGACACCCGGTATATTAATAACCCTGTTACGGAACCAAATGTCGGACTCAACCGTCTTTTGAGTATCGTTTTTTATTTCACAGGAGCTGTTTTGTTTAAATGAAGAAGATAAACAATGGAGGAAAAGATGGGCCTAATGAGCATGAAAGAGCGGATGGCAAACAAAAAAGTAATAATAATCGGAGCAGGTATAACCGGACTCTGCTCAGGAATTAATCTTAGGAATGCGGGTTATGACGTCGAGATTTTTGAAATGCATTCCTTGCCGGGGGGAATGTGTACCGCCTGGTCTAAAAAAGGCTATACTTTTGACGGATGCATCGACTGGCTGCTTGGGTCTTCACCCGATGGTTTTTTTTACGATATGTGGCGGGAGATGGGGGCCCTGGATGATTCAACAAATTCGGTGGAATATGAGATTTTTTCAGTTACCGAATTATCATCGGGCAAAAATTTTGTTATTTATACCGACCCCGAAAAACTTCGCGAAGAAATGCTGGCACTTGCCCCGGAAGACAGAGGAGAAATAAACAAACTGATCGGGTTAATAAAAACATTTTCCGGATTCAGGATTGCTTCCGGTTTTTTCGGCGCGGTAAGAATGGGATCTTATTGGCTGCTTAATCTAAGAAAGGCCCTGATGTTCAGGAAGTTATTCAGGATTGATATTGAGGACTATGTTAAACA
>Ga0182021_10008114_pt1 | contig 12448 bp, 10 predicted proteins | sample 612E3MmetaG_FD_120493 | JGI IMG/M metagenome (GOLD analysis project Ga0182021, IMG submission 120493) | Permafrost microbial communities from Stordalen Mire, Sweden - 612E3M metaG (Illumina Assembly) | ecosystem: Environmental > Terrestrial > Soil > Wetlands > Permafrost | place: Sweden...
GTGATCTATGGAGGGGGCAAACCGACCGGTATCGATGCCATTGCTTGGGCAAAAGAGGCAGAGGAACGTGGAGCCGGTGAGATTCTACTCACAAGCATGGAGACCGATGGCACCAAAAATGGTTTTGATATTGCCATAACCTCGGCTATATCAGATGCGGCAGGAATACCGGTCATCGCGAGTGGCGGAGTCGGTACCCTTGCACATTTCTATGAAGGATTTACAAAAGGGAAAGCGGATGCGTGCCTTGCCGCCAGTGTCTTTCATTACGGCGAGTTCACAGTCCGGGATGTAAAAGAGTATCTTAGAGAGAAGGATATCCCGGTACGGCTCTAAGATCGAACTCGAACGCAGCGACGGAGTGCTCGAGATCGAACGCATTAAGTACGGCAGGATTTATCTCGCCAAAGACCCCAATTTTTCTTCCAGCCACGATAATATCGGCCCGGCGACCTTCAATAAATGCCGGATCGGTTGATTCACTTACGGTATATTCGATGGAAAGCTCGTGGAGCAACGCATCAGCCGCGGCGTAAGCTTCCGAGAAGTCGGCATCCGGGTGGGTGCTGACTCCCGCTGCCTGCTGGTAGGTGAGGCAGGAGTCCACCACGTCCCCAACGGTGAAGAGGCGCTGGGGAAGTTCGCGGGGCTTGTTCAAGGTCAGGAATTCGAGGAGGAGGGGGAGGAGATCGGTCCTGACCACCGTATTCTCGATACTGATTGGGTGCATCACGTGAAGGACACCTTGCTTCTCCTCCCGCTGCATATTCCTGTAAAGTACGCCTTCGTTTGTCAGCGTGAATGGCATAACTTCGAGATAACCGATGCCGCAGAAGGCTTCGCGGGCAAGGGCGGCGTTAATCTGGACCGGGTGGGGTTTCCCAACGGTGAAGGTCTTTGGCATTAAATCCTGGATCCTGTCGTAGCCGTATGCAATCGCAACATCCTCAAAGAGATCCCAGTCATGCATGATGTCAGCCCGGTAGCAGGGTACCTGAACTTTCACTTTGTCATAACCCACCGGTTCGGCCCCAAACCGCATCTTCCGGAGAAGCTCTGCCATCGTCGATGCGGTCAGCTCGATCCCAATCAACCGGGAGCACTCCTTCACACTCACGGTCCGCTCTGAAGGGGCAAGAGTCGGGGTCTCCACCCCGTCGATCCGGACGCTTTCGATCTTGGCTCCTGCCTCATACATCGCCGTGCATATAATGTTGACTGCAACTCCGACGGCTCTCTTGTCGGTGCCCGTAGTATCAAGAAGGATGTTCTTCGTATCGATGGTCACCCGCGTTCTCTCGCCGTTGATGATCGGGGGGAACGAAAGTACCCGATCATCCTTGTCCAGGATCAGCGGAAAGAGGGGGAAATCCCTGACGATCTTCGCATAGTCTCTCCCTTTAGGGTGCTTCACAAGGATCTCGTCCATTGTCATCTCCTCTGGATAATCGAGCGGTACAAACTTCCTGCTCCGTGGTGAAGCGATATAGCGGAACGGCGGTCTGACCATATCGAGGTCATGGATCCCGATCGCGACCTTGCTTCTGCCCCTACCTACAGCCCAGTGAAGTGACTCCTGCAGAGACATTATACTCTGGATCGACTCGTCATCAAATGTGACCCCACGGATGACAGCTGCACCAAGCACAGGACGGATATTTGCGAGAGCGTTATCGACAGTGAACGAGATTCCAGAGGGATTTACAGGATATTCGGGGAGCCCGGTCTCGATTCCGAGGAATCCACGCATGGCCCGGGCAACCCCTTCCGGTGAGAACAGGTCGGGACGATCAGGGAAGAACTCCACGTCAGCATGATCCTCTTCAATTCGTTCCACATCCGATCCGATGAGTGCGACTTTGTCGAGGATAGTCTTTTTGTCAGTACAGGTGAGCCGCTCGAGATATTTGTAAGGGAGGGTAATAACGGCCATTTCAGACACCTCCCTGTTTGGAGCGCAGGGCAGGGGTCTCCCGAAGAAACGACACATCGCTCCGGTGCAGGTTGCGCAGATCTTTCAGGCCGAGGCGGAGCATCGCAATCCGGCTCACCCCAAGACCCCAGGCCAGGACAGGGTAATTGATCCCGAGCGGAGCGGTGACCTCTTCCCGGAAAACGCCAGCGCCACCCATCTCGATCCAGCCAATTCCCTCGACGTACACTTCTGCATCGAGGCTGGGTTCTGTATATGGGTAGTAGGAGGGTTTGAACCGTACACCCTCAAAACCCATGCGATGGTAGAACTCACGGAGGATCCCCAGCAGGTTCCCGAATGTGACACCCTCGTCCATCACGATCCCTTCGAGTTGTTCGAACTCGGCAAGATGGGTCGTATCGATCGTCTCACGCCGGTAAACCCTGCCGATACAGAAGGCTTTGACGGGGGGGATAGGGTTCTTTGCCAGGTGCTGGATAGAGACGCTGGTTGTATGGGTCCGGAGGACACACTGTTCAGCCTTCTCCTCCTTCCAGATCCCGCCCCAACCGGTCGAGGAGGTCTCACCGCCGGACTCGTGCATGGCCTTCACCCTCTCATACCCCGGGGGAAGTGGGAGAGTCTCGCGGAGGTAGAAAGTGTCCTGCATCTCGCGGGCCGGGTGGTCCTGAGGCTGGAAGAGTGCATCGAAGTTCCAGAACGACTGCTGGACAATGCCGCCGTAAAGTTCTTCAAACCCCATCTCGAGAAGGATCTCCCGCATCTCGGCAATGATTCTCTGATAGGGATGGATCTTCCCGGGGTACACTTTTTTCGGGGCTTTGGATACATCATATCTGCGCAGTTTGAGATTTTTCCATTCCCGGGAAATGATCTGGTCTCGGGAAAGGGTTCCTGTTATAACGTCATATCCTGATCCCAAGGTAGTGTCGCTCTTTTTAACGACTGCTTTTCCTTCCAAAGTAATGGAAACATGATGGGTTACCGTTTCCATTTCCTGCAGGATTCCTCTCTTGAAAAACTCATTGGTCTTCGGATCCCCGGGAAGTGGGGTTTTTAGGGCTTTTTCATCATCCGCAGTTGAGGGATCCCCTACCTTGGATACCATACCGTTAGTCACACTGATAAGTCCTTTTTTGCGCAGCTGTCCAAAACCTATCCTGAACGCAGCGTGTTTCTGAAGCTCGGTCACGCTTGTGTCAGTTCCAATAAATCTCAGTATCTGTGTCTCTGGGAGTCCATGAGTGAGATATCCTTTTCCTTCATCTGTGTAGATAACAGCCTTATCGACATGCCGGTTAAGGCTGACTAGTCCCTTATCTTCAGCAAGGAGTGCCCACTGCACGACGGCTTCCGGTGTAGTATTCAGCAGTGTTGCAAGATGCAGGGCATCCCCATCTTGTTCTGTTGCCAGCACGTCAAGCAATCTTTTCTCGTTCTGCGTCAGTTCCGCCATTTTAAACCTCTATTTTTTCGGCCGCAACGTCCATTTTCTCCTTGAAGTCTTTTAAAAACGCAATCACTCGTTCTGCCGTCTCCTTTTTGCAGTGACCGCATAGGATTTCACCGGCTATGCATTTCCTGCGGATCTCCGCAAGTTCTGCATCATCCGTCACCATGTGGAAAAGGTTAAGAAGGTACATTGAGCACTTTTCAGGTTCTCCCCCAAGCCGCTTCTGCTCCTCCTGGGTCATTTTCCCACCGGTAATCCCGCTCATTACCTTCTTTCTCACGATAGCCTCAGGCTCGTAAAAGGAGATTATGCTCTCCGGAATGCTGCTCGACATCTTGCCTCCCGTGAGGCCCGGCATAAAGATATGGTACGTGGATGATGGGGTGTAGAATGCAAATCCGCCGTACGCCAGCTCGATCTCCCGCACTCTGGTGGCAACCTCAGCGTACTGAACTCCACTGATATCCACGTGCCCCTGGTACTTCTTCGCATGCGGGAATGCTTTCCTGACAGCATCGAGCGCCGACTCCGGCGCGTTCTTCGATCGGACGCTGACATAGCTATTGCGCTCCTCTACGGTGAACATCCGCATTTTGTGAGCAATTCCACGGGTCAGCCGGATATGCGGGTCCTGATCGACCCCTACCGGGACCAACGTAGGCGCAGGCCCGCAGTCCACCTGAGGGTAGAGAATGTCGGCTACCTGGGTGATTACACTGTCCGCGTGGGCAAGTTCAGTGTCTGCACCGAACCCATAAATTGCTGTGAGTTCCGAGAAATTAACTTTGGTAGCTGCTTCGAAGGCAAGATCCTTGAGCCGATTGTTTTTACTCTGAAAATATGTCTTTCCAACAAAACCAAGTGCATAAAGGCAGGCGAGGTATTCCTTTCCGTATTCGTTACATTTCTCCCACGAAAGACCACGAACCGCGTGTGCTTCACGGTCGGCTATAGTTATGTAGCCGTTGCCTCCTTGTTGCACATGCCAGACGACCTCTTTCATTACCATCATGTGGCCGAGGTGAGGATGGCCACTCGGCATAAACCCGGTCAGGATATGAAATGGCGTTTTGTTCCTGATGGCCTGTGCAATGGGATGATAGTCCCTTTGTCCGACTACAATGCCCCGTCGCATGAAGTAGGGGATCTCCGGCAGTTCCGCCATGACCGGGGCAATAGGGTCGATACCGAAATCGGCAAACGTCTTTCCGATGTCGAGGGATGGCGTGCTTGACCAGGGATTAATCTGCGGTTCTGGCATAACGGGGCTCACAGTTTTATTCGTGCAAATTCGACGAACTGAATTCCGGTAGTATGCACAGCGCCAAACAACATCTTCTTTTTTACACTGTGCGCCATCCGGACCGATCGGGAAATTACACTCATCGGGAGGGATGCTTCTTTTTCGATTGCATGCACCAGCATATCAGAATGGACATTCTTCCCGCAGTAAACCCTGAAATGATGACCGAACTTGTAACCGGTCCTCGGGGTGAAATTGTGGTTCCTGAGTTCAGTATATACTTTATCCTTTTCTGCTAGTTCTCCGTCGCTTTCACGGGCTAGTGCAAAATACTCATCCGCACTGAGAAGAATATTTTCTTTCCTCATCACAAGAATCCCTTTCCCCATCAGGTACAGCAGCTCTACCGGGGCAAGCAGGATACGTGCGTCATCAAACCGTTTACCAAATCCTGACAGTTCGAGATCGGAATGGGGTGGCGCAAGTATCATCGCAGATTTCCCCACCAATAGTGCTTCATTACCAGACAGGTCAGGAACATGAATACAGGATTCTTCCAGTTTCTGGAGTTTGATCTCGTAATAGGTCAGCTCTTCTTCATCATCGACAACCGCCAGGACATACTGCTTGCGCATATTTCTTGAAGCTACGACTTCTTCAATGAGGGTTACAAACCGGACCGGATCGCGTTCTGACAGGACCCTGACAAGATAAAGCGATTCCCCGGTTCCGGGTTTCTGGCCTCTTTTGAATACCCGGAAATCATGGGGTCCGGTCTGCACCACATAACCCCTTTCCCTTAAGTCACGGTAAACGAGAAAGCTGCGCAGAAAATTGCGCTGTTCGGCAAATTCAGAAAACAGGGTATCAAACGAATATCCGGCCACGTCAATCTTCTGACGGTGGAGGAGATAGAGTGCTTCCGGTGGTGAGAGTTTTACGGCATCAGGTTCGAGCCTTCCGTAGCCACTCTGCTCGTAGAGTACCTTCCCCTCTTTGCCCACCCGCACTACAGTGCCGTCGAATGTCGCCTTCACTGCCGGATCTATTGTGTTTTAATCATAATAAGAGCACGGGAACCAGTTTCCCCGAATTTCGCCCGGGTTTTCCCGGTAGAACAATAACTGGTCCTTGCGCAAGGGAAAAAATTCGCAAAAAAATAAAACAGAAAATGATCTGCCGGTCCTTTATTGTCCCGGATGCTGGATTAGACGGGCAATTTAAAACTTTTGGATAATTTGAGCGATGCATGCGGAAATAATCAGTACCTGGTCTCTGGTACGGACCGATAAACTCTCAAGAGTATTATCCGGCAAGCTCCCTTACTTTTGCAATATTTCCCGTATCATCACGCCGATCGTCCACAGGTGTCTCACACACAAGCGGAAGGTGTGAGAAAACGGGATGGTGAAGGATACGCCGGAATCCCTCCTCACCAATGAATCCCATGCCAATGTGCTCGTGACGGTCAAGATTGCTTCCCCGGTCACCTTTCGTATCGTTTAAATGCACGATCCGGAGTTTTTTCGTGCCTATATGTTCTTCGAATTGATCAAGAGTACTGGAAATTCCATCCTCGGTCCTCAGTTCATAACCGGCTGCAAAAGCATGGCAGGTATCAAGGCAGATACCGATGCGTTGTGATGATTCCAGGCCGTCAATGATGCCGCGTATATGTTCAAATGAACTGCCGACACTGTTCTTTTCTCCCGCAGTATTTTCAAGGAGCAGCATCACTCCAGGGTCCGAGTCTCCCAGTGCAGTATTTAAGGCATTGATAACCCGCTCCCTTCCCCCAGAAATTCCGTCTCCGAGATGATGGCCGAGATGCGTGACAAGATAAGGGATGCCCAGCTTTCCGCAACGTTCAAGTTCATCCTTAAGCGCTGATACGGATTTTCCATAGATCTCTGGTTTAGGAGACGCAAGGTTTGGTAGATAGGGCATATGATCAACGGGGATGAGTCCAGTCGCCTTAATTTTACCCCGGTATGAATTACAATCGTCATCGGACAGTGGTTTGAACCCCCAACCCCGCGGGTTGCGGGAAAACATCTGGAAGACATCACATCCGGCTTCCCTTGCCCGGTCAACAGCAAGGTCAAGGGATCCGGCAATGGAGACATGGACACCAACACGAACCATAGCACACCGTTTTGTTCTCCATTGGGTTTTTGAAGCGGATCTATGATAAAGTTGTGATCGGGGTAAGAAAAAAAAAGAGACAATCTGATAGAAATAGAAACGGGAAAAAGACCCTGCCTTACCCGGGTTAAATCGGGGAATTTTTCTGGTTATCATTTTCGCCGTATTTTTCCAAGTTCCATGGTTCCACGCCAGATTCTTCTCTGATTCCTCAAGGATCACCTAAACCGTCTTTGGAGGAGTGCACATGTCCCTTTTTGCCCTGATACAACAACCCTGTATTATGAAGGTAACCTTCCTCGGGACAAACGGCTGGTACGATTCTATTACCGGTAATACCTGCTCTGTCCTAATCCAGACAGAAGAGTATGACATTATCCTTGACGCTGGCAATGGTATTGCAAAAGCGGACCGTTATATTTCCCAGGATAAGCCCGCATACCTGTTTATCAGCCATGTTCATATCGACCATATTGTGGGACTCCATACTCTTGTTAAATTCAAATTCCGGAAGGGTTTGAGGATCTGCGGCCAGTCCGGAATTACCGCACTCCTGAATATGTTCGTTGAAGAACCATTCACGGTACCGTTTAACAAACTTCCCTACCCGGTAACATTTATGGAATTAAAAGAAGGCAGGCATACGGTCCCATTCCCGGTTGAATGCCTCCCGCTCGTCCACCCTGCACCTTGCTTTGGCTACCGGCTGTGCCTAGACAAAAAGGTGGTTGCCTATTGCACGGATACCGGTATCTGCAACAATGCTGTCCTTCTTGCTCGGAATGCAGACCTCCTGATTACTGAATGCGGGTTGAAACCCGGGCAGGAAAGCCCGGAGTGGCCGCATCTTAATCCAGAAAACGCCATTTATATTGCAAAAAAAGCGCTTGCGAAGCGCCTCGCCCTGATGCATTTCAGTGCGGAGGTGTACAGGACACTTGAAGAACGCTCCAAAGTCCAAAGACGCTTTGAAAAAAAATGCCCGGGTCTGATTGCTGCAACCGATAACCTGACGATAACCATCTGAAATGAAATTATCCATGGATTTTTTTCATAAGCCATGCCAAGTTTACACCAAGAGTCATCATCGTCATAATGCCCTCGTCATCATTATTCACATCGCCGGGCGCAAGTCCGATTCCGATGTTCCAGTATGAGGACCCCGGAACGATCATCTGGTTTATAAAAAAGAAATGATTAAGGGTATCAAATGCATGAATTGCACCCCCTCTTCTTACCGCGATAATTCCTGCACCCACTTTTCGTCTGAACATATCCTGGTTTGCTTTTGCCACAAATCCTGACCTGTCGATCAGGGCTTTCATTTCGGGTGAGATATCCGCAAAATAAGTGGGCGAAGCTAGGATGATGCCATCAGCTTCGATCATCTTTTCAATACAGTCATTAACGACATCCCCTTTGACCGCGCATCGCTTATCCTGGTTCTCAAAGCACTTTCCACAGGCAGTACATCCATGGATCTTCTTTCCTGCCAAAGACACAAGCTCAGTCGTTATGCCCTCTTTTTTCAGCTCATTAAACACCGTGTTAACAAGGATAGATGTGTTTCCGTCTTTGCGCGCACTTCCATTAAATGCAACAACTTTCATTTCTTGCACCTTCACTAACCCATTCTCTTTGTGCCAGATAAAAAAATCGAAAGAGTGCTGTGACCTGGTAAAAAATAATGGTCTCAGAGCACCATCTTATGACCCCTCAAACTAAATGGTGTTGCGATATGAATACACGTGTACAATTTTCCGATTTTCACCTTTCACGTGAAGTCGGTAAAGCAATAGAAGATATGGGGTTTGAAGAGCCCACACCGATACAGGCACTCGCCATTCCCCTCATCCAGGCCGGACGTGACGTGACCGCACAGGCACAAACCGGTACTGGCAAAACAGCGGCATTTGGCATTCCCATAATTGAGAAGGTCGATGCTTCCCACCGAACTGTCCAGGCAATTGTTCTTTGCCCGACACGCGAGCTTGCAATCCAGATCGCAGAGGAGTTCTCTGAACTTCTTGCCCATCTTCCCCGTATCTCGGTCCTTCCTGTATATGGGGGGCAACCGATAGACCGCCAGCTTCGAGCTCTCCATTCCGGCGTCAATATCGTTATTGGAACCCCAGGCCGGGTGATGGACCACCTCCGGCGCAGAACACTTTCGCTCGACGAAGTTTCAACCGTTGTTCTGGATGAAGCCGACCAGATGCTTGACATGGGATTCCGGGATGATATCGAACTTATCCTGAAGAAAATCCCCCAGAAACGCCAGACTCTCCTTTTCTCTGCCACACTCCCGCAGCCGATTATTGATATTTCCAAACGGTTCCAGAACAAACCAGAGTTTGTAAGGGTCGAGTATGCTGATCTGATCGTTCCGCAGATAGAACAATCGTATATTGAAGTTAAGGAACGCGAAAAACTTGACGTGCTTTGTCGCTTGATCGATATCGCTGATCCTCACCTTTCAATTATTTTTTGTAATACCAAACGCAGGGCAGAGGAACTGGCAGGGAAGGTTAAGGCCCGCGGATACCGGGCTGAAGAACTCCATGGCGACATGAAACAATCCCAGCGTGACCGGGTGATGAATGGATTCCGGAAAGGCTCTATCGAAATCCTGATCGCAACCGATGTCGCAGCACGCGGAATAGATGTGGAGGATGTCGATATGATCATCAATTTCGACGTTCCTCAGGACGTTGAATACTATGTACACCGGATAGGAAGGACCGGCAGGGCAGGTAAGAGCGGCAAGGCTGTGACGTTTGTCGGACCAAGGGATTTCACCAAACTCCGGGAAATCCAGCATTACGCTAAAATCCAGATTCCCCGAATGCCAGTTCCTACGCAAGGGGATGTGGCCGAGACACGTTCTCGTACGATGCTGGAAAAGATCCATGAGACTATAAAAGCTGGTGGCATGGAGTCTTATGTTCGTATCATTGAGCAGGAGAGTGAAGGTGACCTCAGTACAATTGATATCGCTGCAGCTCTTCTTAAGATGCAGATGGAGGAACGCAGTGACGACGTCCCTGAAAAGCGCGAAGAGATGGATTTCGCGGATACGGGTGCTGAAACCGGCATGGTAAGGTTTTTTCTTTCCGTGGGCAGGATCCATAAGGTCGCTCCAAAGGACATTGTTGGAGCAATAGCCGGTGAAACTGGGATTCCAGGAAAAGCAATCGGCGCAATACGGATCCTTGATTCATATTCTTTTGTCGAGGTGCCCCGCGAACATGCAACTGAGGTTTATACCATTATGAAAGACAGAACGATCCGGAACCAACCCACCGGAATTGAACCTGCATCCGGGAAGCGGGTATAATCGTGCTTTTCCGAGATCTGGTTATTTTTTGTGGAGTAGAGTCATATTCCAGTGAATAACAAATTCTTATTTTTTTGAATGATTCCTGCCCACCCGAAACGCTCTTTAACCTCGCCACTGGATAGTCCCAAAATTGCGATAATCACTCACAAAAAACTCTTAAGCGAACAAAAAAATTGGCCTGACAGGTAATACAGAGTCGTCCCCGTGTCCAAAGGGTCAAGAGAAAGGGGAGGCGCTGCCTCATCCGGATTTTTGAACGCTTCAAGATTTTGATTCACCAGTTACCAAAACTTTTTTCATGCTTAATCCGGGAATACTTTTTACATCAATTTTCTCTGGGATTACGGAACAATTCTGGGAGGTTAAAAACGGTATTATACCCTTTTTGTTTTTGAATTTCAGGCTATAATTAATCATGAAATCGCGGAGGGTGCATCGCCATTGTTATTGACAAGATCATGCAGAGAATAGAATCAAGAAACCCTCAAGGGCACAATCCTCAAATACCCTCCCGGGCAACACTCCCATATGAAAAAGATCGTGATTGTGACTACGGCACTTGTGTTCTTCATGCTGCTCGTACTGGCAGCCGGATGCACCCAACCCGCGCCGGTTGGAACGACAACACCATCCCCGACGGCGACGACTGCTGGTTCAACACCCATGCCAACCCCGACATCCGAATCACTGACACCGGGACCCACCCAGACGCTGCCTGAAAACTGGAACATCGAAGTCCAGGTTTCCAGTAATGGTGAATCAATCAATCCGCAGATAACAGTCAGCTGCCAGGGGGGTAAAGGGCTTAACTTTATCCAGCAGATTGATGTCACGGTAACCCGGTCAGACGGAGTAGTGGAAAATGGTATCATTGCAAAGCCACTTACAAAAGGAAAATCAGTATCGTTGACCAGCACAACCGCACCCGGATACCGGGACCGGGCAGAAGTCTGGGCGACAACACCTCAGGGAGATAAAGTGAAGATCTACGACTCGTATGTCCCGTTCAGGACATACAACTAGCTATTCCTTTTTTTAAGACTCAACGTCTGTGTTCAGTATTCTATTTTGTCCTGTCATTGACTAAAAAATAATCAACCTCCTAGCGTCCTTTCTTTCAATATTGTTCGTCGCTTGCACATCTGAAAATGATACAAGAGAATCCAAAAACGCCGGGCAAGATTTCAATGAAATATGAGAAAATAAAAAGGACAGAATCCTGCCAGATTTTCTTAGGATTAGTTTGGACCCATGAAACAATTCTGTCCATGTATTGTTTAAAGGATTAACCTGAATGCATGCTCTTCACGTGATTGAAAATATAAGATACATCGTAAGATAAACGACAGGACAATACAATCCCGCAAAAACAATAAACTGTGCCATCACAGTTACCGATAACCTGGAGGAGATTCCTTTTTCCCTGACTTCTATTCCTTTACGAATCGTGGCGCTGACGCAGGAACGCAACAGGCTTCTTGAGTATCCTGTGGAACGCCTGGCTGAAGTGATTAAGGATGTGGGATTCAAGTGCACGTCGTGTGCAAAGTGCTGCACCCGGGTATTCAACGGACATGTATTCCTGCTTGATCGCGATGTATCCTCGTTGAAAGTAGTCGATCCATCAGCTCTCGAGCCTGCCCCAGATCCGGAGTTCTGCGATAAAAACGGCATTTTCTACGTGTCGGGATACTCATTACGGACGCAGGAAGATTCTGCCGGATCCTGCTGGTTTTTGGAAAAAGGAAGGTGCCGCATCTATAACCACCGGTTTGCCATCTGTCGCATATACCCCTACATGCTCCATCGCGAACCGGACAAACAGGGTATTATCGACTGGAGGCAGTTTTCTGGGCTTGATAAGCATGGGGAGTATGATACCGAAATCCCTGATGACGTAATCCTTGATCTCGCGCGGGAAACAAAGGAATATGAAAATGCGTTCCTCACGCAGGAAATCCGGTTTCTTGAATTCATGCAGGATTATTTCTCAGTCCAGGGACTCCGCCACGTTCAAAAAGTATACGATAATCAATTAAAACGGTATAACCAGGGTAACGAAATTACCGTCATGGTATTTTGTGACGGTTCACTCAAGTCCCACCGGATCAGGAAAAAAAAATTTAAACTCAGTTGAATTTTTTTTGTCATTTTTGTTCATAGGTAAAGAGGCAGGAAATTTTCAAAATCACAGAAACCGACTGAAATCGAACCAAAAGAAACGTCGGGTAATTTTTTTGCCGCCCAACAGGGTCTTTTACTGGAGAAGCCCATAGAACGCATCCTTTCACTTTAACGGATGCGATTCCAGAAAACAGTAAAAACTTTCCA
>Ga0182021_10008115_pt1 | contig 12447 bp, 9 predicted proteins | sample 612E3MmetaG_FD_120493 | JGI IMG/M metagenome (GOLD analysis project Ga0182021, IMG submission 120493) | Permafrost microbial communities from Stordalen Mire, Sweden - 612E3M metaG (Illumina Assembly) | ecosystem: Environmental > Terrestrial > Soil > Wetlands > Permafrost | place: Sweden...
CCGTCGCAAGGCGCCGCTCGCCTCAGGAGCGCTGCCGACTCGCTCCAGAAGATCCCCGATACGACCGCTTACCTACCTGCTGCCCGATCCGGGCCGGGTCCGGCGGTGGGGCCCGGGGTGGTCGTGATAGGCTAGCCGCCCGAAAAGAGCTCGAGAGGGACTGCTGGTGTCGTCCAGGAGACGGCGCGCCCGAACTGGGTTGAGCGTCGGCAGCGTGATAGTTCTTGCGATCTGCGAGGCCGTTGCGGCCGGGTGCCTTCCTCCAGGGGCCGCGTCGGCCGCGCGCGCCGGATCGGACGGTGCGGGCTCAAGGCCGGCGATCGCAGGCTCCGTCGAGGTCGTCCTGGCCGACCGTGCGGTCTCAACCACCATGGAAGCCGCCGACATCGGCGCCGGCACGAGCTTCCCTTTGGCGGCCACCGTCCCCAGCCAATCATCGCCGACGCCGGGCCCAATACGGGTCCCGGCGCCGAGCCCAACAAATGTCCCGAAACCGAGTCCTGCACGCGTCGCGACGCCTACGGCAACGCAGACTCAAGCGGCGGAGCCGAATCCGAACCGGCCCTACCATGTGCCGATCCTCGTGTACCACCGCATCGCACCGCCCGGAGCAGTTGGGGGTTCGATCCCGGATCTGGTCGTAACGCCGGGGACCTTCGCGGTCCAGATGAAGGCCCTCTTCGACGCCGGCTGGCATTCGATCACCCTGGCGACCCTGGCCAGCGATATGCAGGCCGGCAGGACGATCCCGGCCAAGACGTTCGCGATTACCTTCGACGACGGCTGGGCAGACGGCTACGTTTATGCCTTCCCCATCTTGAGACGATACGGCTTCGTGGCGACCTACTTCGTCATCGGAGGCCGGATCAATCACCCCAGCTTCCTGTCCGCCCAGGAGATGCGAACCCTCGAGGCCGCCGGCGACGAGATCGGCAACCACACCGTCGATCACATCAAGCTGTCGAAGTTGTCGCTCCCGAAAGTCCAGCAGGAGGTGGAGAACTGCTCCGTGGACATTGCCAGAGCGGTCGGACACAGGCCGGTCTCTTTTTCATATCCCAAGAGCGATCTCAGCGCGGCGGTTATCCTGGCGGTGAGCCAGATACCCGGAATCGAGATCGCCGTGACCACCAACGGCCGGGCCGAATCCTGGACCGGGCGGTACGATATCGCCCGAAAGAGGGTCGAGCCGGGGACTACCCCGACTCAGCTCCTCACTATGCTGAAGGGCTAGAGCCCCACCGATTGGCACTCTCCTGAGCCGGCCCAGACCCCTGTTCTGAGTCTTCGGCGCCCACCAATTCACCGCCAGAGGGCAACAACTCGATGACGATCCGTTCTCGAATCGCGGACAGCCCCGCCCCGTTCGGCCCCCGTCCCGCGCTCCACAGGTCTCTCGCTCAGGCGGCCGGCCTCGGTCTCGTGAGCCTGCTCGCGGCCGTCGCCTTTGCCGGCTGCGCGAGCAGCTCGGCCACGACATCACCCAGCCCGAAGACGACCGCCACCCCGGCAACCGGGCCAACTCCAAGTTCGGGTCTGAGCTCGAGCCCCAGTTCCAGTCCGAGTTCGAGTCCAGGTTCGAGTCCGAGCTCGAGTCCAGGTCCTAGCTCGAGTCCGAGCGCCTCGGGGACTCCTGCCACCACGCCCACGCCCAAACAGGGCATAAGCCAGGTCGGCGCCATGACTACGCCGCGGTTCGACCAGACGGCGACCTTGCTCCTCAACGGCCAGGTGCTCATCGCCGGCGGTTCGGGCGCAACCGGCATTCCCCTCGCTTCGGCCGAGCTATACAACCCTGCGACGAGCACCTTCGCCGCGACCGGCTCGATGACCACCGCTCGCTACGGGCAGACCGCCGTCCTGCTGCACGACGGCCGAGTCCTCGTCGTCGGCGGTGCCGGTTCTACGGCCGAGGTGTACGACCCTGGGGCGGGCACATTCGCCCCTACCGGTCAGATGACGACCGCGCGCACCAACGCCACGGCCACCCTGCTCGACGCGCGCGGCAACTACGACGTCCTCATCGCCGGCGGCATCGGATCGATTGCATCTCCTGTTCAGAGCGCCGAGCTGTACGACCCACAGAAGGGCACGTTCACCGCCACGGGCGCCATGTCCGTCGGGCGCGTGGGACACTCTGCGACGCTGCTCAACACCGGTGACGTCCTGATCGCCGGGGGCGGCTGCGGCGGCTGCTCCGCGGCCGGCCCGTCCGGCGATCTGGCCACCGCCGAGGTATACAACCCGTCGACCGGTAAGTTCAGCACGGTCGGGTCGATGGGTCACGCTCGTGCTTATCACACAGCCACGCCACTCCTCGACGGCAGAATCCTCATCGTGGGAGGCGTCAATGGGTCGTCGTTCGTCGGCCCGGCCGAGACGTACAACCCCAAGACCGGGAAGTTCACGCGGTCGGGGACTCTGGCAAACCCTCGTGACGAACATACGGCGACGGCGATCGCGGGCGGGCGCGTCCTTGTCGTGGGAGGACTGGGCGCCGCCGGCCACCACACCGCGGTGCTGGCGTCCATTGAGGTCTTCAACCCGAAGACGAACAAGTTCTTCGCGGCTGTCTCCATGAAATCGCCCCGCAGGTCCCACACCGCGACGGCCCTCCCGGACGGCCACGTGCTGATCGCCGGTGGCTTCAGCGGCTCCGCGGCTCTCTCTTCAGCCGAGCTGTTCAATCCGTAGGGCGCACACCGTCCCGGCATAGGCCATTTCGATAGCCAGAACGGGACGGGCCGGCATCAGCCCTGCGGAGCCCGGTGCCTGCGAAGGTCTCAGTTGGACGTGCGTAGAGGCACGTTTCTGAGCCTCCGCAGACGACTACAATGAGCCGGAAGCGCACAGCGCAAGCGTACAGCAACAGTCGGACTGCTCCGTCCGGAAGGGGTGCCTGGTGTCTAGCTCCAATCAGAAGCTGAATCCCGCGCAGTCGCGAACCATTCGGAGAAGGGCGACCTCGGCGATCGGACTTCTGATGATACTGCTGGTTGTCGCTTTGTTCTCCGGTGCCTGCTCATCGGCCAGGGTGACGCCGAGGACGGGGGCGACGACGTCATCGAGTGGCAACTCCACATTCACGCGTACGGCCCAGCCGAGTTCGATCATTCCGGCGGCGTCTGCCACCGTCCACGTGGCCCCCACGTGGCCCCCCGTCACCCCGACTCCCGTTCCAACGAAGGCGCCCGTTCGGACGCCGACTCCCGTTCCAACGAAAACTCCGGTGCCGCAACCTACCGACTCCCAGGTCATCAACGTCTGCGGCTCCCACCCCATTGCCACCGCGGCCAAGTACGCCGGCTCGTACCACCCGCTCGTGATCGTGGTCGACGAAACTAGCTACGGCTGGAGCGTCGACGACGGCTACTCCACGACCTATAGCGTCGACGACAGGTGGGTCACCAACTCCTGGACCAGCCCACTCCAGCTCGTCGTTTGCGTCGGCGCGGAGACCGCTGTGAGAGTCAGCTCATGCGGCTACTACAACGCCGAAGACGGTGCGTACGGTCAGGTCGTTCGGTACAAATACTCAAAGGCCGTTCGAGTGAAGGTCGCCAAGACCGGCAAGACCCTCCAGTCGAAGACCTTCTACGGAAGCACGCCGTCATGCAGTAGCTCCTTTACCGTGCCCTGGGGCGCCCCACCCCCGTGGAAGATATACGGCGGCGACCCGAACGACAGCTCCATCAACACGTACGCCACCAAGGTTTCGACCCAGAAGGCGAAGTAGCGCGGCCACGCGACGCGAGACCGGGCGGCGGCTCGGCCGTCTTCGCCGCGAGGAACGCTGACTCTTCGGACTGAATCCCTGCGGGTCGCCGCCCGGGTCCCCTCCCCGGGTCGCGGCCCGCAGCTGCTATTCGCTCGGATCCTCGGGCGTCTCAGGCCCGTCTCGTAGCCACGCGCAGCTCGGCGACGAGACGGCTCAGCGCGGCGACGTCGCGGCCGTCCGGGCCGAGAGCATCTATCAGGGCCGAGGCCACGATGACGCCATCGGCGCCGGCATCCACCAGCATCCGGACGTGGGCGGGCTTGCTCACGCCGAAACCGACCGCGACGGGTACGGGCGAGTCGGCCCTGGCGGCGGCCACGAGACCGATCACCGACAGGGGCAGCGACCTGCGGGCGCCCGTAACGCCAACGAGCGACACGCAGTAGAGGAATCCGCCCGTTCGCCGTGCGACCTCGACACGGCGGGCCGGCGTGGTGGTCGGCGCAATCAGATAGACGACAGCCAGACCGACGTCTCGAGCGACCGATTCGAAGCGCGCCCCCTCGTCGGGCGTGAGGTCGGCGACGATCACGCCGCTGGCGCCGGCATCGGCCAGGCGCGCCGCCACGACCCGACCATCGCCCCCGCCGATCACCTGGTTCGCGTAGCACATCGGCACGAGCGGAACACCGGGCCGGGCCCCGGCGATCGAACGGAGCAACGCCAGCGAGCCATCGAGAGTAGCTCCGGCCCGGATCGCGGCCGCCGTCGCTCGCTGAAGCGTGGCCCCGTCGGCGAGCGGATCGGAGTACGGCAATCCCACTTCGAGCAGGTCCGCTCCCGCATCGATGGCCGCCAGGGCCGCCGCAAGCGAAGCGTCGTCATCGGGATAGCCGGCCACCACGTACGTGATGAGAGCTGCCCTGCCGTCGACCGCGGCACGTGCGAAGGCGGCCGCGATCCGCCGGGCGCCGGGCGTCTCGGCCGTGCCGGAGAGCGCCTCACTCGCGGCCGGCGGAGCCTCCGGCGTCATCGACCAGCCTCCTCGAGCCCGAGGGCGGTCCGGCTTTGGGCGGAGCCCAACGTCTCGCGGCTTTGGGCGGAGCCCAAAGCCGAAACCTTGCCGCCATCCTCATTTGCGAGGGCGGCCCGGCTTTGGGCGGAGCCCAACCTCTCAAGGCTTTGGGCGGAGCCCAAAGCCGAAACCTTGCCGCCATCCTCATTTGCGAGGGCGGCAAGGTCCTTGTCGCCGCGGCCGGACAGGCCGAGAACGATCACTGCCTCGCGCGGGAGAGGATGCTGGGGCTCGTCGGAGGCGCCCGAGGCGGTGGCGGCCACTCTCTGGCGGGCGTCGGCGTCGGCAGACGCGGCCCCGGCCACTCTCTGGCGGGCGTCGGCGTCGGCAGACGCGGCCCCGGCCACTCTCTGGCGGGCGTCGGCGTCGGCAGACGCGGCCCCGGCCACTCTCTGGCGCGCGGTCGGGCCACTCCCCGAAGCCACTGCCATCCGAGCCAGCACGTTCGGCAGCGCCGCGACGGCGTGGGCCGACTCCACTGCCGCGAGGATGCCTTCCGTGCGGGCCACCTGCCGAAGCGCGGCCACGGCTTCCGAGTCGGTCGCGGACGAGACGGTCAGCCGCCCCGCCTGCATCAGCGCCGCCAGCTGCGGTCCGATGCCCGGGTAGTCGAGCCCGGCCGATATCGAGACCGCCTCGATGACCTGGCCATCGGCGTCCTGAAGCATGTATGAGCGCGAGCCGTGCAGGATGCCGGGCGTTCCCCCCAGCAGAGCGGCGGCGTGATGGCCGGTGTCGATCCCCTCCCCCGCCGCTTCCGCTACGGCGAGCCGAACACTCGGCTCGCCGATGAATCGGCTGAGCAGTCCGAGGGCGTTGGAGCCGCCTCCGACGCAGGCGATTGCCATGTCGGGCAGCCGTCCTTCGGTCGCCATCAGCTGGGCATCCGCCTCGTCGCCGATGACGCGCTGGAAGTCGCGCACGATCATCGGATACGGGTGCGGTCCCATCGTCGAGCCCAGGCAGTAGTGCGAAGTCTCGACGTTGGTAACCCAGTCGCGCAGTGCCTCGCTGACCGCGTCCTTGAGGGTGCCCGAGCCGCCGTGGACCGGCCGGACCTCAGCGCCAAGAGCCTCCATGCGGAGCACATTCGGGGCCTGGCGGCGGATGTCCTCGACGCCCATGTGGACGACGCATGGAATCTCGAGCAGGGCGCAGGCGGTGGCCGTGGCAACCCCGTGCGTGCCGGCGCCCGTTTCGGCGATGACACGACTCTTGCCGAGGCGCCTCGAGAGCAGAACCTGGCCCAGGGCGTTGTTGAGCTTGTGGGCGCCGGTGTGGTTCAGGTCCTCGCGCTTGAGGTAGAGCCGGATTCGATCGGGCAGGAGATCCTGTGAAGCGCCGGCGATCTCGCCCGTCGCTACCAGATTCCGCGCCGCATCGAGGATCTCCGCTCCGAGCCTGTCGGCCCGATAGATCGGCGTCGGACGGCCGCCGTAGTGGAATTGCAGCTCACGCAGCTCGGCCCAGAAGCGCGGGTCGTGGCGCGTCTCGCTCCAGGCCCGCTCCAGCTGATCCAGCGCCGCGACCAGCGTCTCCGGCACGTACCGGCCGCCGAAGTCCCGGTCGAGGCCCCACTTGCCGTGCTCGTCGGGTTCGAGTACAGGCTCCGGAACCGGAGTGGGCCGGGGTCGGATGTGAGGCCGATCGAAGCGCGCCGCCCGAGCCCGCTTGGCGAAGAGCGCGACCCGGAGCGGATCCTTGCGGGGGTGCGAACCGGCTGCCGCCGTTGCCCGAGCCGTTGCCGAAGCCGCGCTCGGCGAGGCCGTGGACGGGTGGATCTCCACGCCCGAGGCGACGTCGACTCCCACCGCCGGAACATCCAGGACGGCCTGCCCGACGTTGGACGCGTCCAGGCCCCCGGCGAGGATGATCGGGATCTCCCGCGCCACGGCGGCCGCGATCCGGCGGGCGATCTGCCGGCCGGTCCCTCCGGGGAACGGGCCTCCGGCGGTGTCGAGAATGAGCCTTTGGGTGCCGGCTGCGAGGTACGTCTTGCCTGCCTCGATAGCGGAGGCGGCGATTGAACCGGAGGATGCTGGTAGCGACGCAACGCCGCGGGTGGGACCCGCGGCAGCGAGCGACGCCGAGCGACCCTGCCGCGTCGCTTTGGGCGTCGCTTTGGCGGTTGCCGTCGCAACCGCAAGTGGCGCCACAGCCTCTTCCGACGCGGGTAGATGCAGCACCTTCCAGACGGGGCGACGGATCTCGGCGATCGCGGAAGCGGGCTCGTCGCCGGAGAGCTGCACCGCGTCGGGATCGAAGGCCGCGATGGCGGCGTCGATCGCCGCGATCGAGGCATCGGCGAAGACGGCCACGATCCGCGGCCGCCTTCCGGCGGGCGAGGCGTCGCGGGCAAGAGCGGCCAGGTACGTGGCCTCGGCCAGGGTCACGGCCCGCGGCGTGCCCGGCACCAGGTTGATGCCGATGGCGTCCACACCGGAGCGGAGCGCGGCCAGCACCCCCTCCGAGTCGGCCACGCCGCATATCTTGACCAGCGGCAGTCGAGCCTCCGCAGCCACGTCGCGTGGCACGGAACCGGCGGCCACGAAGGCACGAACCGCCGCGGCCGGGACCGAGGGCGAGCCCTCCGTTTGGGCCGAACGCATCAGAGCCTCGCCGATGAGGGCAGCGTCGAGCCCGACCGCCCGCCATCCGACAAGGGTTCTCGGCTCGCCGACGCCCGACTCTCCGACCACGAGTCGGTCATCCGGCACGAGCCGTCGCAGCCTGAGGCAGAGCTCAGGGTCGACCTTGAGCGTGCGCAGGTTCCGGTTGTTCAGCCCGATCAGGCGAGCGTCGGTCGCCAGGGCCGCTTCAAGCTCGCGCTGGTCGTGGGCTTCCACGAGTGGTTCGAGACCGAGTTCGCGGGCCAGCTCGACGAACCGGGCCAGCCTTCTGCCCGGCAGGATCGACGCGATGAGCAGGACCATGTCGGCGCCGGCGGAGCGCAGGATGGGGAGCTGACGCTCGTCGACCACGAACTCCTTGGCCAGGACGGGCACCGTGACCGCGGCCCTGACTGCGCGCAGGTCGGCCACGGAGCCGCCGAACCAGTGCGGCTCGCACAGGACGGAGATGGCGCTCGCGCCGCCGGCCTCGTACGCTCGGGCGAGTGCGACCGCAAAGTCAACCGTGGACCCGCCCGCGGTTGACTCGGCGTCGGGGGCGATTGCCCCGGCTGACGGGGAGCGGCGCTTGACCTCGGCGATGAGATGCAGGCCCGGCGCCGCCAATCGCTCGGCGATCGGACGAGGCGCGGCTCCGGGAGTGGCCGATACCTCAGCCGCCTCGCCGGCAAGATCGCGGTAAGTCCGCGACCCCAGCTCGCGCTCGACGTCGGCCCGGCGCCGCTCCGCGATCTCCGCCACCACCCCGGCGCGGGCCGGGTGAGCGGTGAACGGCGCGACCCGGCTCGACGCCAGGGCGGCCGCGTGGGCTGAGCGGCCGCGCCCCCTGTTCGCAACGGTCGTCATGCCGGCGTCGCCTCCATGGCCCGCGCCGATTCGGCCCGGGCCGCGTCGCGAGCCGTCTTGGCAGCTCGAAGCCGCGCCAGTAGCGCGGTGGCGGCGCCCGAATCGATCGTGGCCGCGGCGAGCGGAATGCCCGCGGCCAGGGTCGAGACCCGGTCGGCCACCAGCAGCGCGGCTGCGGCATTGAGCAGGACCACGTCGCGGCGCGGTCCCGACTCGCCGGCCAGCACTCCTTCGATGTACGAGGCGTTGAGCGCGGGCGAACCGCCGGCCAGCGCCGCGATCGGCGCTGCCGTGAGGCCCATTCCCGACGCCACCACCGCTCGCCGTTTCACGCCGGACGGGCTGACGTCATACAACACTCCCGTGCCGTCGAGCGGCAGCTCGTCGATCCCTGCTCCGTGCACGATCAAGGCTCGCTGCGTACCCAACAGCCGAAGCACTTCGGCCAGGCGCGGCGCCACGGACGGATCGCCGACACCGATGACCTGGCGCCGCGCGCCGGCCGGGTTGGTCACGGGTCCGAGCAGGTTGAAGGCGGTCCGGACGCCGATCTCACGACGCGTTGGGCCGGCATGCTTCATGGCCGGGTGATAGGCCATGGCGAACAGGAAGGCGAAGCCCTGGTCGCGCAGAGCGTCGGCCGCTTCCTCGGGGCCGAGGTCCGTTGCGACCCCGAGCGCCTCCAGGACGTCGGCCGAGCCGTAGGCGGAGGTCATTGCCCGGTTCCCGTGCTTGGCGACCGGCACTCCGGCGGCGGCAACGACAATGGCCGCGGCCGTCGAGATGTTGAAGGTGCCGCTGTGATCGCCGCCGGTGCCGCACGTGTCGATGGCACCTTCGGGGGCGACTACCGGCAAGACGCGCGCTCGCATCGCCGACGCGAACCCGGCCAGCTCTTCGACCGTCTCGCCACGCATCCGCAGGGCCACGAGCAATGCCGCGAGCTGTGACGGCGTGGCTTCGCCGTCCATGACCGATCCCATGGCCTCTCGGGCATCGTCGATCGAGAGCGTCCTGCCCTCGACGATGGCGGCCAGAGCCGCTCTGACCTTGTCACTCATCGAAGTACCTCCACGCGGCCTGCGGCGGCCGGCTGCTGTGTGTGGTCTGTCTGCGGCGGCGTGGCGGTCGCGGGCGCGGCCATGGCCATGCCCGTAACCGGCTCGATTGGGGTCCCTTGCCCGAACCCGGCCAGAGCAAAGGAGCCGGACACCTGGTCGAGCAGGATGCCGTCACCCTCGGCGCACAACCTCAGGAAGTTGGCGAGCAGGTGCGGACCCTCGGGCGTGAGAACCGATTCGGGGTGGAACTGCACGCCCTCTACGGGTGCATGCAGGTGCCGGATACCCATGACCACGCCGTCCGCAACGGTCCGGGCCGTGATCACGAAGTCCGGAGGCAGCGTCTCCGGGACCACGCTCAGGGAGTGGTAGCGAGCCGCCGAGAACGGCGACGGGATGCCGGTCAGGAGCCCCTGGCCATCGTGGGCGATCTCCGAGGCCTCGCCGTGGACAAGAGTGGGCGCCCGCCCGATCGTGGCCCCAAAGGCCTGGGCCATGGACTGCATGCCCAGGCACACGCCCAGGAGCGGGATCTTGCGCTCCACGGCGACCCGGATCGCATCCATCGAAACGCCGGCAGAGTCGGGGTCGCCGGGCCCGGGCGAGACGACGATGCCACGCAGCTGTGCGGCGGGATCTGCTGCCAGGGCCTCGAGGCCGGCCCGATCGATGGCGTCGTTGCGCAGCACCCGGACCTCGGCTCCGGCTGCTTCGAGCGCCTGCACGAGGTTGAACGTAAACGAGTCGTAATTGTCAATCATGAGAAGCATGGGGACGCCTCCTATGCCGAAACGCGAGCGTCGGCCCGCGCGGTGGTCGTGACGGGAGTGGCGGCGCCACGGGGCGTTGCTGAGCCACTCCCCGGGCCGGCCGGGTCGCCAGCGCCGGCCGCGTCGCCCGGGCCTCTTCCGGACCTATCGCCCGCTTCTGCGATGGCCTGCTCGATGGCCCGCTTCACGGCCCCAGCCTTGTGCTCCGTCTCCTCGAACTCGCGCTCCGGAACGGAGCCGGCGACGATGCCCGCGCCGACGGTGAGATGGATCCGGTCGTCGGTCAGGACGGCGGAGCGGATCGTGATGGCCGTGTCGAGATTGCCGTCGTAGCCCAGGTAGCCCACGGCCCCTCCGTAGAGTCCGCGCCGCTCACCTTCCGCTTCGGCGATGAGCTGCATCGCCCGGACCTTCGGCGCGCCCGAGAGCGTCCCGGCCGGGAAGATGCTGCGCAGCGCATCGAGGGCGTCGCAGTCGGGCTTCAATCGAGCCTCGACGTTGCTCACCAGATGGAGAACGTGGCTGTAGCGCTCGACCTCCATGTACCTGGTGACGGCAACCGTCCCGGCGCGGGCCACCCGGCCCAGGTCGTTGCGGCCCAGATCGACGAGCATCACGTGCTCGGCTCGCTCCTTGGGATCTCGCTGCAGGCTGTAGGCCAGGGCGTCGTCTTCGGTTGGGTTGGCGCCGCGAGGCCTCGTACCGGCGATCGGGTGAGTGGTCACGCGATCGCCCTCGACCCGCACCAGCAGCTCCGGACTCGCCCCGACGACGGAGAAGTCGGGCATACGCACGAAGAACAGGTACGGACTCGGGTTGATGCGGCGCAGCGACCTGTACAGCGCTACCGCATCGAGGGGCCGGCTCGGCAGGCCATCTTGCCCGCCCATGACCGGCCGCTCGAACGTCTGACGACGGGCCATGACGATCTGGATCGCCTCGCCCGCGGCGATGTTCTCCTTGGCGAAGCGGACGGCCGCCTCGTACTGGCCGCGCTCCAGGCTGACCTCGACCGGTTCCAGACCGGCCACACGGGCGACCCCATCGGAATCGACCGCGGCGCCGGCGGCGGAGACAGCCCGTCCGTCCGGCCCGGCAGATCCGTTCGAGCGAGCGCCGGCCGCCAGGTTGCCGGCGGCCGGACCTTCGCCGGTCGCCGCCATGTCCGCCTTTTCCGTCGTCTGCGCCGTGGCGCGCCGGCGCCGAGTCAGGCCGGCCAGCTCGATCTCGGTCGGTCGAGCGGTCCGTTCCAGGGCCTCGAAGATGGCCCGTTCGGCGATGGCGTATCGGCCCTCGATGTCGGGCGCTTCGGTGTGGAGCGACGCGACCGCGGAGAGCGTGTGGGTCAGGTGATCGAAGACCAGAACCAGATCGGCTTCCTGGAACGCGGCCATGGGAACGCCGGTGGGATCTCTTGCCGGCAGCGGCACCGTCGGCTCGAAGATGGAAACCGCGTCGTAGCTGAGCGCCCCGACCGCGCCGCCCGGGAATCTCGGAATGCCGGCCGAGGGGAGGATGCGGCGCTTCGGCAGGAAGTGGCGCAGGGCCGTGAGTGGATCCGGGGCCGCGAACGTCTCGCTTGGAAGGTCGGGGCTGAACTCCGTGACCCCTACCGGCCGCGATTGGATCGTGGCCGCCCCATCGCGGACCGTAAGCAGGCGCCGCGGGCCGGCGCCCAGGAACGAGTAGCGGCCGAGTCGCTCGCCGCCCTCGACGGACTCGAGCAGGAAAGCCGGACCTCCATCGTCGAAGCGCATGAAGGCGCCGATCGGCGTCTCGAGGTCGGCGTTGCGAGTGGCCGTCAGCAGGATCGTGTCGGCCGAGCCCGACAACTGCCGGACCTCGCGAAGACTGAGCGGATCGGTTGGTGCCATCGGTATCGCCTGTCGCCTTTCTATACCGGCCCGAAGGCCGGTCACCGACCGCGAGGTCGGTCGTGTGCCACCGCCCCCTGTCCGCGTCCCGGTGCCAGGCGTCGGGCCCCCTCACGGGTCCCGGCGATTGGCCCCGCCCGGCGGGGAATCAAAAGACCTTTCGTCAAGACGAAAGGTCTTCCCCGGGCAGGCTCGTCAGGCAGGAATCACGACGACCTTTCGTCCAGGGACGAAAGGTCGATCCTTCCGCGGTGCCACCCACATTCGGCGATGCCGCACTCTGGCCGACGGGGAGTCAACGCTTCGCGTTGACTTTGATCATCGCTTCGCGATGATGGAGGCCAAGCCTCGACTCCTGAATCGGTGCTGCCCTTTATCGCTGGCGCTCTGCGCCGGAGCCTACTGGCGAGCCCTGGAAGCTCGCGGTTTGGTCCGGAGGCTCACGGGTCCATTCGCTCTCGTCGCCGCCCCAG
>Ga0182021_10008116_pt1 | contig 12447 bp, 9 predicted proteins | sample 612E3MmetaG_FD_120493 | JGI IMG/M metagenome (GOLD analysis project Ga0182021, IMG submission 120493) | Permafrost microbial communities from Stordalen Mire, Sweden - 612E3M metaG (Illumina Assembly) | ecosystem: Environmental > Terrestrial > Soil > Wetlands > Permafrost | place: Sweden...
CCCGGCGACGTAGATGCCCGCGCGGCTGGTCTGCAACGGATCGAACAACGTGGTGTGACAGAAGCCGTATGGATCGAGCTCAACCCCCAGGTTATGCCCCAGCTTCTTGACGGACTCGGAAATCTCCATGCCCACCGACAGCACCACCAGATCGAACTCTTCCTCGATCAGTTTGCTCGACCCTTCATACGGTGCGGCATAACGCACCCGAAGATTCCTGGTGATCGGATCTTCTTTCACATCGCTGAGACGACAGCGGGTATATTTCACGCCGTACTTCTTCTCGGCGCGTTGATAGTATTCTTCATAGCCCTTGCTGAAGGCCCGCGTATCCATGAAGAAGACCTGGCACGCGACGTGGCCGTGGCCGTTGCCAGAACGCTCCTCGGCCAGCGCATGCTCGATCGTCATGATCGCTTCCTTGGCCGCGTACATGCAGCACACCGACGAGCAATAGTCGTGGCTCTGATCGCGGCTGCCGACGCACTGCAAAAAAGCGATGCGTTTGGGCTTGGCGCCATCGGCGGGACGCTGCACATGCCCCATGGTTGGGCCGCTGGCCGACAGCATGCGTTCGTATTGCAGCGAGGTCACCACGTTCGGGTAACGTCCCAGTCCGTATTCTTCCGACAGATGCGCTTTGTAGACTTCGTAACCCGGCGCGAGGATGACGGCCCCGACGTTGATCTTTTCTTCGCGCGCGATCATGTTGTGATCGATCGCATGGGTGCCGCAGGCGAACGTGCAGCTCATACACTCCGAGCAAATGCCGCAGGCGAGGCAGCGCGCGGCTTCTCTTTGCGCCGATGGATCATCGTAGCCCCCTTCGACCTCCACGAAGTTATTCAGGCGTTGCTCGACCGGCAGTTCGGGCAGTGGCACCCGCGCCTGACGTTTGATCTCGCCCCGCGCGACACGCGCCTCGATTTCGGGGCGGGATAAACGCACGACTGGCAGTTGAGGCTGAGGCGGCGGCTCGAGATGTTCGCGCTGCAAATAGCGCAGGATCGATCGGGCGGCGGTATGGCCGCTGTGCACCGCTTCGATCACGAACGCCGTGCCCGACACACTATCGCCTGCGGCAAAGACACCTTCCCGTGTCGCCGCCAGCGTGTTGGGATTCACCGCGATCAACTTGCGGCCCGTCAAGCCCACGCCCGCATCGTCGGGGATGAAGGCGAGACCCGCGCGCTGCCCTACCGAGAAGATCACGGTATCGCATTCGATGACGTGTGTGGAATTTGGCACTTTTTCCACGTTGAGGCGTCCCGTCTCGTCGAAGCTAAATGAAGCCACGCGCAAGCACTCGACGCCGCGCACATGGCCGTGTTCGTCGCTGAGGATGCGTTCAAAGGTGCGGCCCTCATGCCAGACAACACCTTCTGCTTGCGCGGCTTGCACCTCCCACGCATGCGCCGGAATCTTAGCGCCGCTTTCGAGACACGCCATCTCGACGTGACGACCCAGCCGCACGGCGCTGCGGGCGCAGTCGATGGCGACATTGCCGCCGCCGAGCACTAGCACTCGTTTACCCAATCGTGCATCGTACCCGTCGCCTTCTGCCTCCTGCATCGTGCTTCCTGCCTCTTGCATCCTGCTTCCTGCGTACTTCCCCAGTCGCACGTCGCGCAAGAAATGCGTATTGATGATCACGCCCTCAAGGTTCGCACCGGGAATCGGCAGGCGAATACCTTCATGCGCACCGACGGCGATCAGCACGGCGTCGAAGCCCGCGTTGAAGATGTCGTCGAGGTTGTCGATACGATGATTCAAACGCAGGTCAACACCAAGATCGACGATGTCCTGCACTTCACGTTCGATGATGTTTGTCGGCAAGCGATATTCCGGCACGCCGAGGCGCAGCATGCCGCCGGCCACCGGCGTCGCTTCGAAGACGGTCACGCCATAGCCCTCGCGCACCAGGTCTTGCGCCGCCGTCAAACCGCACGGCCCCGCGCCGATGATGGCGACGCGTTGATCGAACCGTCGCGGGAGAGGCTCAATCGGTTGGCGCGGTAGCGCGTAGACTTTATCGGTCACAAAACGCTTGAGGGCGCGGATGTTGATCGGTTCGTCCACGAGTCCGCGATTGCAGGCTGTCTCGCAGCGATGATTGCAGATGCGGCCGCAGATGCCGGGGAAAGGATTGTCCATCTTGATCACGCGCAGTGCATCCTGCCAACGGCCTTCGCGAATCAACGCGATGTAACCCTGCGCGCGCTGACCGGCCGGACACGCATCACGACAGGGGGCGATGCCGCGCTTCTCGATGGCGTAAGCATTCGGCACGGCCTGGGGATAGAGTTTGTAGGCCGCATGACGTGGCGCGAGTGCTTCGTTGAAGGTGTCGGGGATAATCACCGGACAAACCTTCGCGCAGTCGCCACATCCCACGCATTTACTCAGATCGATGTAGCGCGGCTGATGCTGTAAACGCGCCACGAAGTCTCCCGCCTGTCCCGCCACGTCGAGGACTTCGGTGTTGGTCATGATCGTGATGTTGGGATGGCGGCCCGTCTCGACCAGGCGCGGCGAGATGGTGCACATCGCGCAATCGTTGGTGGGGAAGGTCTTATCGAGCTGCGCCATGTGCCCGCCGATGGCGGACTTGGTTTCGACCAGATACACCTTGAAGCCCTGCTCGGCCAGATCGAGCGAGGCCTGCATCCCGGCGATGCCGCCGCCGACGACCATGACGGCGCCAATGGGTGGTTTGTTGGTGGAAGGATCAGTAGTTTCGATCATAGCGTTTCGATAGTGATGACGAGTGATGAGTGAATTTGACATACGAAATTCTTTGCACTACAATGCAGTGCAAAGGAGTGAAGACGATGGAACACCAATTGACTTTGCGTTTATCCGCCGATCTGTCTGAGCGGCTTGACCTCGCGGCCAAGCGTCTGGCCCGCAAGCGATCGGATGTCGTGCGCCTGGCGCTTGAACAATTCCTGAGCGCCCAGGTTGAGACCCGCCCGATCGAGCAGGTGCGCGATCTGTTAGGCCGCGTCGAGAGCGGCTTGCCCGATCTAGGCCAGCGTCACCGCGAATACCTGATAAAGCGTGTGCGCGATGGCCGCTGAATTGCTGCTTGACACGGGCGCCTTCGTTGCATTGATCGACCGTAGTGAAGCGCGTCATGCGGATTGCGTCACCGTCCTTGAAAACTGGTCAGGCCCGATTGTCACCACTGAAGCGGTTTTGACTGAGACGTTGTATCTGGTCGGACCTGCCTGGCAGGCGCAACAAGTTTGCCTTGAATTCTTGTTGCGCGGCGCCTTCTTGTTGATCCCTTCATCTCATCAGAGTCTGCAGCGCGTCGCCACCCTGATGAAGAAATATCATGAGGTGCCGATGGATTTCGCCGACGCCACGCTCGTGGCGTTGGGCGAAGACCTGCAGACGAACCAGGTCTTTACTCTCGATCGCCGCGGGTTCACGGTATATCGGCTGCCGGGCAAGAAGACCTTTCACCTCCTCCCGTAGATCGAGCGAGGCCTGCATCCCGGCGATGCCGCCGCCGACGACCAGCACGGCGCCGATGGGTTGTTTGTTGGTTGAAGGGCAGTCCGCATTCCAAATTCCCCGTTTCCTTTCAACAGATTCGGTCCCAACTCGCGGATTCGCTCCGTCATCGTCTTGGCTGCGTTCGCAAAGGCCAGCGCCACCAAAATGCGGTAGCGGGGAGAAGAACGGATGTTTGTCTGGGGGAGAATCGCTGTCGTGACTCACGGCGATCCTCCGTATTGAGAAGTTGGAGAACAGGAAAATAGACGACAGGTTAGATCAACGTCAGCAGAAACGTTGGAGAGAAATGCACCAGAAGCATGAAGGGTAGTGATTTGTAGAGGATTACCAGTGTTGGGGCCGAGCGCGGCACGCAATCCACCGATGCCGCCGCCAATTATCATGGCCGCAGCAACCGGCGCTTTGCGAAGATGTCCTGCTCTAAAAGCGGACATCGCGCTACCTCCCTGCTATTGATGCTGCATGAAAAGCGCGATGTCTCCTGGAACCACTTGGCTGACTTTATTATAAGGTGGATTTCTATTATTAGTCAATTATGAGAAAGTTTTCACAAGGCGAGGAGGCATTTGACTGTGCTTTGAGTTGGGCTATACTGAATCACAGAGATAGGCCATTGATCAAGAAGGCGCTCAACTAAATATCCTCGCAGACGTCAATACCTTCGCCAATTGTTGAGGCGATATACAGAGATGGCTTTAACAATTCAAAGGCTTTCGCGTCAATTTGAGGCATTTGGAGTGCCTACTACTTTTGGGTTAGCACATGAATAACGCTAATGTGTGCGGCGATATAAAAATGCTTCCGCAAAACCCTGAAGCCATTTTATGGGCTGAAATTCTTATCCCAAACGACCCATTTGAACGTGATTTTCCTGATTTTCTTGCCTGCCAGCTAGCTCGTAATTGGCGAAGGTATTGAGACGTACTGCAGAATTTGCGCCTTTGGATCAGTAGGTAAGACGCACTCCCGATCTGCTTATCTCAGACGTATCATGTGATCTATAATCGTCCTAACGAATTTTTTATACCCAGAGGCTTTTCTTATGACCAAGAACACCGCTGTTCGTTATATCACTGGCTCAGAGGTCGGACTAAGTGGCGCCGATCAAATCCGTATCGCTCTGGAAACGATCCTTCGAAATGACGGTACGGCCCAGATGAACCAAATAACTGAAGCTCTAGAAGATGCACTGCACGAACTTGATCCCAACAATATACTTTCAGATCAAGGAAAGGCAAGCCTGAGATTCTTTGTTAACAAAGTCGCTGTCAATTCTGGCTACATCTACAAGTATGATCCCAAAAAACCTGGCTGGCGCATAACACCCAAAGGACGAGAGTACGTCACTTTGTCGCCTGATCCTCAACGTCAAACTAAAATGCTTACGCCGATTGGTCAAGATTTTCAATTGGCACTTTCCGATGTTTACACTTTACTTGATGCAGACAAAAAACTATCACACAACAACCCGGCTTCGACCGCAACATTCATTCGGGCAGGTATTATCTTGACAGTGACTGCGTGGGAAACGTTCATTGAAGATACAATCAAGGCACACTTCCAGGATCGCATTGCACATGCCGTCAAGCCGGAAGATATTTCGAGTGCATTCAACACAGCAGCAGCGGCTTGGATTAGTCGATTTGGAGAGAAGCACCCAAATCCGCCAGATCTCGCAAAATGGAGTGGGGAAGGTTGGAAGACCTTGATTACCGAATACTTCAATAAAGAGATATCCTCTTTCAACACTCCAAAGAGTGGCAATATTATTACTTTTTTCAAACGCTACGTTGATGATGACATCAAGGCTGCTTGGAAATGGACTGGCATGACACCGGATGATGCATGCAAAAAACTAGATGAGTTAGTAAGCACTCGAGGCGAATTGGTTCACCGAGGACGCACTAACACCAATCCTATACCAAACATCAATCGAGAACAGTTGATTATGATGATCACATTAGTTGAACAACTTGCTTGGACAACTGAGGTTGAGTTTAACAGCAAGCTTCCCCTAGAGACGATTACACCTCAAACCGCTTAAGCTGCGGCAAATGCGCTTGATTCTGCGCAAACATCTCATTCACCAGCTGTTTGATCTCCGCCAGCGATAGCACCGCCGCCGTCAGTGGATCGTGCGCGATGGCGTGATAGACCATCGTCGGATCGCCTGATAGTGACGCAGTGATCGCCAGTTCTTCGATGCTGCTGTTGAGGTTGGTCAACAGCGCACACTGTGGCGGCAGCGCGCCGACATGAATCGGATAGAAGCCCGCCTTGTCGACCAGCACCGGCACTTCCGCGCATGCGCCCTGTGGCAAATTGGTGATGAGCTGTGTATTGGGCACGTTACCGTTGAATTTGACCATCTCGCCGCCCCGCGCGCATTAATGATGTACGCCGCATACTCGTGGTCCCGATCGAGCACGATGGGTGTCGCGGTGGCGAACCAATCCTACGCCTGATCTTTCCACTCAATCGGCCGAGAAGTTGCAGAATGTTTCGGGCCTCAATGCCCGTCGGCTAAGGCAAATGCAATCGCATCGAGTTCGACCAAGGTGATCTGGTTCAGCGTGAAAATAAACATCTCACGCACAGTGTAACGATCGAGCACCGTATGCGATATCTGGTTTTCCAAGAGTAGTGTGACGAAGCCGTGGATCAGCGCCCAGACGCTGACCGCGGTTAGATCAGGCGCGCCTTGACGCAAGATACCGGCCTGCTGGCACTGAGTGACGACCTCGACGACCAAACCAAACGTCTGCCTGGCCGTTTCCACAAAAGCCGGATAATCCTGCTCTTTTTCGATCATGCCCGAGAGCGTGACCTTGAAGTGATCCGGTTCGTCGAGCGCGAACTGCACGTACGCCCAGGAGGATTCAACCAACCGGCGCAGCGGATCCGATCGATACTGTTCGGCCACCTGCGCGATTTGTTCGTAGAGTTTTTTGTAGCCTTCCGTGGAGATGGCGGCAATGAGGGCTTGCTTGTCAGCAAAGTGAGCATAGGGGGCGGTGTGACTGACACCCGCTTTCTGTGCCACCTTACGTAGGCTCAGTCCGCTCACACCATCTTTGGATAGAATATCCGCACCTGCTTCGATGAGCGCGTTCTTCAAATCCCCGTGGTGGTAACTCTTCTTCTTGGGCATGGCTGGCTTCCCAAACTCAATCTTGACACTGTTAAGATTTTATAGCATAATCTTTACAGTGTCAAGATTTTCCGCGGAGTAACACATGAGTCCATATCAACTTCCCAAACAGCAGATCGTCGAGACTGCCCAGTCTCTTGTCGAAAAGGGCTACCTCATGGCGACAGGCGGGAATCTTTCGATCCGCATCGCCGGACAGAACGCCTTTGCTGTCACACCGTCCAACTACGATTACGGCAAGATGACGCCCGATGATGTGTGTGTGCTCGATTTCGATCTGAACGTCATCGAAGGCGCGCTGAAACCCTCGGTGGAGAGCGCGCTGCACGCCGGTGTTTATCAGACGCGCGCCGATGTGCAGGCCGTCGTGCACACCCACCAGGTCTATGCCAGCACACTGGCGCTCATCAACGCGCCCATTCCTGCTCTGTTCGACGAGCAGGTGCGTTTTCTCGGCCGCTCGGTCGAGATCATTCCCTACGCGCCCTCGGGCACCGGATTCTTGAAGAACGCCATCGTCAAGCACATCAAGAATCACCACAACGCCTACATCCTGCAGAATCACGGTGCGCTGTGCTTTGGTCACGATGTCGAACGCGCCGCGCACAATGTCGAGATTTTAGAGAAATGTGCGCTGGCCTATTTGCTGGCGTTGTGCACCGAACGCCAAACCTCCCAGATCCCCCTGCCCATCCGCGAGATCGCCTTTGCCAAGCTGCGCAAAGATCAGAAGAAAGCGGAACGGGGCGAGATGAGTACGAGCGGAGAATAGTTTTACTCGTTACTCATTACTCGTTAGCGAGAATGAGTAACGAGTAGTGAGTAAAAGGAACCGTCATGTCCACTCAAGCCTATGCCATTTCCGAATATCCCAACACCGACGAAATCTATGTGCGCCTGAAAGCACTGGTGAAACAGCGCGTGCGTCCCATCCGGCGCGATCGGATGCAGGACTTTTTGAATTACTTCGAGACGAAGTGCGCTAAGTCGAAGGCGTTGACCGACGAAGCGAAACTCTACATTCCCGGCGGCGTGCAGCACAACCTCGCCTTCAATCACCCCTTCCCGCTGGCGATCGAGAAGGCGTGCGATGCGTATCTGTGGGATGTGGACGGCAATCGCTACATCGATTTTCTGCAAGCCGGCGGCCCGACCGTGCTGGGCAGCAACTATGCGCCCGTCCGCGAGAAGGTCCTTGAGCTGTTGCAAGACTGCGGCCCGGTAACGGGGCTGTTCCACGAATATGAACTCAAATTGGCGAAACTGATCAGTCACTACATGCCGTCGATCGAGATGTTCCGCATGTTGGGTTCCGGAACCGAAAGCGTGATGGCGGCCATCCGCGCGGCGCGCGCGTTCACGCACAAAAAGAAAGTGATCAAAGTCGGCGGGGCCTATCACGGCTGGAGCGATCAGATGGTGTACGGTCTGCACATTCCGGGCACGGGCCGCCGCGAAGCCACCGGCATTCCACGCGGATCGAGCGCGCACACGCAGGAAGTCTTTCCCAATGATCTTGACGCGCTCCGTCGGCTGCTGATGTTCAATCGGGTACGGGGCGGAACCGCGGCCGTGATCGTCGAACCGGTGGGGCCGGAAAGCGGCACACGTCCGGTGCCCTACGACTACAATCAAAAAGTGCGCGAACTCTGCGACGAATTCGGCGCGCTGTTGATCTTCGACGAAGTGGTCACCGGTTTCCGTTTGGGCCTGGGCGGCGCGCAAGGTTACTTCAACGTCAAGCCCGATCTGACGATCTTCGGCAAGTGCGTGACCGGCGGCTATCCGATGGCGGGCGGCGTCGGCGGTCGGCGCGATGTGATCATGCGCTTTGCGGCGGGCATCGGCGGCACCGGCGAACGCGCCTACATCGGCGGGACGTTGAGCGCGAATCCGCTATCGTGCGTGGCGGGCTATTATGCCCTGCTCGAAATGGAACGCACCAACGCGCCGGTGATTGCCGGCCGGGCGGGTGATCGCTTGACGAAGGGGCTGCAACAAATCATCGAGAAATACCGCCTGCCGTTTGTGGCTTTCAATCAAGGCTCGATCTGTCATCTCGAAACTTCGGGCGTGATGCTGCTGGATATGAAGAACCCGATCAAGGTGCTGCGCGAGATGAAGCCGCGCAAACACATGCTGGAAGAGATGGGCGCGGCCTACACGGCGCAGGGCATTATCACATTGGCGGGCAGCCGCATGTACACCAGCCTCGCCGATACCGACGACGTGATCGATGAAGCGCTCAATCGATTCGACTATGTTTTAGCAAGTGTTGAAGGCGTGAAGTAAAGCGATCTCCAAGTTGATTGACGATCTCGCGCGGCGCTGTCATTCCCGCGCGCTTCAGGCGGGAATCCATGAGCCAATCAAGAGGACTGGCCTATCGTCACTCTGGATGCCCGACACGCCCTGTCCGCAAAGCGGGGGCGCGCATGGCGAAAGCGTTCGGGCATGACGTGGGAATCGACCAGGTTATTTCGTAACGGATCTCAGGGGGACACATCGCATGAACCAGCCAACCGCGCCCGTTATCCTCGCCGTCGATCTGGGCACGTCCGGCATGAAGGTGGCGTTGATCACGACACATGGACAAGTGCTGGGCTGGGAGTCGCAGCCGATCGCGTTGTATCTCACGCCCGATGGCGGCGCGGAACAATCGCCGGACGAATGGTGGCAGGCGTTTTTGTCGACCACACAACGCCTGCTCGCGCGCGACCTCGCGCCGCGTGAGGCGATCAAGGCCGTGTGCTGCTCGACGCAGGGCGAAGGCACGGTGCCCGTCGATCGCGACGGTCACGCCCTGATGAACTGCATCCTGTGGATGGACATGCGCGGCGCGCCGTATCTGCATCAACAAGCACGCGGCTTGATCAATGTGGCAGGTGCAGATGTCTTCAAGCTGCTGCGGTGGATTCGCTTGACGGGCGGCATGCCTTCTCTGACAGGCAAGGACCCCGCGGCGCATATGCTGTTGGTACGCGAGAAGTTCCCTGACATTTATGCGCGCACGTATAAATTCCTCAACGTCTTAGATTACTTGAACCTGCGTTTGACGGGCCGCTTCGCCGCGACGTTCGATTCGATTCTGACTTCGTGGGTCACGGACAATCGTGACCCCAACGACATCCGCTACCACGACGCGCTGATCAAGGCCAGCGGCATCGATGCGGATAAGTTCCCTGAAATCGTGTCGTGTACGACGGTGCTGGGCAATGTGAAGTCCGAGGTCGCCGAAGCATTGGGGTTAGCGGCGAACGTGAAAGTAGTCGCCGGAGCGATCGATAACACAGGGGCCGCCATCGGATCAGGTGCGGTAGCCGACTTCATGCCACACTTGTACATTGGCACGTCGTCGTGGATCGCCGCGCACGTGCCGTACAAGAAGACCGATATATCGTCGTCATTGGCGTCGGTGCCGTGCGCCCTGCCCGATCGCTATCTGCTGACGGCGCTGCAAGCCACAGCAGGCGGCAACTTGAACTTTCTGCGCGACAATATCCTGTATCACAAAGACGAACTGCTGCAAGAAGAAAACGTGCCCGATGTTTTCAAGATCATGGATCGCATCGCGGAGCGCGTGCCCGCCGGCAGCAACGGCGTGATCTATACACCGTGGATCTGGGGCGAGCGCGCGCCCGTCGAAGATCGCAACCTACGCGCGGGCTTATACAACCTCGCTTTGAATAACACGCGCGCCGATGTCATTCGCGCCTTTCTGGAAGGCGTCGCCTTCAACACGCGCTGGTTGCTCAAGCCGGTCGAGAAATTTATGGGCCGCAGTGTGAAGCACATCAATCTCGTGGGCGGCGGCGGCAACTCGGATGTGTGGTGTCAGATCTTCGCCGACGTGCTCAACGTCGAGGTGCGACAGGTGCAGGATCCGATTCAGGCCAATGCGCGGGGCGCGGCCTTCATCGCCGGGGTCGGGCTGGGAGCAATCGGGTTTGGAGATGTGCCGCAGTTAGTGACCTTCAAACGCACCTATCAACCAACGCCGCAACATCGCGCCGTGTATGATGATCGCTATGCAGTGTTTATCGAGATTTACCGGCAGATGAAGGGCGTGTATCGGAAGTTGAATGGGGGCAACGTCGGCCGCCAACAAGATTCGTCTGATTAGAGCGAATTCCAGTTTCATTTACGACTTTGCTCCTGCTGGATGGTTACATCCAGCAGCCCCAACGGCGGATGTGACCATCCGCTGAGAGCAGATGTACCGTAAATCGACTGGGAAACTGCTCTAAAGTAACTGTTCATTAGCCGATTTGGGGAGGAATACGATGAATGTTTTGTTGATCTATCCTGAATTCCCCGACACCTTTTGGAGTTTCAAGCACGCCTTGAAGTTCATCCGCAAGAAGTCAGCCTCGCCGCCGCTGGGTCTGCTGACGATTGCGGCCATGCTGCCCGCCGACTGGACCCCGCGGCTGATCGATCTCAATCAACGCGCGCTTACAGCCAAGGATCTGGCGTGGGCTGATTACGCTTTCATCAGCGGCATGACGGTGCAGCGTCAATCGGCGCGGGAAGCTGCCGAGCAATGTCGTGCCGCCGGCGTGAAGGTTGTGGCGGGTGGGCCGCTGTTCACGATCGAGCAGACCCAGTTCGAAGACGTGGTCGATCACTTCGTGCTCAACGAAGGCGAGTTGACGCTGCCGATGTTCATGGACGATCTGGCGCACGATCGGGCGCAGCACGTCTACACCACGACCGAATACGCCGATATCCATCACACGCCGGCGCCGCGCTGGGACCTGGTGGATTTCAAGCGCTATGCCGTGATCAACATTCAGTATTCGCGCGGCTGCCCGTTCAACTGCGATTTCTGCAATGTGACCGCGCTGCTGGGCCATCGCCCACGCACCAAGACCGGCCAGCAAATCATCGCCGAGCTGGACGGCATCTATCGGCTGGGCTGGCGCGGCCCCGTCTTCTTCGTCGACGACAATCTCATCGGCAATCAGCGCACCCTGCGCACCGATCTGCTGCCCGCGCTCATCGAGTGGCGGAAAGACAAAGTCGGGATCGTGTTCAACACCGAGGCCTCGATCAATCTGGCCGACGACGCAGCGTTGATGCACGAGCTGGTCATGGCCGGCTTCAACACGGTCTTCATCGGCATCGAAACACCGGATGAAGACAGCCTAGCTGAATGCAGCAAGAAACAAAACCTCAAGCGCGATCTAGTGGCAGACGTGAAGCGCATGCAGCGCGCGGGACTGGAAGTGCAGGCCGGTTTCATCGTCGGCTTTGACAGCGACACGGCGGCGATCTTTCAGCGGCAGATCGACTTCATTCAGAAGAGCGGCATCGTGACGGCGATGGTAGGCCTGTTGCAGGCGCCGCCCGGCACGCAACTCTACGAGCGTCTGAAGCAGGAAGGCCGCCTGCTGGTCGATCGCATTTCGGGCGACAACGTGGACGGAACCACCAACATCATTCCCCACATGAATCTGGAAGCGCTGCACGCCGGGTATCGCACGATCCTTGAGCACATCTATGCGCCGCGTTACTACTATCAGCGCTGCAAGACTTTCCTGCGGGAGTATAAACCGTCGCCGATCAGCGTCCCGCTCGATTTCCAATACATCATGGCCTTCTTCCGCTCGATCGTGCGGCTGGGCATCATCGGCAAAGAGCGCCTGCAATACTGGAACCTGTTGTTCTGGACATTGTTCAACCGCCCCAAATTGTTCCCACAGGCGGTGACGCTGGCGATTTACGGCTACCACTTCCGACTGGTTTATGAGCGGCATGTCCAGAAAGAC
>Ga0182021_10008117_pt1 | contig 12447 bp, 14 predicted proteins | sample 612E3MmetaG_FD_120493 | JGI IMG/M metagenome (GOLD analysis project Ga0182021, IMG submission 120493) | Permafrost microbial communities from Stordalen Mire, Sweden - 612E3M metaG (Illumina Assembly) | ecosystem: Environmental > Terrestrial > Soil > Wetlands > Permafrost | place: Sweden...
ATATCTCTTTTTATTTTCATTTCTTTAAAGAATTATATGAAAACGAATCATGCAGTTAAATCCTTGTAGATTTAATTTTAAAAAGAAGAAGTGAAAACAATATAAATGTTATTTCTGAATACTTAACAAATGAATTACTGTGATCTCACATCTGGAGCCCAACCTCATTGGTGGACCCCATGTTCCAGTGCCTGGTGAAACATAGAGATAGGTAGCTTGGTATCTATAAATACCCACTATGTATCTGAACATCAGTCTTACCAAATAATTTAATGGAAACATTTGTCCTGCATGGGTGTGGCCTGAAAGCTGTAATCCGATTCCTGCATTTGCAACCGTTTTAAGTTCAGTTGGAAGGTGGTAAAGAAGTATAGATGGTTTTTCAGGTTTGATTTCTATTTTTGAAAGAACATTTTCCATATGATTTCTTTCAAATGAGTACTCTACTCCTATAATTTGTATTCCATTGTATTCAACCATCTGATCCCTTAATATATTCATTTCAGTGTTTCTTAATACTCTGAATACCTCATCAAGTCCCTCGTAAGTTTCATGGTTTCCTGTAACAAAAAATACAGGAGCTTTAAGTTTATTTATCGCACTGAAAGTGTGGGTGTGGAGTTTTGCACTTCCATCAACCATATCGCCTGTAATAAAAATTATCTCAGGATCAATTTCATTGGTCTTTTCAACAATTTTTTCCATGTAACCTGAATTTCTAATGGAACCAATATGAATATCAGAAAGTTGAACAACCTTAACTTCTTTTTTAAGACCATTTAAAGGTATTTCTACGTGTTTAACTTCAAGATAAGTGCTGTTTATTAGGGAGTATCCACTTAGGAATGCTGATAAACCAATTATTATTATACCCGCCACCAGACCGGGAATTTTTATGAAAAATGAGCTTATCCCGTAGATAGCCAGAAATATGAGTATGTAAAACGAAATTCCCATCCAAGAAGATGCTACTGTGTAAAATATCCTTGTAAAATTATTTGAAACAACCCTTTCTATCATGGCCGCAAGTGGATAGGAAATTGCTGTAACAACGAGTAAAGTGTAAAACCCAATTCCAGGTTCAACACCAAATAACGCATATGTTCCATAGAAAATTGTGTAGTTAATTCCTAGAAACCCTAGGAAAAAAACCGACATAAAAGCTACAAAACGGAGAATTGTACGCATCAAATTCACTCCCATAATCATAAAAATTTGATCAAATTTTAAATTATAGACGTTTCTGAAAGAAGTCTTACAAGGGTGTAATTGTACATTTTAGATTTAACTATCTCGGATATATCTCCAAGACGGTGATCACTAACAACCACATCCTCGATCTCATGGTGATAATCATCGTAGTTAAGTTTCACCCTAACCCCCATTAACTGACTTACAACAGGTAAAGGAGAGTAAACTTCATTAATTGCTGCAACCTGATTCTCAATTTCCCTCTTAACCAAAACAGGAGGAACAATAGGAGGATCTAAAAGGATTTCCCTCCTTTTTGTATCAAAAATACCTTCAACCACCTCAACCAACCTTTTAAGGGCCCTTATATTTTCTCCCCTCTTTAATCTACGAGGTATTCTTCCTAAACCACTAACATATGCATCAGCACCAGGAATATCATCCAGATCAATTTCAGGAGCACCCGTCACAACTACCGGTATTTCAATATCTTCAAATAGATGAGTTTTATGGGTTATGCATTCCCTGAAACTTCCAAGAGCAAAGACTGCCAGATCATGCTCTTCGATGAGTTTTTTTTCATCTTGGGACATCCTTGAAATTCCTTTCCCCGCACCCCTTGAAAGACCTATCATGTTGTCTTTGGCACCGTATCTCCTGAGATACTCAGATATGTCGCATGCCGAATGGGGAAGGTGCTGACGAGCTAGGGTTGGAGATACTATTGCTATTTCTGTACCTGCCATTGGTGCGATTTTTATGGTTCCAAGAAGTTCCTTTGCCTTTTCTTTAATTTTATCAATGTCTTCTATTGGAACTGCAAGAGTTAGAACTAGATCCATTTGACTTACGTTTTCTTGAAGTACGAAACCTCCAATATCCTCAATAAGCTCTGTCATTTCCTCGTGCTTGTGAATTCCACCAGTGTATGTCAGTGTTTCATACATAATTTTTTCTCCAGAAGTTTGTATCTTAGTTCAGCCCTTTTAATGGGATCTTTGGGACTATTTTTATGCGAAGGTATCTCTACAGAATTTTCTCCCATTGAAATTACTTCATCCAAAATTTTATCCCGTATATAATCAGGATAGACCAGGTAATGATGATATTCATCTCCCGTTGCTATGCTGTATCCCATATCTTCCACAATATCCTTAAGAAAGTTTGAGTAAACTTTAACTTTTATTTTTCGATTTTCAGTTTTATACTCAGTGAACATCTTCTCCCCAGAAATGTTTAGTGAGCCGGATGTTCCAAAGCTATTTCTGATTAGATCAACACTTTGATTGATCTGTTGAAAGGTGTTTAATTTAATTTTAATAGAATTCATAGATGTATTTGTCTCTGAAAGTACCACAGCGATATCAGAATCCGTAGAATCAGGGTTCAAATTCACAGCATAGTCTTTCACACCTGCAAGCTTCAGAATGTCCTCACACATAGGGGTAGTAACTATCTTCATCTTAACCACATTATTCTTCTTTAACACTATATAATTGTATTTAATACGATTTAATACCTCTTTATAGAATCTTTCAAAATTTAATAGAATGATAAAAAACTTCCCAATTTTGATTCTAGAATAAAATACATTGAATATCCACAAAGATTTATATAATAAATTAAACAAAATAAAGTACACAAAAACCAATTTCAGAAGGTTTGAGGGAGTGAATATTTTGTTTAGAATGGATCAAAGCCCAAAAACAGCCCCCATTCAGGAAGGGGAAGAATACGATGTTAAAATTGAAGATGTTGGTAAAGAGGGAGATGGCATAACCCGAGTCGAAGGTTTTGTCGTGTTTGTACCAGAAACAAAAGTTGGTGACGAAGTTAAGGTTAAAATAACATCTGTTAGAAAACGTTTTGCCTTTGCTGAAAAAATTGAATAGACTTATGGAATTACACTATTTTTTTCTCTAATTTTATTTTGGTGTTTAAATGAAAGTTTCACTTAGTTTGGATAGTTCATATTCTGAAGACGTTGCAATCATGGTCGATGTGCTTAGAGCCAGCACAACCATTACAGTTGCAATGGAAAATTTCAAGAAAATAATACCTGTGAAGGGTGTTGAAGAAGCTAAAAATCTGGCAAAAGATTACAATGCAGTTTTAGCTGGAGAAAGAAGAGGAGCACCCATAGAAGGTTTTGATACAGGAAATTCGCCCAGGGAAATTTCAAATTGTAGAGGGAATGTGCTGGTCATTACAACCAGTAATGGAACCAGAATTATGGAAGGAATTAAAGCCAAAATTTTAATAGGATCATTTGTAAATGCTAAGGCCGTTGCAAGAGAAGCTTTAAATATGGCAGAATCACATCTTGAAATTGTGATGGCCGGTGTTGAAGGAAGGTTTGCCATTGAAGATTATTTGGGGGCCGGAGAAATAATAAGCCATTTAACCGGCCAAAAATTAGATGAAACCGCTTTAGGAGCTCTTATGGCATCTAAAGATAATTTATTGGTGAATAAAGCAGTCCAAAATTCCAGATCTGCCAGAAGACTAGGCGAACTAGGACTTTCAGAGGATGTTGATTTTTGTCTTAAACGCAACATATATGACCATGTGCCAGTATATGAAAATGGAAGCATATCTGGTCGGGACTGATAGTTTTATATACATTGTAGTCTGTATGCATTTTAATTGTTAAATTAATATTAATTTACTCAGAATATTGTTTAATATTTGAATTGGAATAATTTTTAAAAAGAAAATTTAATGTGTGACACCATGGCACCAGAAAATTTAAAGATAATTGGTACAGCGCATGTATCAAAGGAAAGTATTAAAGAAGTTAGAGAAGCTATAATCAACAATCAACCAGATGTTGTTGCTGTTGAACTTGATCTAAACCGTTATCAAAACATGATCGCAGAAAAAAATGGTCAAGAAAAGCAGAACATTAACATTCGAGAAATTATTAAAGGTGACAAACTAAGCATATTCCTTGTCAGCATGTTCCTTTCATATATGCAAAGAAAAATTGGCGACGAATTAGGAGTTAAACCAGGTTCAGAAATGCTTGCAGCAATAGAAACTGCAGAAGAAATTGATGCTAGCGTTGCTTTAATTGATAGAGACATTAGTCTAACTTTAAAAAGGGCAATGAATAAGATGAGCTGGATGGAAAAAGCTAAATTTTTATACGGTATCATTGCTTCGTTCTTCAGTAAAGAAGAAATCGAAGATGTTGAAAGTATCAAAGATGGTGATGCCCTTGCAGAAGTCATGGAATATTTCAAAGAAATGTCTCCTGAAGCATATGGTGTCCTTGTTTCAGAGAGGGATGCTTATATGGCACACAGACTGCTTGAACTAAACCAAGAAAATGTTATTGCAGTTGTGGGAGCAGGACATAAAAAAGGAATTACAAACTATATGGAACATCCAGAAGAAATTCCTAGAATGGAAGAGCTGTTAGTATTAAAGAAGTCCAGAATTCCCATAGGCAAACTCATACTTTATTCCATACCTGCAATTTTCATAATTATATTTGCCCTGGCATTCCTAAATGGAATTAATATACAAACCAGTCTTTTAAACTTCATTCTCATAACAGGCAGTTTTTCTTTCGCTGGATGTATACTCTCTGGCTCAAAAATATATTCTGCCATAACAGCATTTGTTGTTGCACCACTAACTACAATCCATCCCCTTCTTGCTGCAGGATGGTTTTCTGGTATAGTCGAAGCTAAACTTAGACACATATCAATGGATGATGCTGTTAAAATTTCCAATGTGGATAGTTTCAGGGAACTATGGGGCAACAACCTTTTCAGAGTACTTATAGTGGTTGTGGGTACAAATATAGGTGCTTCTATAGGCCTTTTTTTGACCATCCCAAACGTAATCTTCCCACTCTTTAGTAAGATATTTGGTTTATGAGTTCCTAAAAAATTCATAAAATCAATACTTAAAATTGTGGGTCTTTGTAAATGCCAATAAATAATTCATGTTTCAGAAACAGGATTCCAAATTTGATTACTCTGATAAGAGTTATTCTGGCCCCAATATTCTTTTTCATCGTTCTCAATTATTCCAACATTGATTCTATTTTCATATTTATTTTAACCATTATTACAGACGGATTAGATGGTTATACTGCCCGAAAATTGAACTTAACATCTTCATTTGGTGCATATTTCGATGTTACCGCCGATTTCATATGGATCTTCGCTGGATTTTTAGCATTTGTTATCATGGGATTGTATCCTGCTTGGTTGTTGATCATTATTGTGCTGATGTTTTTACAGTTTATAATAACTTCGAAGTTCAAAATCCCCCTATATGATCCTTTAGGAAAATTTTATGGATCTTTCCTTTTTCTAACAATTTTTATTGGTTTAATATCCAATTTACCCCTAATTAACACGTTTATAACCATATTAATCGTTATTTTCAGCATCGTATCCATGTTGAGCCGATTTTTATACTTAATAAAACTGGGATATTGGGAGAACTGACCTAACAAAGTTTTTAATATTACTAGATCATTTATGTTCCCAATCAGATACAATAAAAATAAATCTCATATTTTAGAAGTAATTTATAAATATTGTCCATACAAAAACAATCAAGGAAAAAAAAGTTAAAAAAAATTTATGGGTTTAAAAATGTACATCGTTTTCAGATGCGACTGTGGAAGGGCTGTGTATTCAAAAGAAGGAACAGCTACGAAAAAATGTGTTTGTGGAAAAACTCTAAAGGTAAAAGAAAGAAGAATTCTTGCCATCACTGAAGAAGCAGAGCAAGCATCAGATAAAGTCAGAGAGCTTCAAGAAGAGAAATATGGTGGAGCAATCTTTACTACTGCAGACAAGATCCCCAACAAACGTTAAATTTTTTTAAACATCCATCATGACAGATAATATCTACGATATTACAAAACACGGCGAAAGAGACAATATAGAATTTAAAGAACATCTTAATGTAGATTATCATCTGAAAACTGACCGTAAACTTCATCTGGCATCACAGATGAAATATAGAATGGAAATGGGTGATGGAGAAGCTATTTATTTTATTGGAGTTCATGATGATGGTCATTTAATTGGCCTGCCCGAATCAGAGTATAAAGAATCATTGTTTGTTTTAGAAAATATTGCAAATGAAATTGGTTCTAAAGTTTTAGATATCGAAAATCATCTTGCAGAACACGGAACTGTTGCAAAGGTCAGAATAGGAAAACCTCAGAAAAATAAAATGGAACATATGCTGGTTGGTGTTGCTGGCCATGTTGATCATGGGAAAAGTACCTTGGTAGGTACATTAACAACAGGTTCGCTTGACAACGGAGCAGGAAGAACCAGAATTTTTTTAGATGTGCAAAAACACGAAATTGAAAGGGGATTGTCAGCAGATCTTTCGTTTGCAGTTTATGGATTTTGCAACTCTGAAGCTGTGCGAATTAAAAACCCTCTCAAAAACAATGAAAAATCTAAACTGATGGAAAAATGTGATAAAATAATTTCGTTTGTGGATACAGTAGGTCACGAACCGTGGCTAAGAACTACAATCAGGGGGATTGTGGGTCAAAAGTTGAATTATGGACTTGTGGTAATTTCAGCAGATCAAGGCCCGACACACATAACCAAAGAACATTTAGGCATCATTTTAGCTATGGATCTGCCAGTTATAATTACAATGACCAAAATAGACAAGGTAGAACCAGAAAAGGTAAAGGAAGTTAAACAACAAATATTTGAACTGATCAAACTGGTTGGAAAAATTCCCCTCATGCTAAAAACATTAAATGATGCAGATATTGTTGCAGAAAACGTTACAAACCATGTGGTGCCAATAATAAAGGTTTCACCAGTCACAGGCGAAGGTATAAATTTATTAGACCGATTATTTTTGAAACTCAAAATACCTTCAAACGGCCAAGACCTTAAAAAACCATTCATGATGTATATAGATAAGATATACTCCGTTAGAGGAGTAGGAACCGTGGTTAGTGGTACAATAAGGCAAGGAAAGGTCAAAACTGGAGATAAACTTTTGATAGGTCCTCTCGGGACTGGTAAATTCATTGAAACCAGTTCAAAGTCCATGGAAATGCACCATTACAGAAAAGAAGTCGCCGAGACAGGTGAAATTGTTGGTATTTCTATAACAGGATTAGAAGTGGATGATATTAAACGTGGGATGATTTTATGTGGCACAGATTATCCTGTAAATGCAGTAAGAGAATTTGAAGCAGAGGTATCAATACTGGTTCATCCTACAACCATTAAGAATGGATACGAATCCATAGCCCATATTGAAACCATTGCAGAAACAATGATCTTTGAACCGGTTGATAGAGAGTTCATGTCTGCAGGAGACACTGGTAGAATAAGAATGAAATTTAAATATCGGCCTTGCTGTATTAAGGAAGGTCAAAAACTCATATTTCGTGAAGGACGAAGTAAAGGTGTTGGTACAATAACACGCATTGTCAGATAGTGTGATTAAAGAAAATGAAAACAATTAGAGGATATTATTTTTTATTTCTCCAACCATTTCACATGCCTTGCAAATATCAAGAGATGACGGTTCTCCACATAATTTACATATCCCCATTGATACATCTTTTTTTTCAAATTGAAACGATTTATAAAATGATTTAAGAATTGAAACCTTGGTTCCGGGCCTTTTTTCTTCCATTTGATTTAAAAACCCTTTGATTTTAGATCTTAATGATGTTTCTGAGTAGGGACACTCTGCAAAATGAACTTCAATATCGTTCAAAATTGCCCATGTTCCAACATCCTTTTCTGAAGTTTTCCAAAGAGGTTTGATTCTTGGAACCATATCCGGATGGATTTTATCCAGTTTAGGCCCAAACTTATAAAATCTCCTTAATTCTGCCTTTGAAAGACTCATTAAAAATGACTGTATTTCATCATCAAGGTTGTGGCCAGTGGCGACCTTATCTGCACCTAGTTCATTTGAAATTTTATTTAATAACTGTCTTCGGAAAACTCCACATGGAATACATGCACTTGGATACATACTGTATATTTGATCCAGATCGAATCCGAACCCTTCCTTAAAAGATCCCTCAACAAGTTTTATTCCCAGCTTTTCCGAGTTTATTCTGGCAGCTTCAACTCCTTCAGATCTGTATCCGGATATTCCCTCATTTATGGAAACTGCCACCAGATCAAAGTTAAGTTCGTCCATGAGATCTGCCAGAATATGTAGTGTTAATACACTGTCTTTTCCACCAGATAATCCGACAGCTACGAGTTCATTGGAATTTATAAGATCATAATCCAGTATAACCTCCCTTGCACCCATAATGATCTTATTATTGAACTTCACTCTATCGATTTTCATGAAAAAATATATTGAATCATGCACATAAATATCAGTATGATAACCGCAGAAATATCAATAATTCCCATTGGGACATCAAGTACCAGTTTAAGTAACTATGTGGCTGCAGCTATTTCAGCACTCAATAAAAATGGAATAAAATATAAATTAACTGGTATGGGTACTTTGTTAGAATCTAATGATCTAAATTTACTTTTCAATGCAATTGAAGAAGCTCACGAAGCAGTTTTTAAAATAGGTGCTGAAAGGGTTTCAACAAGCGTAAAAATAGACGATAGAAGAGATTCAAATCGTACAATTTCTGATAAGGTTAATTCTGTGAATAGAAAACTCGGCGTATAATTTGGGAATTCAGTGTAAAAAGTAAAAAAAATAAATTATTGTAGTAATTTATCCGATGCATCTTTTAGAACAGTTACTATTTTATCAAGGTCTTCGATTTCTAATGATGGATGTACAGGCAGCGAAAGCACCTCTAAAGATGCATTTTCTGCTTCAGGACACGAAGCTGTGAATCCCATTTCCTGATAAAGTTTCTGTTGGTATATTGGTTTGGGGTAATGGATTCCAGTTCCAACACCATTATCATTTAAGAATTCTTTTAATTCATCTCTTTTTGATTTATCCACCCTTATGGTGTACTGATGAAATACATGTTTTACATCAAGAGCGATATATGGTGGTTTAATTCCTTTGATTCTGTCAATTCGCTTTGATAAGTATTTTGCATTCTTAATTCTCTGTTCATTAAAGTTTTCAAGTTTTTTAAGTTGTACTATGCCAATTGCTGCAGCAATATCAGTCATCCGGAAATTGTATCCCAGTGTTACGTGGGTGTAACGTTCGCTTTCTCCATGCGCCCTCAAAATACGAACCATATCTGCTATTTCCTCATTGTTGGTAGTTACCATACCGCCTTCGCTGGTGGTCATATTTTTTGTAGGATAAAAACTAAAACAGCCCATATCTCCAAGGGAACCCGTTTTTTTGCCCTTGTACATGGCCCCGTGCGCTTGGGCAGCATCCTCGATCACTGTTAATCCATGGCCCTCGGCAATTTTGTTTATTGGATCCATATCTGCTGGTTGCCCATACAGATGAACAGGCATTATAACCTTGGATTTTTCTGTAACTGCTTCATCTATTTTTTCAGGGTCTAGGTTGTATGTGTCCCTGTCTATGTCTACAAATACTGGTTTGGCCCCCACGTAAAGTACTGAGTTTCCTGTTGCAGCGAATGTGAAGGGAGTTGTTATAACCTCATCTCCAGGACCTACTCCTGCTGCAAGAAGTGCTAGATGCAGGGCAGTTGTTCCTGAACTTGAAGCAGCAGCATGTTCAACACCCACATAATCTGCAAATTTTTCTTCAAATTCTGCTACTTTAGGTCCCTGTGCAATGAAACCTGATTTTAAAACTTTTATTACTTCATCTATTTCCTCGTCTTCTATGATTGGTTTGGCAATTGGTATCATTTTATCACTTTGTTATTAGATATTGTATGAATAAAAAAAAATTGAGAACAGCCTTGTATTTTGGTCTGATTATTTTTTTCGTCTCCATCATATAATTTGCATTAAATTTAAAAAAAATTTTATCAATTTTTTTAGTTTAATTTTGATTTTAGAAATTAATTCATATAAAAATAGTGTTATCAAAATATTTTATATCATTTTTTTGAAGGGGGATGTACATGATCTTATTGGAATATCCCATAAAATGCCTCCTTTTTATTCCAAAAAATGATTATCAACATGATTATGGCCATTAATAACAGTAAAGGAATTCCTGAATATGCATCTGTTGATTGTGTGGTTATTAAGGACGGCAAAGTTCCCATTCCCGAGTCTGAAGAGTTTAAAACTATTGCAACAAACATGTTATTTGCTATATGGGCCCCCATAGCTGTTTCAAGACCGTTTTCACCTAAAACTATTATTCCCAGCATTAATCCAAGTATCATTGCAGATATTACTATTGAAATACTCGTAGTTATGCTGGTGCCGTTAAAGAAGTGTATGCTCCCAAATATAATGGTAGTTAGTATTAATGGAATGACAGGTTTTTTGAAGATTATACTAATCCCTTGCATCAGATATCCTCTAAAAAATATCTCTTCAAATGATGCTTGAAGCGGGAATACAAGTACGCTCAGTATAACAAGATAAAAAAATGATGTATAATTGAAGTTTATTGAGAAACTGCCCCCTTGGAATATGAGTGAAACTACTGTGAAAAATCCAATGATTCCAGTCCAAAGAGCAGCACCCTTAATGATTCTTTTCCATTTTAATTTTTTTCCAGTGTTTATAAGGGAATAAAAATTCTTTTTATGAATGAAACGTATGCATAAATAAAAAAGTAATGAATATATTCCATAGATTAATCCTACAAATATCAGCAGGGTCAGAGGATTGGATTCAATGTTATAGGATAGGGATTGTGCATTAATTCCAGGAATTAATAAATATATTATCATTAAAAGGATAATAAATATTATGGCAGCTAAAGATCCTCCGAGTACTGTGATCACAATGGTCAGAAAGTAATTAGTGGGCTTATTTTTGCCTTGATGAACATTGTTTAGAAATTCTATGTTTGACATCTACTTAACTGCCTCCGAGGTTTTTAGTAATATTCATTACAGCTTACTTAATAAATTTTTTTATATGATGGTCTGGAATATCATTCTAATAGAATGTATTAATTGAAGCAAATAATAGGTTTAGGTCGTACAATGGAAAGTAAAATAATCAATGAAGGTAAAGTTTCAATCAGAGTACCTGTGTTTGAAAAAGTTTCATCAAAGGCACCAGTTTTTTACAATCCAGTAATGGAGCTTAACAGAGACCTTTCTGTTGCAGCGCTCACTGTTTTCAGTAATGAAATTGATCATGGGATATCAGTTTGTGATACCTTTGGGGGGACAGGAATACGGGGCATTAGATATGTGAAGGAAATAGATGGAGTCGAAAAGGCAGTAGTTAATGATTTAAACCCTGTTGCGGTAGAATATGCAAAGGAAAATGTCATTCTCAACGATCTTCATGGAGTTTCTGTTTGTAAACAGGATGCTAACATGATCCTCAGAAACTGCAAGGGACAGTTTGATGTTGTTGATTTAGATCCCTTCGGAACACCATCCCCCTACGTTGATTCAGCAGCACACAGCCTAAGGGCTGGAGGTATGATATGTGTAACAGCCACAGATACGTCAGCACTTTGTGGTACTTACACAGAACCATGCATACGTAAATATGGAGCTGTTCCCCTCAAAACTGAATATTGTCATGAAAATGGTCTGAGAATTCTTGCAGGTTTTGTTGCAAGAACATTTTCCAAGTACAAAAAATTTATAGAACCTAAGTTTTCCCACAGCACGGAACATTACATGAGAATATACGCCACTATAGGTAAAGGAGCAGTTAATACAGATAATTCATTGAAATCTTTAGGTTATATCGCCCATTGTAAGGGTTGTTTAAACCGAATAGTTATTAAGGGGCTTGCGCCTAAAATTCCAGATATTTGCCCAGTTTGTGGAGGTGATCTCAGTGTTGGAGGTCCTTTATGGTGTGGAGATATGTACGATCCAATGTTTGTAAATTCTATGCTGGATACCTTTAAAATTATGGAATTAAACACAGAAACAGCAGCTACTAAATTACTGGAAACATGTTTAGCAGAATCTACTGCACCTGTAACATATTATGAAATTCATAAGATCTGTAAAAATTTGAAGACCAGTGCACCAGCACTTGCAGATGTTATAGAATTGCTTGAAAAGAAGGGACACTTCGTTTCAAAAACCCATTTAAGCCCCATCTCTATTAAAACAGATGCAAACATAGCTGAAATTAAAGAAATAATTTTAAACTTGAAAAAATAAGTTATAGTCATATTTTTAAAGAACTAACAATTTACTATCAT
>Ga0182021_10008118_pt1 | contig 12447 bp, 9 predicted proteins | sample 612E3MmetaG_FD_120493 | JGI IMG/M metagenome (GOLD analysis project Ga0182021, IMG submission 120493) | Permafrost microbial communities from Stordalen Mire, Sweden - 612E3M metaG (Illumina Assembly) | ecosystem: Environmental > Terrestrial > Soil > Wetlands > Permafrost | place: Sweden...
GCGCAAGAATGTGGCGCGGCTTTGCTGGGTGAAAATCCCCTGCGCCGCACGGGTACGCGCTTTCCGGTGTTGATCAAATTGTTGGACTGCAACGAGTGGCTGTCGGTGCAGGTGCATCCCAACGACGAACAGGCCGCGCAGATGGAAGGGCCCGATCAATTTGGCAAGACGGAGGCGTGGTACATCCTCGAAGCGCAGGAGAATGCAAAGTTAGTGGCCGGCGTGCGGGCGGGCACGACTGCCGATGTGTTGGCGCAGTCGATGCGCGACGGCACGATTGCGGATCACGTGGAGTATCACACCATTCGCACCGGCAATACGATCTTCATGCCCGCCGGTACTTTGCATGCCCTCGGCCCCGGTTCGCTGGTGTATGAAGTGCAGGAAACGTCCGACCTGACGTATCGCATTTATGATTGGGGCCGGCCGCAGCGCGCCGGGCGGATGCTGCACATCGAGCAATCGATCGCGGTGACGAATCCGCAGGCCACCGGGCAGGTCCAGCCACCGGTTGATCTTCAATCCACTGATCAGCGGCAATTGGTGCAGTGTCCTTACTTCACGCTGGAAATCTTGGTGGCGCAGACCACAGCGCTGAATTTGGATACGCGCGGGCAGAGTTTCCATGCGATCACGTTGATCGAGGGGCAGGGCGCGATTGAGTGTGGTGATGAGCGCGTGACGTTGCATCAATTTGAGACGGGGCTGGTGGCGGCCTCCGCCCGATCGTATCAGCTGCGCCCGATCGGCCCGCACGGCCTGCGCGCCCTAAAATCCAGCGTGGAGGAATGATGAACGATCTGCGTGAACGTATCGAGCGAGAATTGAGAGGCAACCTGCTGCCTTTCTGGATCGAGCATACTCGTGATGAAGAGAACGGCGGTTTCTACGGCGGCTTAAGCAACGATCTGATCGTCGACAACGATCAACCGCGCTCGGCGGTGTTGTGCGCGCGGATTCTGTGGACGTACAGCAGTGCCTATCGGGCGTATGGCGAGGCGTGGCAGCTGGACATGGCGCGCCGCGCTTACGACTACCTGACGCAGAAATTCTGGGATCAGCAGTATGGCGGCGTGTACTGGACGCTCGATCGGCAGGGTTGCCCCATCAGCGATCGCAAGCACATCTACGCCCAGGCGTTTGCCATCTACGGGTTAGCGGAATTCTATCGGGCGACGGGCGAGCCGCAGAGCTTGTGGTTGGCACAAGACCTCTTCCACTTGATCGAGCGCCATAGTTTCGATCCTCTCCACGGCGGCAACCTCGAGTGTTGTTCGCGTGAGTGGGGAACGCTAGCCGACATGCGCCTGAGCGAGCGAGAGCCTAATGCGCGCAAGTCGATGAACACGCTGCTGCACTTGATGGAGGCCTACACCAATCTGCTGCGGGTGTGGCCGGACGGAGAGCTGCGGACGAAGCAGCGCGGCCTGATTGAGAATTTCTTGCAGCACATCATCGATCCGCAGACGCACCATTTTAAGTTGTTCTTCGACGATGCATGGCAGTCGTTGAGCGACCACCTCTCGCCGGGCCACGACATCGAGGGCAGCTGGCTCATCGTGGAAGCGGCGGAAGTGCAGGGCGACGAACAACTACTGGCGCGCGCGCAGGCGGTGTCCGTGCAGATGGCGACGGCGGTCTATCAGGACGGCCTGGACAGCGACGGCGCGATCTTCAACGAAGTGACAGCGCACGGGGTCGAGAGCACCGATCGGCACTGGTGGGTGCAAGCCGAAGGAATGGTTGGGTTCATCAACGCTTATCAACTTTCACGGCGAGCCGAATTCGCGCAGGCCGCCGATCGGTTGTGGCAGATTTGTGAAACACAGTTTGTCGATCGGCAGTATGGTGAATGGTTCAAGATCGTGCGGCGCGACGGCACGCCGGATATCGATCATCTTAAAGTGGGGCCGTGGGAATGCCCGTATCATCACAGTCGGGCTTGTTTGGAAATGCTGCACCGGCTGGCTTGAAGGACAAGTCATATGACTTTGTTTCAACAGCGCTTGACTCAGCTGCGCGCCGCGCACGCGGCACTCATCGCCCGACCTCGTGGAACGTAGGGGCCGGGCGGTTTTATTTTCGCTCGCGTTCAATCGATGCTATACTACCTCGCAACAACACTATTGCTCCACGCTGTGTTTCTGGTGGGCCAGGGCACAACCTTTTTGCTTGGCGTAGTCACCACGTACAGCGTGAGCAAGACCTGATTGCATGAGGCCGCTTTCTGCCAAATCTGATGGCCTCACGCTGTTACTACTCAGCCGTCATTCCCGCCTTCGCGGGAATGACACTGCACGGGGCATAGTGCGACGGCTGAGTAGTAACCTTACGCTTCGATCGATCCCGCCAGAAGATGGGGATTCTATAGCACTGACCGACGCCTATGTCACCCTCTGAGCATACTGTCCGCAAACAAGAGATCGATCGCGCGTTAGGCGCTGCCGGTTGGCGCGTCGTGAAATATGACCGCTGGCTGAAAGGCGATCGTACTCCTGCGGATGCCATCGAGGAATACCCGACTGACAGCGGGCCGGGCGATTATCTGCTGATGCTAGATGGCAAACCGGTAGGAGATGTGGAGGCCAAGAAGCATGCGGTCAGCCCGGAGAACGTGGTCGAGCAGGCCAAGCGGTATAGTCGGACGCTGAAGGATAGCCCGTTTCACTTCGGTGAATATCGCATCCCCTTTGTGTACGCCACCAATGGCGAGCTGCTCTATACCAGCGATCTGCGCGACACACTGCACTACACGCGACAGATCGCCCACTTCCACACGCCCGATGCGCTGCGTGATTTTTTATTACACGATCTGGGCGCAGCGGATACCTGGTTGCGGACGCACCCGATTGCCGATCCCGATCGCTACTATCAGCAGGAAGCGATTGCCTCGATCGAGAACGGCATTCGCCAGGGGAAGCGGCGGATGATGGTGGCGATGGCGACGGGCACTGGCAAGACGCGCATGGCGATCGCGTCGATGTACCGATTGATGAAGGCCGGCACCGTGCGGCGGGTGTTGTTCCTGGTCGATCGGCGCGCACTGGCTGCACAGGCCGTGAGTGCGATGTCGGCTTACGAGCCGGAGCCGGGCTTGAAGTTCGATCGGATTTACGAGGTCTACAGCCAGCGCTTCAAGCGTGAAGACCTTGAGGACGACGACACGCCGTTCGATCCCAAGGTGCTGCCGGAAGAGTATTTGACCAAGCCCACGGCTTCGCACGTGTTCGTCTACGTCTGCACGATCCAGCGGATGCGTATCAACCTGTTTGGGACGCCGGAGAATGTGTCGTGGGCCGAGCAGGATGATGAGTCCGACGCGAACGTGCTCGATATTCCCATCCACGCGTTTGACATGATCTGGGCCGACGAATGTCATCGCGGCTATACCGCTACTGAAGAAAGCAAGTGGCGGGAAACGCTGCAACACTTCGACGGGATCACGATGGGGCTGACGGCGACGCCTGCGCTGCACACCAGTACGTTCTTTGGGCGGCCGATCTATGAATACGGCTACAACCGCGCAGTGAGTGATGGCTTCCTGGTCGATTACGACGAGGTGAAGATCGACTCTGAGATTGCGCTGAAAGGCCACTTCCTAAAAGAGGGTGAAGAGGTGGGCCTGCGCGATACCGCCACGGGTCAACTGAAGTTGGACTTTGTCGAGGATGAGCGCGAACTGCCGGCCGGGACGTTGGAGCACGATTGGACTGCGCCCGATCACAATCGCAAGGTGGTAGACGAACTGGCGAAACATCTGCGCGAACAAGAGCATGACTTGGGCCATTTCCCCAAGACGCTGGTGTTTGCCAGTAACGATCTGCCGCATCGCTCGCACGCCGATCAACTGGTGCGGATGCTGCGCGACGAGTTCGGGCGCGGCGCCGACTTCGTGCAGAAGATCACGGGGTCGCCCAGTGTCGATCGGCCATTGGAGAAAATCCGCCGCTTTCGCAATCGGCCCGAGCCGGGCATTGTGGTCACCGTCGATCTGCTCTCCACGGGCGTCGATATTCCGGCGCTGGAGAACATCGTCTTTCTGCGCGGCGTGAAGTCGCGCATCCTCTTTGAGCAGATGCTGGGGCGCGGCACCCGCCGCTGCGAGCCGATCCACAAAACGCACTTCACCCTCTTCGATGGCGTCGGCGTACTGGAATACTTCCGCCAGGCCAGCGAGTTCACGCTCGAGCCACCCGCCAAACCGACGCGCACCAATCGCGAGATCGTCGCAGCCATCAACAACAACGAGGATCGCGACACCAACGTGCGGGTGCTGGTGAAGCGCTTGCAGCGTGTGGCGAAGAATATCTCGGCCGAGGGGCGCGCCCTGATGAAGCAGTACGTCCCGGATGGCGACATCGGCGGCTATGCGCGGACCTTGGGCCAACGGCTGGACGAAGAATGGGCGAATACGATGCGGGTGCTGCGCGATCCGGAGTTTTTGGCGCTGCTGGAAAAGTATCCACGCCCACGGCCGATCTTTATCGAAGCGTATGACGCGGTCGATGACGTCACTTCGCAATACTTGTTTCGCACCAGCGATGGGCGCGAGCTGAAGTCCGCCGATTACCTCACCGCGTTCAGCCAGTTTGTGCGCGAGAATCCCGATCAGATCACGGCGCTGCAAGTGCTGCTCGATCGGCCGCGCGACTGGAACACGACGGCGCTGGTGGAACTGCGGAATAAGTTGGCTGATCGGCCGGAGAAGTTCACCGAGGCGAATCTGCGCCGGGCGTATCAACACCAGTTGGCGGACATCATTTCAATCGTACATCACGCCGCCGAGGGCGAGCCGCTGATGTCGGCCGAGGAGCGGGTCGATCGAGCCATCGCCAAAACGATCGGGGCGCAGACACTGACGCCGCAGCAGAGCAAATGGCTGGAATTGATCCGCCGGCACTTGATCGCCAATCTCGCCATCGAGCGCGATGATTTTGAACTGTTGGAATTCGAGCAGCAGGGCGCGACGTGGCAACGGGTCAATATCGATTTTGGCGGGCAACTGGCTGAGGTGTTGGTGCGATTGAATGAAGCCGTGGCGGAATGAAAAGTAATGAGTAAAGAGTAATGAGTAAAGAGTAATGAGTAAGGAGGGCGGTATGAACTATGAGGAGTGGGAGAAGACTGTGCCGGAGGTTTTTCGTGCGGATTCCTTGTGGAGCATGAAGGCTTATCGGTTGGGCGCGTTTATCGGCGAGGTCGGCTGGTATGATGTCACCAGGTTGATGCAAGACCCGCGCACGGTGCAGTTGGCCGATCAGTTGTATGATGCCTTGGGATCGATCAGCGCTAATCTGGCCGAAGGCTATTCGCGCAGCACCGGCAAAGATCGCGCCCGCTTCTATGAATATGCGCTCGGCTCGGCGCGCGAATGCCGCGAATGGTATTATAAGGGCCGTCACATATTGGGCGAAGCAGTGGTTGAACACTGGCTACAATTCCTGACGGAAATCATCCGGCTGTTGACGGTGATGGTTCCCCAACAGCGCCAGCGTGACCGCATCAAGCCATTGTACGAATCGCGCGCGGAATACATCACCGACGCCGATCAAGATTTACCGGCCGCCCTGCGCGACGCGCCGCTGCCATAGTTACTCTTTACTTTTTACTCTTTCTGATTGGCGCACAGTCATTTGTAGTCACCAATGGTATAATGTAGTCACACGGCAACGCGGGAGGACGGCATGCGCGAAACAACGGTCGGGGTGCGCGAATTGAAAACGCAATTGAGCAAATATCTGCGGCAGGTCAAGGCGGGCCACACCATCGTCATTACCGAGCACGGGCAGGCGGTGGGACGGATTGTGCCGGCCGAAGAATCGCTTGACGATCGGCTGCAGGCCATGGTCAAGGCCGGGCTGGCGCAGTGGAACGGCCAAAAACTGAAGCCGATGAAGCCGATCGCCAAGATGCCGGAAGGCTGCTCGTTGTCCGATCTGATTATCGAGGATCGCCGATGATTGTGTACTTCGATTCCAGCGCCCTGGTCAAACGCTATATCGCCGAATCTGCCTCCGCTCAAGTTGAAATCCTCTTGGCGGAGGCAGGCATTGCCGCCACCAGCCTGATCACTCGCGCCGAAGTGGCGGCCGCACTGGCCAAGGCCGTGCGCGTGAACTGGCTGACGCACGACGTAGCCGCGCGCGCGTTGAAGACTTTTCAGCAACACTGGCCGATGCTGTTTCGCTTGAATATCCGTGAGGCGACGATCGAACGCGCCGAAGCGCTGGCCTGGGAACATGGGCTGCGCGGCTATGATGCGGTGCATCTGGCGAGCGCTTTGCTCTGGCAACAGTCGATTAGCAGCCCCGTCACGCTGGCGACGTTTGATCGGCAACTGTGGGACGCCGCTCAACTGGTCGGATTGGAAGTCTGGCCGGAAGCATTGGGGTGAGGCATGCCTGACGTCGTTCAAAAGCTGTGGGGCTTCTGCAATACGCTGCGCCACGATGGCATCAACTACGGCGATTACATCGAGCAGTTGACGTACCTGCTGTTCCTCAAACTGGCCGATGAAAAGAGCGTGGCGGTGCCGGCGGGGTTCGGCTGGGATAGCCTGCTGGAACGATCGGGCACAGCACTGACCGATCATTATCAGGCCACCCTGAATAGGTTGGGAAAAGAAAAGGGTCTGCTGGGCGACATCTTTGCCGGGGCACTATCGAAGTTCCGCGAGCCCGTCAACCTGAAGAAGTTGATTCTGCTGATCAATGAGACCGAGTGGGCCGAACTCGACGTGGACTTGAAGGCCGAGACGTATGAGGGCCTGCTGCAAAAGTTCGCCGCCGAGCAGAAGGGCGCGGGCCAATACTTCACGCCACGCGAGGCGATCCGCGCGATCGTGCGCTGCGTGAAGCCCGACCTCGGTCAAAGCCCCGATTACACCATCCACGATCCGGCGGTGGGCACGGCGGGATTCCTGATCGCCGCCGCCGAGTTCAATTTGAAACAGCGCGGCCAGCCGTTGACGCGCGAGCAGCAGAAGCACTTGAAGCGTGGCTGCCTGTCGGGCGGCGAGATCGTCCTGGAAACGCGCCGCCTGGCGCTGATGAATCTGTACCTGCACGGCATCGAGGGGGACATCCACTATGGCGATTCGATCGCAGAAGGAGCGTCTTCGACGGGCGCGGGCCAGCAATTCGATTGCATCCTCACCAATCCACCGTTTGGGACGAAGGGCGGCGGCGAAGTGCCCGACCGCGACGACTTCACCGTGGCGACCTCGAACAAGCAGTTGAACTTTGTGCAGCACGTGCTGACGATCTTGAAGCCGGGCGGACGCGCGGCGATGGTGCTGCCCGATAATGTGCTGTTTGAAGATCACGCGGGCCGCGACGTGCGCCAACTGTTGATGACGGATTGCCGCCTGCATACGATTCTGCGCCTGCCGGTGGGCACGTTTACGCCGTACTCAGCGGGCGTCAAAGCGAATGTGCTGTTCTTCGACAAGGGCTGGAAAACTGACGCGATATGGGTGTACGACCTGCGCACGAACGTCGAGAAGATCACTAAGCGCAACCCGATTAGCGCCAAATACTTTGAGGGCTTTGAAAAAGCCTATCGCGGCAAACCGCGCCGTGAAAGCGATCGCTTCAAGCGCTTCACGCGGCAAGAGATCATCGATCGCGATGACAACCTCGATATCTTCTGGCTAAAGGACGATAACCAGGAAAACCCCGACGACTTGCCAGAGCCAGAAGATTTAGTGAGCGAAGCAGTGACACGCCTGGAAACGGCGCTCGATGCGTTGAATGAGTTAGCGGTACAACTTTCAAATGGGCAGAGTGAAGCGTAATGCTTGAAGAGCAATACGATCTACCCGATGAATGGACATGGGCAAAGATCGGCGATGTAATTGCTGATGCTCAATCTGGTTTTTCGTCTGGACAAAAGGATGTGGTCGATGGTATTCGTCATCTACGGATGAATAACATCGGCGCTGATTGCAGAATTAACCTCGATTTAGTACGTACTGTTCCGCGAGATCTAGCGCAGCCCAGACATATTCTTCAAGCGAGTGATGTTTTAGTGTGCCACACCAATAGCGTGAAGCTCGTTGGTAAGACTGCGTTGTTTGACCTAGTTGATGGCCCCTACGCATTCAGCAACCACTTAACACGTCTTCGGGTAATACCTGGCGTAGCTGATCCCAAATGGCTATGGCAAGTTCTTGCAACACTCTGGCGCGAGCGGTACTTCGAGACACGATGTAAGCAGTGGGTCAATCAAGCAACTATTGAGCGTCAAACAATCTTTGATGCGCCGATCCCGTTGCCACCCTTCGACGAACAACGCCGCATCGTGGCCGAGATTGAACGACTCTTTGCAGAAAGTCGCACGGCGCGTGAGGCGTTGGATGGAGTGCCGGCGCTGATCAAGCGCTTCCGACAGTCGGTGCTGGCGAAGGCGTTTCGCGGCGAATTGACGGAGCGTGATCCGAGCGATGAGCCAGCCTCGGTGCTGCTGGAGCAGATTCGGTCTGAGCGTAAGCAAGAATGGAGAGATGATCTCCACGCAAAAGGTAAGGAAGCGCAAAAGGATAGGTATGTCGAACCGCAAAGACCAGACATTACCGATTTGCCAGAACTACCGAAAGGATGGTATTGGGCAAGTCTAGAAGAACTTACCAGTGCTGCGCGGGTAATTTGTTACGGCATTCTGATGCCTAAGCAGCACATTTCTGATGGTGTGCCATACGTGAAAGTCAAAGACATTAAAGGCGACAGGATCGATGTTCCCGCATTAAACCGAACGTCGCCGGAGATTGCGGCAAAGTATGCACGCTCTTCCCTCAAAGAAGGAGACCTTCTGCTTGCCATACGAGGTACCTATGGACGCGTCGCGGAAGTTCCAGAAGGGCTAGATGGTGCAAACATCACACAAGACACCGCTAGGCTTGTGTTGAGCCCTTCAATTGACAGACGTTATATTGCTATTCACTTGCGCTCGACCTTTTCGCAAAACTACTTCAAGGACGTTGCACGTGGTGTAGCGGTAAAAGGCGTGAACATTGCCGATGTTAGGTTGTGCCCAATTGCTGTCGCACCACTTGCCGAACAACGTCGCATCGTTGCCAAGATCGAAGCGCTGTTTGCGCAGGCGGACGCCATTGAAGAAGCGGTGCACATCGCGCGGCAGCGGGCGGAAAAGGTAGACCAAGCCATCCTCGCGCGGGCGTTTAGTGGCAAGCTCGTGCCTCAAAATCCAGATGATGAACCAGTAGCAGTTTTGCTTGCAAGAATTGAGCAGGAACGGGAGAGAGCAGCCTCAGAAGCCAAAGAGACCAAGAAAACCCCCAGAGCGAAAGGGAAAAAAACTATGCAGGAAAAAACAGCAGGTATTCGTACCCCTGATGCCTTAACCGATCTCCTAAAGCGACTACGGGGCAAATCTGGTAAGCGGATAACTCCTGAAACTCTATGGTTAGAGTCAGGTCTCAACATTGATGATTTCTATTATTACTTGAAACATGAAATCAAGGCTGGTCATCTACAGGAACGCCGGCGGGCACAAGATGTTGTATACCTGGAGGTGATTTCATGAGACTGGACAAGTTGTATGTTCGCCGCTTCAAGAACCTGCAAGATTTTTCAATAGACTTCGATGAGACAGTTCTAACGACCGTGTTAATTGGTCAGAACGGTACGGGCAAGTCTAATTTACTCGAAGCGATTGTCATTATTTTTCGTGATCTTGATTTGGGCGAAGACCCAAAATTTGCCTATAAGCTGGTCTATATTTGCCGGAAGCATAGGATCGAGATAGATGCTGATCCGGATCGTTCCGACAAGATGCGGATTTCGGTGGATGATCAGCCTCTTTCTTTCAGGCAATTTAGCCAAGCAGCTGATCGCATCTACTTGCCTAGTAACGTCTTCGGCTATTATTCTGGGCCAAGCCGACGACTGGAGCAGCACTTTGACAAGCATCAGGATCGTTTCTACCACCAACTCCTAGACGGCAACGGTGACGAGGAGCCTTTGCGGCCGTTGTTCTACGCGCGCCTGATTCACAGCCAGTTCGTATTGCTGGCATTCTTCTCCTATGACCAACCTGGATTAACCGATTTTCTCCAAGAGTACCTTGACATTACGGGCTTGGAATCTGTGCTGTTCGTCCTAAAGCAACCGTCGTGGTGGCAAAAACGCAAGTTTCCAGATGACTTCTTTTGGGGTGCGCGCGGTGTGGTGCGTACGTTTCTAGATCGACTCTACGATTTAGCGCTTGCGCCTATCAAGCACAACGTGGCACGTGCTACACAGCAAGCCTATTTGTATGTTCAGGATTTAGCCCACCTTCATCAACTGGCTGAACAGCATGGAACGACTACAAATTTCTTCAAGACACTCGAAAGCACCTACATTTCCGATTTGATACATGAAGTCAGAATCCGTGTCAGCAAGCCCGGCGTACCAGGTGGCCTAACCTTTTCGGAACTGAGCGAGGGGTCGCAGCAATTGTTGACGGTCCTTGGGTTACTTCGCTTCACTAAGGAAGAGGAGTCGTTGTTTCTGCTCGACGAACCGGACACTCATCTCAATCCGGCCTGGAAACTGGAATACATGGACTTGTTGCGCAGATTTGCAATAGATGAAAGTGAATCAAGTCAAATCATACTGGCGACGCACGATCCAATCGTGATTGGAGGACTGAAGAAGGAGCAGGTGCGGATACTGACAAAGAGAAAGGGCAGTCAAATCATCAGCGAACAGCCAGAGAAAGACCCGGCGGGCATGGGAGTGGCGGCCCTCCTGACGAGTGATGTGTTTGGCCTGTCAACATCTCTTGACTTGAAGACCCAGGGAAAGCTTGATCGGCAACGTCGACTAGCGGTGAAGAGCACCAGAGGATCGCTCACGCCTCACGAGGAACAAGAATTTGCCAGACTTAATGATGATTTAGCTGGTCTCGGTTTTACGCAATCATTTCGTGACCCCATGTATAGTCGGTTTGTTGTGGCGCTTAGTGAGCATGAGGCTTTTCAAAAGCCTCTGCTGACTTCAGAAGACCGTGCTGAACAGGCTAGAATTGCCAGAGAAATCGTTAAACAGTTGAAGGAGGAAATGGAGTGATTCATATCGATTTCAGTCATTTCACGCCCCCTTCCGATTGGGTTCAGAGACAGCAGAGAGCAATGCAAAGACTTCTGGAAGCTCGGGTGAACGGGAACTGGAGGGATTACATAGACAGTAGATCTGATCTCTGGACTGACCTCAAACCCTACTTATCTGCCTTATCTCGTCAAAAGTGCTGGTATTGCGAGACAAAAGCACCCAGGTTTGACTATGTCGTTGATCACTTTCGGCCTAAAAAACGCGTTCGCCATGCAAACGGCACAGAATGTGAAGGCTATTGGTGGCTCGCATTCGATTGGCACAACTACCGACTAGCCTGCGATTACTGCAATTCACAGCATGAGGGAGAAGATGAAGAGGTGCGTGGCAAGTCAGACTTCTTTCCATTGCTCCACGAAGATCGCAGAATACACAACCCCGGCGATAACCTTGATGATGAGATGCCTTTATTGCTTGATCCAGTGGTGGATGGAGATTACGCGCTGCTGTGGTTTATGCAGGATGGTTTGCCTTACCCAGCAGATGAAGAAGGCACATTCCAATATCAAAGGGCAGAGACAACTATTCGATTATTGAATCTGAAAGATGAGCGTGTCGCTGAAGCGAGAAAGGCATTGCTGCTGCGGTGCCAAAGACTTATCGACCGTGGTGAAAAAACTTACCTTCATTATTGCAACGGTTCCCCGGCGGGAATGATTGAGTACAAAAACATATGTCGTGAAATTCATGAACTCGTCGCGCCAGACGCGGAATACTCAGCAGCCGCAAAAGCCTTTTTCAAAAGCAGCCCGCTCAAATGGGTACGGGATCTCGTATAGGCGCAGTTCATTGAACAACTTCGCGTTACTGACTGAGGTCAAACGCTGTTCGCACGGACGGACGCCATTGAGACAGCGGTGAACATCGCGCGGCAGTGGGCGGAGAAGGTCGATCAGGCGATCCTCGCACGGGCGTTTCGGGGGGAGTTGTAGCCGCGCTGGCAGAGTTGATCGAGATCACTGTGGCGAAGGGGAGAAAGGCCGACGAGGTAATCTCATCACCATTGCCGCGCCGGAATACGCCATTTCCCTATTGACATCCCACTCTCTTTCGCCTAAACTGCCGTCATCAACTCAAAACCGCTGCTAAGCGGCATAAAACTACCTAGCAGCATCATAAAACAAATACTCAGCGACTTAAAAACGACTGTAATCGCTTCGGAACCGTCTCTAATCGGAGCAAAACAAATACTCATCTGATTAAAAACTCATGGTTCTCTTGGAATTGCTGTGGGACGAGCCATATGTGGGGGCGCTCCTCAAGTGAATAAGCGGTATCCTTCCAAGTCAAGATATAGGCGTTGGAAGATGTGCCCGGCCTTGAACAGGCCATA